>Ga0209335_10005396_pt1 | contig 11779 bp, 7 predicted proteins | sample COG_09_FD_184753 | JGI IMG/M metagenome (GOLD analysis project Ga0209335, IMG submission 184753) | Pelagic Microbial community sample from North Sea - COGITO 998_met_09 (SPAdes) (version 2) | ecosystem: Environmental > Aquatic > Marine > Neritic zone/Coastal water | place: Helgoland, sampling...
GGCGTGCCCGGAACTGTTGAAGTGCGCGGTGGACGCGGAGTGCGCTTTCGAGCACGCGGAAGAGGAGCACGACGAGGCGACGAAGAACCCGTCCAAGTCGTACACGACGCTGAAAGCGGGATTGGCGGCAGCGGTGTTCGGCGAGAGCATGTTCGGGTGGATGATTCCGATGGTTTCTGAAGCCGTTGCCGGGAGGAAGGCGAGGTGGGTGATGAGTTTGTTGAACGCGTTTAGCGGCGGAGTGTTCTTATCCGCCGGGTTGACGCACTTGTTTCCGCACTTGGTGGAGTACCAGGAGCAGGTGAAGATTACGCCGGCTGGGTATCCGGCTGGATTCGCGCTCGCGTTGACGGGGTATTTGTTGGTATTTTTTATCGAGCGAGTGTTGTTTCACATTCACGGGCACGCGATACACCCGAACGGACACGACGACCACTGTTGCGAAACTTCTGCAGAGGAAGGGAAGAAGAAAGGACAACATCACCACCACGAGCATAGCGATCATCATCATCACCATCACGAGCATAGCGATCATCATCATCACCATCACGAGCATAGCGAAGGACCTCAAACTTGCGAAGATTTGCGTAAGAGTAAAAGACCGTACATTTTATTGGCGGCAATTTCCGTGCACTCTGTCTTGGCTGGTTTGACGCTCGGCGTGCAAAAATCGAGACAAAACGTTTTGACGATTTTCACCGCCATCGCCGCGCACAAAGCGCCGGCGGCGTTATCGATCGGCTCGTCGTTCGTAAACGGTAAGGCGAGTAAAATGGTCAGTATTACGTCCATGATTGTGTTCTCGTTGACAACGACGTGTGGAATATTCATCGGTATGGGTTTAGGCTCGGTCAGTATTGAAACCGTGTTTGTTCTCGAGGCGTTGGCTTCCGGGACGTTCTTATACGGCGGCACCTCTGAAATCGTCGCCGATGAGTTCGAGATGAGTGATAGAGATTGCGACGAACACGGAGGCGATCACGTAAAGAAAGTACACGCGGGAAGGTCGTTATCGCAACGATTGGCATTGTTCACCGCCTACGCCGGCGGCGCTGGCGTTATTCTTTTGTCTAATCTGTCGCTCGACGGGGAGCACTCGCATTAACAAAAATGCAAGAGAAGTTAAAAAAACGCGCGAATATTAGTACTATCAGTATTCGTGTGCTGCTATTGCTACTGCTGGTGTTCTTTTTGCTACGTCCCAATCGGACGTTTACGTTGTATTTAAACAACGTTGATAAATAAAAATTACACGCTATGAATTCGTCCGTCAAGCTACTACTTTGGTCGCCTGCTCGTTCATTTCCCGCTGAATCTTCTCAAACTGTCCATACAACTGTTGCTTATACCTTTCGTCCGACCCAACGATCACTCTCAACACCCCGTGCAAAATCGCCGCATCGCTCCCCCAAATCAAACAGTTCTTCAGTCCAAACGGTTCGCTCGTCTCGCCCCACCCGACGACGTTCGCGCGAGGCACCGTAAACGCCGGCATCGGTCCCATGCTCCTCTCTTCCTCCTCTTCCTTATCACCATCTTCTTCTACAGTATTTCTAGTGCTACCCTCCTCTTCCTCTAACTTGACCACGCTCACGTTGTCTGGTTCCAAACAGTCCTCGATCTTAATCGCCGCCACTCCTAGCACGCAATTCGCGCTCCTATTTCTCTCCTGCACTTGCCGTTTCGTCAACGAACCGAAATACGCCACCCCCGGCGTAATCGCCAACGTCCTTTTACTATTCACCGCGTCGTGGTGCGTGCCTAAATATTCAATCCTATCCGGGTTCGCCCACGGTTCTCTCCCGCCGATTTGATCGCACGCTTGCGCCACCGCGTCTTTATCCAACGCGCTCGAATTGTGTCGACTTCTGTGGCCTCTCGGAAACGCCAACAAAGGGGTTCCGAATTGCGTGGATTGTACGGTCAACAAGACGCACGGATGCTCGTCCACGAGTGCGAGTGGGACGAGCACAGATCTGGCGTCTGGAACGTTCGGGCCTTCGATTTTGTTCCTGTTTGCGAGCATGAGGTGTAGATCTTTCGTCAAGCGCGTCAGGTTTTCCCTCCGGAGGAGGTGTCCCGTTTTCGTTGCATTCGTCCAATCCTTCGGCGGAGGAGACGCCGTAGACGAGGACGTCCCGGACGACGTGAACGATCTGAGAGTAGCGCGCCCACCGACGAAGAACGAGGATACCAAGCCGTCGAGAAAGGTGTTCTTCTTCAAGAAAACGCTTCCAATGCCGCCGCCTCTTCGCATCGTATTCATCTCTCTCTCGTGGTGTTTAAAAACGCTTTAAAATGACGAAAAATCGGACGGCTGAAAATGCATTTGAGAGATCTCTTTACTCTACGAAAAAAATGCAAAAAATACGACTCGACGTAAAAGCGAGAGATTGAAGGTATTGATGAAGGCTGCGAGTGCGAGTGCTGGTAGAGCTGCTGCTCGGTGTTTATGTTGTTTACGTTGTTTATGTGATTGGATGTGTGATTGGATTTTTGTTCTTGGAATTCAAACGTCTCTCTCTCTTCTTCTCGCGGCTTTGAGAACTGCGCGAGGAGGACTGACTCTTTTCTTTCTTTTTTCTTTAAGATCTTTAACGGCCTCGAAAGTTCATCGTGTCCATGGTCCATTTCCCTTGCCCTTGATCGAACTTGTTCGATTCGATGTCGTCGCGAGTTTCACCGTTTTGGACGTTTGATTTTGGCAAATGGTCGGCGTATCCCCACTTGTTGGCGTAGTACGCTTTGTAGGCGTCTTGTTCTTCGTTGGAGTTTAAGGCGGCCGTGACTCTGGTGGCGTCTTCGTGTTGAGCGCCTTTGGCGGTGCGCTGAGCGTGTTGTTTTTCGAGGTCTTCGTCGGTGTCGACTTGCGTGTGTTCGTCCGGCGTGGCGTGGATGCCTCGCATGATGAGCGAGAATTGGAGTTTTAGAAACACCGGGGAGAAGATTTGAAACGCGGTGAAAAGACGGTTGGCGTCGGTACCAATGCCGGTTAACGGACGTAATGTTTTCGTGTCCATCCATCGAGTGGCGACGGCGGTGGAATCTTTGGTGAGGTTCTCGATGCAATGCCACCACCATGGCGGGTTCAAAAGGACGTCGCCGGGTTCAACGATAGCGGCGTAACGCGGGCAGACGCGCCAGAGCGGTTTATATTTCTCGAGGACGGTGTTCGGATCGGTCACCGCGCAGGATTGGTACAGAGCGCCGCGGTTTAACGCCGGAAACGTCAAAATGGTCCAACGGGGATCGACGAAGGTCCATTTTTTAGAACCTTCGATCATGTAAAACCAGTTGAAGCCGTTCGCGCAGTGAAAACCGGTACCAGTTCCGCCTCGTCCCAGAAAGAACTGAATCGGCAAAGGTCCAGCGCGTGGATGTAAGTTCGCCAAATGCGGGTTCTTCGGATTACCGTCGGCGGAAACGAACGGCAATAATTTCGATAACTCCAAATCCTCCACGAGCTCTGGATGATTCACGAAAATCGCTTCGCAATTGTGCAAATACGTCCCCGGGGTGTTGATATCCTTTACTCTCCCGGGTATGTTATCACCCAACAACGTCTTCGTCAACGCTTTTTCGTTCCCGAAATTCGCGACTATCCAATCCACGGACCATTTCTTTACCGCCGGCGACTGTTTCGCGAAGCCTTTCAACACCACCGGGTGCGGTCGTTTCACGTACTCGCGGAAGAATTTTTTATAATCAAAATCCGGCCCAACGACAATCGTCGGAATCTCTATCGCGTATCAAAAATGTCCGCCAAAACGAGAGAACGTCGAGATGAAAGTTAGATATTTTACGCCGTCGCGCGAAGCCGCGGGAAAAGAAAAATAAGCACACGTAAAAAAACCTTAACAACATACCTTGCGTCTCCGCGTCTCGGACGTCTTTGTTTAACTCGATCAGTTTCGCGTACGAAGCCTTTACCCAACTCGCCGGGACTTGAATGTTAAACACGATGTGCAAAAAGCACCAAAATTTAATTTTCGTCTCGATCCAATAGGGAACAATCGGGCCTGATCCTCCTTCTCGGTGGGTGTTATCTTTGCTCGGATGCGCGTTGATGGGCAATAAAACCGGCAACGTCATGAAACACGAATTGAAAAAAGCGAAGAGTTTGAACAGGAACATGATGAAAATGGTCACGAACGCTCGATAGATCCAAGAGATTGAGGCGAATACGCGCTGGAAAAAAGAAGTTGTTTTATCGCTCGAACTTGTTTTTTCTCGGACTTCTTCCAGCTCTACATTTTCAAGCGATGGCTCCGCAGGCTCCAACGGCGCGACGGTGTCGTCGTTTGGCGCGGCGGCGATCATCTGTGATGCGAAATGACAACACTTTGCGATGTGTATGTGCGCTGTTGCGCGCGTTTAGGCGCGTGGAAATGAATGAATTCAGCCTCGGATTTTTTGTCCATCCGAGTATTTTTTTCCCTTCTTGGAAATACAAACTACTCTTTCTTGGAAATCTCTCTCTCTCTCTCTCTCTTTGCTATCATCTCTTCTTGTACTCGCACGCTTTCAATTTCGGCCACTCAACCTTACCACTCTTGTTGTTCTTCTTTTCACCACCACCACTCGATGATGATGCGTGATTTTTAGCCTTGACCGCTTCCAGGACGAAAAACATCTTATCCTTTTCGTCGACTTTCTTCGGGTCGACGTCGAATCCGGCGGTTTTCAAACTCGCGACGAAACTCGGGATGGACGCGGCGCCGTTTCTACCGTCGAATCGAGATTTGACTTCGGCTATCCAGAGTTTACCTTTGACTTTGAGCACTCGAGAGGCTTCCTCGATGAACTTGTAATAGTCGGTGCCCATTAAGGACAGAGAGAAGACGGCGACGTCGACGGAGTTGGATTCGAGCGGCGTTTTGGCCATGTTGCACGCAATCACAAACGGCGCGTGGGAAGGCGTTTCTAGATCTAAACTGTACACTTTCTTCTTCGATTTACCGATAAGTTTCGCTAACTCGGCGTCTCCGCATCCGAAATCGGCGATGATCGTGTCGTATGGTTTGTGTTGCAACCACTCGAAACATTTATGGACTGGATTTTTCGGCCATTTCTTCACTTGTTCTCGAAAGCCTTCGTGGTAGGCGTCAAAAACGCCCGGGTTTTGTTGGACTAAATGTAAAGCTTCGTCGCCTTTGGTCGTGTAGAGTTGTTCGTTGAGCATGCGAAAGTGACCGCCGGACAGCTTCGCGCGCATTTTATCAATCAACGAGAGCTTCTTTTGTTTTTTGACCGCCGGTTGTTGTTCTTGTTCTCGTTCTCGTTCTCGTTCTCGTTCTCGTCGTTGCTGCGCGACATCGTCTTTGCTCTCGAATTCCTCGCCCTCGTCCTCGTTCTTCTCCGAACTTTCGCTATTACTATTACTCCTATTACCATGTTTCTCTTCTCCTTTCGTCGTCGTGATTTTCGCTCGTTTCTTCTTCGCCTTCTCCGCCACGTACTCCTTCGCCAACCGTTTCATCTCGTTCCTCTCCTCCTCGTCCGGATTGTGTTCAACGCGCGCCTTCTTCTCCTCCTCTTCCTCCTCCTCCTCCTCCATCTCCTTTTTCCTCTTCCACTCTCTTCGTAACTTCCTCGCTCGATTCTTCTCCGCTTTTTTCTTCTGCTTTTCCGTCATATTCGCGTTCGTCCTCCTCTCTCTCTTTTCCTCCTCTTTCTCCTCCTTTTCCTCCTCCTCCTCGTCAGCAGAGGAGCCGCCACAAACATCATTCTTCCTCGTGGTCTTCCTATTCGTCGCCATCCGTTTCCGTTTCTCCTTCGCCCTTCGGCGTCGTCCGAGCAATCGTCCGCTGATTACCTTCCCCTCGCTTTGTTCTCGTTCTCGCTCTTCTCCCTTTTCCTTCTTCTTGTTGGTCGTTTTTGCCTCGACGAGATGATTTCTCGCCGCAGTCGTATTGGGCGTTAACCACCTCTTCTTCTTACCATCGTCATCATCGTCATCGTTTGCGACGATGCCCCAATCGTCCGGGACGTCCATAATCACTACTACCACCACCGATGATGTGTCCTCCTCGCGGCTGCTTTTCTTCTTCTTTTCTCCCTCTCTCTCTCTTTCTCTCGCGCGAGAGTCTTTGAGTTTGTTGTGGGGAAAACAAAACGGTTTTGGATAAAATGGAAAAATTCTTCACAACGCGCAAACGTTTTCCGGCTTTCCCTCTCTGCATATACACATTGAACGGAGAAACTCAGCGGTACACTCACACATGTCTCTTTCTGGCAAGACTGTTTTAGTCACCGGTGCGGCCGGGTACATCGGTTCTCACACGTGTTTGCAACTGTTAAAAGAAGAATGCAAAGTTATCGCGTACGACAATTTGGACAACAGTTCGTTCGAATCTTTAGAACGCGTGAAACGCTTGAGCGGAGGAAACGGAAACCTGATGACGTCCATCGAGGGAGATATTTTAGACGGAGAGAAGTTAGACGCCGTTTTCGAGGCGAATGAGATTTTTGCGGTGATACACTTCGCCGGTTTAAAAGCCGTCGGTGAATCCGTCTCGAAACCGCTGAGATATTACGAAAATAACATCAACGGGACGGTGGTTTTGTTGAAATCGATGGTCAAAGCGAAGTGTAAATCGATCATATTTAGCAGCTCGGCGACGGTGTACGGGGAACCGAAAACGGTACCGTGCACGGAGGAATTCGAGACGAGCGCGTTGAACCCGTATGGGAAGACGAAGCTGTTTATTGAGCACATTTTAACGGACCAACACGCGAGCGATAACGAGTGGAACTGCTTGATTTTGAGGTATTTCAATCCAGTCGGGGCGCATCCGAGCGGAGAAATTGGAGAAGATCCGAAAGGGATACCGAATAATTTGATGCCTTTCGTGCAGCAAGTCGCGGTCGGGAGACGACCGGAGTTGTCGGTGTTTGGAACGGATTACGATACGAAAGATGGGACGGGGAGGAGAGATTACATTCACGTGGTGGATTTGGCGGACGGGCACGTCGCGGCGTTGAAGAAGATTGCCAAAGAGAACGGGAAGTGTGGGAGAATTGTAGTGAATTTAGGCACTGGTAAGAGCACGAGCGTGTTAGAGTTGGTTGGTGCGTTTGAGAAAGCGGCCGGGAAGAAGATTCCTATGAAGATGGTAGCGAGAAGACCGGGAGACGCGGCGGAGGTGTACGCGAAAACCGATTTGGCGTACGAGATTTTAGGATGGAGAGCGGAGAAGACGATCGAGGAGTGTTGCGTGGACCAGTGGAATTGGGCGAGCAAGAACCCGTACGGGTACAGCGGCAAAGAAGATTAACGTAATATATACTAAACGAGGCGAGTTTTATAATTTACCATCGAGTGTTAAAGTGCGAATGAATTAATAAATATATAAATAACAAAACGTTCAAATTCTCCTCCTTCCCGAATCCGTCGATGAAAATACGCGCCTCACGTATCATCATCATCATCATCAGTCCTCTTTTCACACCTTGCCAGAGTTCTCGCCGCCGCTAATGAGCGGTTCCTTCTCCCCGTCTACCGCTTTCTTCGAGCCCGCAGCTTTCGCGAAGGACTTGTAATACAAAGCACCGAACACTAGCACCGTACCTAACCACTGCATCGGAGACAACATGTGCATGAACACTATGCAACTCAACAAGATGCTCAAGAACTGTCTCGTCGTCATGATGGTCGCGAACAACAACGCGCCAAACTCCTTAATCGTGTACAAAATGCACAACTGTCCAAGCATCGCCGCGATAGACAAGATCATGATATCGCCCGTAATTAACGGATGTCTCTCGATGAACGCAATCGCGTCTTGGAAAGACCCATCCGAATACAAATACACCACCGAAATAATCGCAGAGCAAAAGTTCACCCACAACATTTGGTTGTACGTCTCCATGTTGTACCCGACGAACAACTTATCTTGAAACGTGGACGTGAACCCGTCGAAGAACAAATACCCGAGCATCAACAAGATTCCGTACTCTGAAGTTTCCTGCACGTTCGCGCCTTTACTCGCGTTACTCGTCAACGTGCTCTCGTCGCCGTACAAGCCAAAAATAGTACAGCCAGCGGTCACCGCGATCGCAATCCCCACGTCCGACATCCCGTACCTCTTCTGGTTGATCAGAAACCCCCAAATCATGACCGGAATCATCTTCGCGCACTTCCCTAACGTTTGCACTGGAAACGATAAATACTTCAACGCTTCGTATTGGCACGTCGTCGCGACGACGTTGGACAAGGACACCACGGCGTATCGATGGATCCCAGCCACTGGAGTGACGTTCCCTTTCGTTATCGCTAAAATAACCGCCGCCATGAGACACCCCAAAACTCTGTTCGATAACACCAAAAAGACCGAGTAGGAGAAAAATTCATCCTTCCCGGCGTCCGAGTACGGTTGCGACATGATGCGCTCTTGCAACACCCCATAGACGAGCAAAGAGCCGACGACGCCAATCACGCATCCGATGACACGGATCGACGACGGGTCGTTGAACGGTTTGCAGCACATCACTTTCGCGATGGATTCAGGAATCCCCATAGTATTGATGCTCTCTCGTTCTCTTCTGTTGTCGTTTTAGTACGAGTGCGTGTGTTTCTCTCTCTTTAGAGTACACCGATGACTTCTTCTTGGGACGCGCAATTGGCCGCGTGATGTGTCTCTCCGATGTGTTTCTCCCCAACACACGAGAAAACCTTTATTTCTTTTCTCTTCTCAAAAACGACACACTTTACGCGCACAAAATCAAACTTGAGCGATATTGCTCGATGTACCAATTGTGTGTGTGTGTGTGTGTGTGTGTGTGCGTGCGTGTGTCGTGCGCGCGCGACTGTGTGAGGAAACAGCGCGCGTTGGTTCCTTCAAATCAAACACAGGTGTTTAGGGTTTCAGTCCCCAAACAAAAACGGCAAAAAGGCGAGCGAGCAAAGCGCGACACATCGCGAAGAAGAACTTGGGAGGAGGAGGAGGACCGCGAGCGAAAAATGAGCGACGAGAACGCTGGAACAACAACACCTGGAGATGATTACGAGCAGAAAAAGAATCATTATCATTTGCAGAAGAAAAACGAAGAAGAACAAACTTTAAAGGAAGAAGAAGAAGAATTCATCCTCGTGGACGTCCCGAAACTCGTCCGAATGCTCCCCGGGGAAACGCTCACGTTTGAACGTTTAGACACCGAAACGCCTTTACTGAAAACGTCCACGGGGGAAACGTACGAGGGGTATTACGAACGGACGGTTGGAGAAGCCTTAATCGTGGAACTGCAACAACCGGCGTTGGATGCGAATGCGACGAGCAGTGCTGGTCGTTCGGGGAAGAAGAGGGTGAGTTTGAACGCGAACGGTGAGGAGGAAGAGGAAGAGGAGGACGGCGGCGGCGGCGGCGCGAACGTGAGAGCGGCGACGGAGACGAGGTTGAAGTTTAGGAAGCGCCTTTAGAAGAAGAAGAAGAAAAGTGGTGGTAGGAGTAGTTTCGCGCGCGTAGTAGGTAGTTTTGTGTAGGAATAGTCGAGGAATAATAGTCCGATAGTGTTGGCGAGTTGTATTTTATCATCGCTTCATAAATAGTTCTCTTTAATGTCTCGACTTCTTCTTGACTTGTTCTTCGTTATTAATCTACGGTGAACCAAATGCCATCGGCGGGGGCGATTGGAATCATCTTCGTGTGTTTAGCCCCGTTCGTCTCTCGGCTCGAGGTGAACTTGAACTTTCTCAACAAGTTCGCCATGACCACTCGAGCTTCCAAAAGCGCTAAATATTGACCCAAGCAGTTTCGAGGACCTTGGATAAACGGTAGGTATGAATAATTCCCGGTCTCGTCGGTTTCGTTTCCGACGAACCTTCTCGGTTCAAACGCTTGCGCGTTTTCCCACAAGTCTTCTCTGTGGTGGACGCCTTGGACGGAAATAATAACCGTCGTGCCTTTCGGAATGAACTCGCCGCCTAAATAATCGTCGCCTAAACATTTACGAGTAACCACCGGCACTACGGAGTACAAACGCAAAGACTCTTTCAACGCGCCGACGATGTATTCTAACCCATTCAAATCATCTCTCGAAGGCGTTTTCTTATTCTTTTTCTCGCTATTCTTGTACACTTTTTTCGCCTCTTCGGTTGCTATTTTCATCTTCTCCGGCGCCTTCGCCAACTCCCACGTCGTCCAAATCAACATCGCCGCGGAAGTTTCGTGGCCAGCCAATAAGAACGTCTTGATCTCATCGCACATTTGCCTCTCCACTTCCGGCCCGTATTCGCTTTTCGGCACGTCTGCCAACACGCGATCCAAAATATCCGCGTGCGGATTATCGATGGAATCGTCCGCGTTTGGCGTCGCCGTCACGGAATGTTTCAACTTCCATCTTTGCCTGATCAACTTGATCACGTACGCGTTCAACTTCTTTACCCTATCCTTGTGGTCGAAATACTCTTTATTCGGTAAATACGCTCTCCACGGTTCCAAACTTCGTCGATTACACTCCTCCATAATCGGCAAATACAAATTCGGCATCACCTCGTCCGACTCCTCCGGCGATAAACTCAAAATCGCCTCACCAATCACCTGTAACGTCAGCAACCTAAACTCCTCCGCTAACTCAATCTCTTCCCCCGTCCCTCTGATTTTCTCCAACTTCACGCACAACCTGTCCACCGCTCTGGTGGCGATATCCACCACGTCGTCTAAAATTTCCATCCTCAGCGCTTGCGATATCCGTCCTCGTTGCCGTTTCCAACTCTCTCCTTCGCTCGTCACCAAACCGGTGCCTAAAATATCCAAGAACGGGTTATACGCGAACTCCGTGTCTTTCCCGTAATTCTTAATGTTTGAATTAAACACTCTTTTAATCGGTTCCGGGTCCGCGATGACCACGCAGTGCCTCGTAAATATTTGCACTCTCACCGGTTTCGGCGCTTTCGCCGACGACCAAAACGCGAACAAATCCCACGTGCACGGGTACTTTCCGACCGCTTTGAACAGAGGAACGGTGTGCCCGATGAACGCGTTATACCCGGGCGCGCAGTTCAGTTTTCTCAGATGATGTAATCGTCTCAGCCATCCCAGGATATCGCCGACTGCTTCCACAGCTTTCTGGAACACAGGTTCCAAAAGGGTCATCAGCGCTAAAATGATTAAGCTTTCCTTCTGGTGGATAAAAAGCGCGAGTAAAGCGCCCACGAGGACTCGCTCGGAAACGTGCTCGACAAAGCGACGCGCGCTAAAGTCGTCGTTCACGTCGTCGTCCGGTGATGATCCCATTGTGTATGTGTATTATGTATATAGAGCTACGTGCGTTTGAAACGTGATGTGATATATGTTTTTATGGAGATTTTTGTGCGCCAATGGAACAAATTTTGAACAGTCGAAACGCTCGAATTTCACCCCACAAAAAAAAAAACACAAATCTCGCATGTCTCCCATCATTGATTTCTCCAAGTGGGATAAACTGAAGCACTCTTCTTCTTCGTCTTCGTCTTCTTCTTCTTCGGAAGAGGACGACGACGACGACGAGGGTGAAAAGGAGGCGGGAATTACGAGGAGCGCGTTACTGGAGAATCTCTCGCTTTGTTGTTGTTCTTCTTCTTCTTCTTCAGCGATTTGGACCGGGTTGGTGTTGCATCATAAAGATATTTTTGTATCGCACGTCTTGTCGAAATTGAACGAGATGGATCGGTGTTTCTTTTCAGAGGTGAATAGAGAGAGTTGGGGTGTGCTTGAGTATGCCGGGGTAAACGTATCGAAATTATGTTGGAATGTTCACGAATGTTCATCCATTTCGACGTTGGAATGGGCGTGGAATAACA
>Ga0209335_10005404_pt1 | contig 11767 bp, 8 predicted proteins | sample COG_09_FD_184753 | JGI IMG/M metagenome (GOLD analysis project Ga0209335, IMG submission 184753) | Pelagic Microbial community sample from North Sea - COGITO 998_met_09 (SPAdes) (version 2) | ecosystem: Environmental > Aquatic > Marine > Neritic zone/Coastal water | place: Helgoland, sampling...
GAGGGAGCTGATGAAATTTTTGGAGGTTATTTGTATTTTCATAAAGCGCCTGATTCTAAAGAATTTCATGAAGAAACTGTAAGAAAATTAGATAAATTATATCAATACGATTGTTTGAGGGCTAATAAATCTCTGGCAGCTTGGGGAATTGAAGGTAGAGTCCCATTTTTAGATAAAGAGTTTATTGATGTTGCAATGCGAATAAATCCAAAAGACAAGATGATTACATCAGAAAAAATGGAAAAGTGGGTTTTAAGAAAAAGCTTTGAAAAATATCTTCCTGAATCTGTGGCTTGGAGACAAAAAGAGCAATTTAGTGATGGCGTGGGATACGATTGGATAGATAGTTTGAAAGATTTAGTAAACGAAAAAGTGTCTGATGATATGTTTAAAAATGCAAAATTTACTTTTCCTTTTCAAACTCCAATGTCAAAAGAAGAATACTATTATAGATCAATTTTTGAGGATCATTTCCCATCAGAAACGTCTGCCACCACAGTTCCTTCAGTTCCTTCAGTTGCGTGTAGCACACCAATAGCTTTGGAATGGGATAAGGCATTTAAAAACTTAAACGATCCGTCTGGAAGATCTGTTTCTAATGTTCATAATGACTCCTATTAATTTATAGTAAATTTAAGTTAAAATTGTTGATAACTTAGGCCTATTCAACTCTGATAATTAACTAATTTCCTTGGTTAATTAGTTATATTTGTTTTAACCAAAAATTTATTAAAAATCATATAAAATGAGTGAAGAGATAAATAAGAATCAGTATTCTGCTGATAGTATACAAGCTCTTGAGGGGATGGAGCATGTTAGAATGAGACCATCGATGTACATTGGTGATGTTGGTGTGCGAGGTTTACATCATTTAGTTTATGAAGTCGTTGATAATTCTATCGATGAGGCAATGGCTGGACATTGTAACGAAATTAATGTTTCAATAAATGAAGATAATTCAATCTCTGTTGATGATAACGGTAGGGGTATTCCTGTCGGTATTCATAAAAAAGAAGGTGTTTCTGCTCTTGAAGTAGTAATGACTAAAATTGGGGCTGGGGGTAAGTTTGATAAAGATTCTTATAAAGTTTCTGGTGGACTTCATGGTGTAGGGGTGTCTGTTGTAAATGCATTATCTGATCATCTTACCGCAAGGGTATTTAGAGATGGAAAAACTTGGATTCAGGAATACAGCAAAGGAAAAGCATTGTTTCCCGTTAAGCAAGATGGTGATTCTTCAAAGTCTGGTACTGAGGTTACATTTAGGCCAGATAAATCAATATTTAAAGAATCTCAAGAATATAGCTATGAAACTTTAGCCAACAGAATGAGAGAATTATCTTTCTTAAACAAGGGAATTACAATTTCACTCACTGATAAACGAACTAAAGTAGAAGGTGAATTTGTTAAAGAAGTTTTTAAATCTGATGAAGGATTAAAAGAATTTATTAGGTTTTTAGATGAAAACAGAGAACCGTTAACCTCCGATGTTATTTCAATGGAGGGTGAAAAAAATAATATTCCCGTTGAAGTAGCCATGATTTATAATACATCGTTTTCTGAGAATTTACATTCTTATGTAAACAATATAAATACTCACGAAGGAGGTACACATTTAGCCGGTTTTAGAAGAGGTTTGACATCTACGTTGAAAAAATATGCTGACTCGTCAGGAATGTTGGATAAATTAAAATTTGATATAGCAGGAGATGACTTCAGAGAAGGTCTAACGGCTATAGTTTCAGTTAAAGTAGCAGAACCACAATTTGAAGGCCAAACTAAAACAAAATTAGGAAACAGAGAAGTTAACTCTGCTGTTTCACAAGCGGTTTCAGAAATGTTGGAGAATTATTTGGAAGAGAATCCTGGAGATGCTAAAATTATTGTTGAAAAGGTTATTCTTGCGGCTCAAGCTAGACATGCAGCCAGAAAAGCTCGTGAAATGGTTCAAAGAAAAACCGTAATGAGTGGGGGAGGGTTACCTGGAAAACTTTCAGATTGCTCTGAACAAGATCCAGAACTTTGCGAAGTTTTTCTAGTTGAGGGAGATTCTGCTGGTGGAACAGCTAAACAAGGAAGAGACAGGAATTTTCAAGCTATTTTACCATTAAGAGGGAAGATACTTAATGTTGAAAAAGCGATGCAGCATAAAGTTTTTGAGAATCAAGAAATAATAAATATCTATACTGCTCTTGGAGTTACAATAGGAACAGAAGATGACAGTAAAGCTCTTAATTTAGAAAAATTAAGGTATCATAAGATTGTAATTATGTGTGATGCCGATGTCGATGGAAGTCATATTGCAACTTTGATATTGACTTTCTTTTTCAGATATATGAAAGAGCTAATTGAAAACGGAAATATTTATATAGCAACACCTCCATTATACTTGGTTAAAAAAGGTGCTAAAAAACGATACGCTTGGAATGATGAAGAACGAGATGGAATTATGGAAGAATTTGGTCAAGGATCTTCAATCCAAAGGTATAAAGGTTTAGGTGAGATGAATGCTATTCAGCTTTGGGATACTACTATGAATCCAGAATTTAGAACTTTTAGAAAAGTGACAATTGATAATGCAGTTGAAGCTGACAGAGTATTTTCAATGTTAATGGGTGATGAGGTTCCACCACGTAGAGAGTTTATTGAAAAAAATGCTACATATGCTAATATTGATGTTTAATAAATAATTATAAAATAAATGAAAGTAACTATTGTAGGTGCAGGAAATGTAGGATCAACATGTGCAGAAGTAATTGCAACTCAATCCATTGCGAGTGAAGTTGTTCTTTTGGATATTAAAGAAGGTTTTGCTGAAGGAAAAGCTTTGGATATGATGCAAACTCAAACAACTATAGGTTTTGGAACAAAAATAATTGGCACGACTGGAGATTACTCAAAAACATCTGATAGTGATGTTGTAGTTATTACATCGGGTATTCCTAGAAAACCTGGAATGACAAGAGAGGAATTAATTGGAATTAATGCTGGTATTGTTAAAACAGTTTCTGAAAATGTTTTAAAATTTTCACCAAACACAATAATAGTTGTTGTTTCTAATCCAATGGATACCATGACTTATTTGGCACTTAAATCAACAGGGTTGCCAAAAAACAGAGTAATTGGTATGGGTGGAGCTTTAGACAGTTCTAGATTTAAAACTTATCTATCTCAAGCTTTAAATAGACCTGCGAATGATATTCATGGAATGGTGATAGGTGGTCATGGTGATACAACCATGATTCCTTTGACAAGATTAGCTACATACAACGGATTACCAATATCAGATCTAATTTCAGAAGAGAAATTAGATGATGTGGCAGCTAGTACTATGGTTGGTGGAGCAACTTTAACAAAATTATTAGGTACCTCAGCGTGGTATGCACCTGGGGCTTCAGTTGCTTTTCTTGTAAAATCTATTTTAAACGATGAAAAGAGAATTATTCCTTGCTCAGTTTTTTTAGACGGAGAGTATAATCAAGATGATATTTGTATTGGTGTTCCATGTATTATTGGAAAAAATGGTTGTGAAAAAATTATTAATTTAAATTTAAATGACAAGGAAATGGTAAAATTTGCTGATAGCGCCTCTGCTGTCAGAAAAATGAATTTAGCTCTATAGGTATAGATAATTTAATAAATTACTTTGATGTTTATTCTTAGAATTGCTTTATCATCAAGTAAATCATATATTTGCTCGTTTTAAAAAAAGAACTCATAAATAATATATTATGCATAATAATGGTCTAATAAAGTTTTTTGCTTTTTGTTTCACTCTTGTTAGTGTTTACCAAATTTCATTCACTTTTATAACATCAGGCATTGAAGATAGTGCGTCTGAATATTCTATAAACTCTATTTCAAGTCAACAGGAAAATTTTGCCGATCTAAGAGAAGAAAAATATAACAATTATTTAGATTCTATTTCTGATGAGTCTGTTCTAGGCTTTACGACTTATAAAAGTGCAAAAAATAAAGAATTAAATAAAGGTCTAGATTTAAAGGGAGGTATTGATGTTACGCTTCAAGTTTCAGTTAAGGATATTCTAAAAGGTCTTTCAGAAAACTCCAAAGATCCTGTATTTAATAAAGCATTAAATGATGCTGATATTTTACAAAAAGAATCTGATGATACTTATGTTGAATCATTCTTTAATGCTTTTGACGAAATTAGTACTGATACCTCATTGGCATCTCCAGATATTTTTGCAAATAGATCATTAAGTGATGAAATAAATTTTGAAATGACTAATGCCGAGGTTAAACCGATAATTAGAAGAAAAATTGATGAATCGATTGTTTCAGCTTTTGAAGTATTAAGAAAAAGAATAGATAAATTTGGAGTAACTCAGCCTAATATTCAACGTTTGGGTAATTCAGGAAGAATTAGAGTTGAATTACCTGGAGCTAAAGACGTTGCTAGGGTTAAGAACCTTCTTCAAAGTACAGCTCAGTTGGAATTTTGGTACACCGAGAAAAATGATGATTTTTTACCTTTTTTATCAAAAGCTAATGAGGTGTTAAAAACTATTTTAGTTGAAGATGATAAATCAGAAAAGATAGAAACATCCGAAATAGATGATTTATTAGCTGATGTTGAAGCTAATGATTCCATCAGTTCTAGTGAAAAAAACCCTCTTTTTGATTATTTAGTTGGAACTGGTTTTCAAGGAGGACCAGTAATTGCACAATTTTTATCAAAAGATCAAAAGAAAATTGAGGAGTATTTGTCAATGCCAGAAATTAGACAATTACTTCCATCTGAAAAAAGATTTACTCGTTTTTTATTTGGTAAGACAGATGTGTCAAATAATGTAGTTGATCTTTATGCGATTAAATCTAACAGAGATAATAAACCACCACTTAGTGGTAGTGTAGTTGTTGATGCAAGTCAATCTTATGATCAGGTTGGGGCAGCAGCTGTTTCAATGCAGATGAACGGAAAGGGTGCTAGAAAATGGGAAGAAATGACAGGAACTGCCTATACAGAAAAAAGTAATATTGCTATTGTATTAGATGATATAGTATACTCAGCGCCTGGAGTTTCACGAGGTGCAATTTCGGGTGGTAGATCTGAAATTTCTGGTCAATTTACTTTAAATGAAGCAATTGATTTAGCTAATGTTCTAAGAGCGGGAAAATTACCTGCTTCAGCTGAAATTATTGAATCTGAAGTGGTTGGTCCTTCACTTGGAAAAGAAAATATTGAAAAAGGTATCAATTCTTTTATTATAGCTCTAATTCTAGTTCTTATTTGGATGATTTTTTATTATGGTAGGGCAGGGATATATGCGGATGTTGCTCTGGTATTGAACTTAGTTTTAATATTTGGAATTTTAGCTGGATTAGGTGCGGTACTAACGCTTCCTGGAATTGCTGGTATTGTGTTAACAATCGGTATGTCAGTAGATGCTAATGTTCTTATTTTTGAAAGAATTAGAGAAGAGTTAGGAAAAGGAAAAGGTCTGAAACAATCTGTTGGAGACGGATTTAGTAATGCATTATCTTCAATTTTAGATGCCAATATTACAACTGGTCTTACGGCTTTAATTCTTTTTGTTTTTGGATCAGGTCCAATAAAAGGTTTTGCAACAACTTTATTAATTGGTATTGCAACATCATTGTTTACAGCAATTTTTATAACAAGAATGTTAGTTGATTCTAGATTATCAAAAGGTAAAATTCTTGATTTTTCTACAACACTCACCAAAAATTTGTTCAGTAAACTTTCTATTAGATTTTTACAAAAGAGAAGAGTTGCTTATTTTGTTTCAGCATCTTTATTACTAATTAGTCTTTACTCGTTAAGTACAAATGGACTAAATCAGGGTGTTGATTTTGTAGGAGGAAGAACTTATACTGTGAGATTTGATAATGATGTAAATCAAAGTGAAATACAAGCTTCATTAATTGATGTTTTAGGAAATGCAGAAGCAAAAACATTTGGTTCTGATAATCAATTAAAAATTACTACTAATTATAAAGTTGATGTTGAAGGAATTGAGGTTGATGATGAAATTCAACAAAAAATGTTTGATGCTTTAAAAACTAAGTTTCCTGAAAATTTAACTTATGATGATTTTGTAAATGGAGCTGATGATAAGTCAGTAGGAATAATGGGATCCTCTAAAGTTGGTCCTACCATTGCTGATGATATAAAAAAGAATTCATTTCTAGCAATTTTTGGTTCTTTGTTTGTAGTTTTCTTGTATATATTATTAAGATTTAGAGATTGGCAATACTCATTAGGAGCTGTTACTGCAGTTTTTCATGATGTTTTAATAGTACTAGGGATATTTTCTTTAACCTATTCATTTATGCCTTTTAATATGGAAATTAACCAAGCATTTATTGCAGCAGTGCTAACCGTAATAGGATATTCTTTAAATGACACTGTTGTTGTGTTTGATAGGATTAGAGAGTTTAGGTTAATAAATAAATCTTGGGAGTTTACTAAGACAGTTAATGGTGCCCTAAACAGCACTTTGAGTAGAACTTTAAATACTTCTTTTACAACTTTAGTTGTGCTACTTTCAATTTTTCTTTTTGGAGGAGAATCTATTAGAGGATTTATGTTTGCTTTAATTATTGGTGTATTAGTTGGTACATACTCATCTGTTTTTATTGCAACACCAGTTATGTTTGATACACTAAGAAAGAGTTTAAAGAAATAATTTAAACTATTTTTTTCTGGAATAGATCATAAGGCATAATCCTATAATTATAAATGGGATACTTAGCCATTGACCAGTTGATAAAATTCCTAAAGTATCTTCAAGTCCACCTCCTTGACTTTCTTTTACATTTTCAACTAGTATTCGTATTGAAAAAAGGCAAGTTAAAAACAGTCCAAAAATGAAACCTTTATGTTTTTTCAAATTAGTCTTCCAGTAAATATTCCAAAGGAGAATAAATAATATTAAATAACCAAAGGCCTCGTATAGTTGTGCAGGATGTCTTGGAAATATTTCACCATTATTTAAGAAAACAACACCAAAATTTGAATTTGTATAATTTCCAACAATTTCAGAATTGAAAAAATTTCCTATTCTAACAAACATTCCACCTATTGCAATTGGAATAACTATTCTATCAAAAATCCACAATACTGAATCGTATTTAAATTTGTATTTATAGATAAACATTGATGTAATTATACCAATAGTTGCCCCATGACTAGCTAGTCCTCTGTAGCCAACAAATTTCCAACCATCAATTATTCCAAAAAGAAATGAACTATTTATATCTCTTTTTATAGGAAGAAAAATCTCTATTAAATTGTTTTGAAAATAATCCCAATTATAAAAAAACACTTCACCTAATCTCGCACCAATAAGAGTTCCAAATACTACATAAATAAAAAGTGGTTCTACTAATGTAACTGACTTGTTATCATTAATATATATTTTTTGAACAATATAATAACCTAAAGAAAAAGCTATTATAAACATTACACTGTACCAATATATTGTTAAAGGGCCAAGATTTAAAAAAACTTCATTTGGTGCCCAATCTATTTTAAATAACATCATAATTAATATTTATTTTACTAAGGTATAGGATCATATCCATTTCCTCCCCATGGATTACATTTTAATATTCTTTTAATACTCATTAACGAACCTTTAAACAGACCATGTTTTATTAAGCATTGTTTAGAATATTCTGAGCAAGTTGGGGTGTATCTACAAGTTGAGGGTAATAATGGAGAAATGAAATATTGGTATAGTTTAATTAAAATTAAAAACGGATATATAAAAATTCTTTTCATTAGATTAACTCAAATGAAGAGCTGTTTTTGTCGTCATTTAGTTGTATTCCAATTTTTAACAACTCATCTCTTATTTGATCTGATAGTATAAAGTTTTTATCATTTCTAGCCTGAGATCTTATTTTAATTAATAACTCAACGAGTTCTTTTTGAGAATCTGATTTTTCAACTTCATTATTGTCTTTGTTAAAACCTAAAATATCAAATAAAATCTCATCAAAAGTTTTAGATAGTTTTTCTTTATCATTAGTATTTAAATTTTTTGAATTGATCTTAACATTGTTTATAAACTTAACACATTCAAATAAATCAGCAATTAACATAGGAGTATTAAAATCGTCATTCATTTTAGAGTAACATTTGCTAATCCAAAGATCTATATCGAAATCAGAAGCTTCATTATTGTGATTTAATTTAGAAATCAACGAGTATCCACTCATAAGTTTTTTAAATCCTTTTTCAGAAGCAAGCAAAGCATCATTACTTAAATCCAATACGCTTCTGTAATGGGCTTGATAAATAAAGAATTTAACAACATTAGGGCTAAATGATTTACTTAAAATTTTATTATTACCATTAAAAACCTCATTTGGTAAAATAAAATTTTCAATTGATTTCGACATTTTTTTTCCATTCAATGTAAGCATATTGGTATGCATCCAAAATTTTGCTGGATTCTTTCCGTCTATAGCTTCTGATTGAGCTATTTCACAATCATGATGTGGAAATTTTAAATCAATTCCACCGCCGTGAATATCAAAAAAATCTCCAAGATATTTTTTACTCATTGAAGTACACTCTAGATGCCAACCTGGAAAACCTTTCCCCCAAGGAGAATCCCAAAACATGATATGATTTTTTTCAGCTTTTTTCCACAACGCGAAATCTTGAGGGTTTTTTTTATCAGTAGATCCATCTAATGATCTTGATTGATTTAGCATTTCTTCAAGTTTTCTTCCACTTAATTTTCCATAAGTTTTCGATTCATTGAATTTTAAAATATCAAAATATACTGAACCGTTTTTCTCGTAGGCGAATCCAGATTTTAATATTTGTTTTATACTCTCAATTTGTTCAATTATATGACCAGTAGCACTAGGCTCAATACTTGGTGGTAATGTGTTTAACTTATTTAAGATGTTATGAAAATCTAAAGTGTATTTTTGTACGACTTCCATAGGCTCTAAGTTCTCTAATCTGGCTTTTTTAGAAACCTTATCTTCACCTGTATCATCTTCATTTTCTAAATGACCCACATCAGTTAGATTTCTTACATATCTTACACTGTAGCCTAAGTGTTTAAGATACCTAAAAATTAAATCAAATGATATAAATGTTCTGCAATTTCCTAAATGTGCGTTACTGTATACAGTTGGTCCACATACATACATTCCAACGTTGGATTGTTGAATTGGTATAAATTTTTCTTTTTTGCCAGTTAAGGAATTGTATAATTTTAAATCTTTAGCGTAGTTTGAAATCATTTCAAATTATTTCAGCTTTAATTACTAATATAACCTAAAAATTCTCTTTTAACATTTTTATCTTTAAACCTACCTCCAAATTCAGCAGTAACTGTACTGCAATCTACATCTTTTATTCCTCTTGAATTGACACATAAGTGTTTTGCATCAATAACACATGCAACATCTTCAGTACCTAGTGCTTCTTGTAAAGCTTTGACTACTTGTATAGTAAGTCTTTCTTGAACTTGAGGACGTTTTGAAAAGTAATCAACAATTCTATTCATTTTGGATAAACCAATTACATTTCCTTTAGAAAAATATGCAACATGAGCCTTTCCAATTATTGGTAATAAATGATGTTCACAGGTTGAATAAACAGTGATGTTCTTTTCAACCAACATCTCTTTGTACAAATATTTATTATCAAATGTTGATGCTTTTGGCATTTTATCTGGATTTAAACCTCCAAAAAGTTCATTAACCCAAGCTTTAGCAACTCTTTTAGGTGTGCCTTTTAAACTGTCGTCTGTGAGGTCCATTCCTATTGTTTCTAAAATGTTATAAACGTTTTTTTCTATAATTGAAATTTTTTCTTCATCACTTATTTCAAAAGCATCTTCTCTTAAAGGAGTGTCGGGTGAAGAACTTAAATGATCATCCCCAGCAATATCTACTTGTTCTTCAAAAAATTTTTCGTATTTCATATTGATAATAAATGTGTTGCAAAGTTAATTAAAGATTAATTAATTCTAAAATTTAAATACAATTGATAATGATGTGATTGAGTGAGTTGATTTTAATAAAGCTTTATCAGTCAGACCAGTGTCAAATAATTGATGATTTTTACTTTGTTCTAATGTTTTATGAGAAAAATTAATTAATGTATTTCCAAAATCGTAACCAAATCCATATGAAATAGAACTATTATCTTCAGTAAAATTTATGAAAGGACTTTCGATGGAATTGAAACCAGCTCTTAAACTTAATTTATTCAATCTTATTTCAGAACCTATCTTAAAATCTAATGTGCTTTTTAGTTGTGATTTAATTAAATTATTAGAATCAGAGAATATATTTTTTGGTTTGACTTTAATTTTTGAATAATCTTTAGAAATTACATCAAGACTTAGTAATCCAATTTTTCCAATAACCAAAGCTGAGCTTAATGTTATAGAAGATGGCGAGTTTAATTTATATTTTGGATATAAATTTGTTATTCTTGGATCAACTATATCTCTGTAATTTAATCCATTTAAATCAACTGATTCGGTTTCTAAATATTGTGATGTTTCATCCCATAGAGTATACCACGTTGGGGATTGATAAGAAATTCCAATTCTTAATTTATTAAATTTTCTTAACGCACCAATCTGAAAAGAAAAGCCTTCTCCGTAAGTTGTTAATCTGTTTTCAAACAAAATTGACTTTATTGCAGAATCATCATCAAAATTTGACTCGAAATGTCTAGTGTAGTTTTCTGTGTAAATTTCGTGTGTGTTTATATTTAATCCAAAATAAAAATCTTCCTTGAACTGAATTGCAATATTTAAATTGTATTTATTATTGTAACCTTTAGAATCACTTGTGTATTGCTGATCAACTCCATTGTTGTAGCGTGCAAGTGAATAAAAGTTATTATTTGAACCATCAAAGTCAATTAGATAACCTTGGTATGCCAAGAACGCTTGTTGCGCTGAAAAACCATAATATTCTCCAAGAAATTTATAAACTTCCGAAGTAGATTCATTTGCAGCAACACTTATATCTGAAACGCTAACTCCATTTGAATTGTTAATGAAAAATTTATCTATTGAATTAAGTTGATTTCTCCCTTTTATTTCAAAATTATCGTAATAGGAGTTATTAGTTTGAGCATTTACACTGAAAGCTATTTTATTGACATTTCCTCCACCATAATTTTCAAATATCCAAACACCTCCCGCTTGATTACCACTAAATTTATTTTTACTAATACTAGATGTATTAGAAAAATAGTATGATTTAGTTGATTTATTACTATTAGAAAGTGTAAATTCATATTGGTTATCGTTGAAAACTGCACTTCCAGCAGGATTGACATTAATCGCAGATAAATCACCTCCAAGAGCACCAAATGCACCTCCCATTGATTCAAACCTCGCAGATCCAACAGGGTTGTCTATAGATATTTTTAAAAAATCATTTAAACTCTGAGAGTTTAATGAAAATGAAAAAAGTAATAAAAAAAATGAAATTTTTTTCAGTAACATGTAAAATATTATCTTTTACCTCTAGATACACTACCTGATCTTCCAGAAGATCCACTGCTTCCTACACTACCAACGCTAGATCTTGATGAGTTAGATGATGAAGAATAGTTTGGTCTTGTACTACTTGAACTAGATGAACTAATATTTGTTCTTGAGTAGTTTCTGGCTTTATTACTAGAGTTGTTACTACTATTTTCAGGTCTAGAGTAGCTTCTTGTATTATTACCATTATTTTCAGGTCTAGAATAAACTCTTCCTTTATTTAATGAACCAGTACTGGA
>Ga0209335_10005411_pt1 | contig 11762 bp, 12 predicted proteins | sample COG_09_FD_184753 | JGI IMG/M metagenome (GOLD analysis project Ga0209335, IMG submission 184753) | Pelagic Microbial community sample from North Sea - COGITO 998_met_09 (SPAdes) (version 2) | ecosystem: Environmental > Aquatic > Marine > Neritic zone/Coastal water | place: Helgoland, sampling...
TTTTCCTTCAAGCCGTTTCTACGGCTTTTTTTGTGCCATTTTCATTGTCCGATAATCTTAAAATCTCTAAGACTAAATTTTAAAATGCCTACCAAAATATTCAATCTTGCATTTCTTGGTTCAGATGAAATTGCATTGCCTGTTTTGAACTTCTTACAGGAGGGTTGTTCATCTGTCTCCGTTTCAGCGGTATTAACTCAACCTGACCGCAGATCTGGTAGGGGGCGAAAGTTGTCACCAAACGCGATCAAGGTATGGGCTGAAACTAATTCGATTCCTTGCCGTAGTCCGGAAAAACCAAGTGCGGAGGATTGCGATTGGTTGAGAGGGCAGAAAATTGATATTCTTTTGGTGATGGCATATGGTCATATTCTTAAAAAATATTTTTTAGAAGTCGCCCCATCGGGATGTTATAATTTACATGCTTCCCTTTTGCCAAAATATCGTGGTGCTTCTCCGATAGAAACTGCAATTGCCCAGGGAGAAAAACAAACTGGAGTTACTTTAATGAGGGTAGTGCCAAGAATGGATGCGGGACCCATTGTTGATAGCGAAAAGGTGAAGATTAGCGAAAAGGATACTGGTCAAGAGTTAAGGAATAAAATAGCCAAAGCCTGTTTGCCTCTTGTTGACAGGAATATAACATCTTTGGCACAGGGATTATCCAATCAGGATATGCAGGATGAATCATTAGCAACATACTGCAGGAAATTGAATAAGGACGATGGGAATTTGGATTTCTCTTCTTCGGCAAATCAATTAGTTGATCGAATTCGAGCTTTTGCCGCGTGGCCTGGTTGCGGTTTTTTTATTGACGGACAAAAAATAAGAATTGGTGCAGCAGAGTCATTTAAAAATGATTTTTCTCTTCAGCCAGGGGAAATAAAATTTGACTCCAATCGATCGATTCTTATCGGAACTGGAGATGGTATCCTCGTCCCAAAATTACTTCAGCGCCCAGGTGGTAAAATGCTTAAAACAGAAGATTTTTTGAGGGGCTTTAATTTTTCTTTTGGTCTAACTCTAGAAACACTTCCAATGAATCCCCTCCTCCGTGAATCCACAGAATAGGTAAATTTTCAAAAGATTTCTTGCTTCCATGAATGAATTCTCTAATTTTATTGGTGGTGGTCAGGATGTTTTATTTATCAGTGGGAATGTAAATATATGAGAACTTTATTGTTAAGGATTCTATGTGTCACATTTTTTTGTGGGTTTGTTTCTTTTGCATTCGGGGATTTTAATCTGAGAGTAGCAAATTTAAAGCAGGACATGGAGTTAGTTTCAAGGGAACTGGCTGGATTGCGAACAGAAGTTGAATTACTCCGCCGCGAAAATGCTCAGTTAAGGGTTCAGGTCGAACAATCCCAAAGAAAACATTCTTCCAATGCAGGAGTCTCGAACGAAGTTTTGCAGAGAATGAGCGATCGATTGCTCGCTTTTGAAACTCGCCTAAATCAAAACTCTGATTCTCAAATTGCTTTACAAAAGAGTATTGATTCCAAAATGAGAGATTTAATTTCGCAAATGAATAAAGGTTTTGACCAAGTCCAGTCTTCGAGTAAGCCAGTTTCCTCGGTGCCTTCATTCAGTCAGGATTATCCACAAAATGGATTTGTACACAAAGTTGAAAAAGGGGAAACAGTTTCAAGCATAGCCAAAAAATACAAGTCCAGTGTTAACTGGATTATAAATGCGAATCAAATTGGGGATCCCAAAAAAGTGAATGTGGGGAAGGAATTATTTATTCCTCAAAAATAACTTATAGATATGGCTAAATCATCATCGAGACTTGGTCGGGGCTTAGGTAGTTTGATTGCTGGTGGTACAACTCCTAAGCAAGAAACTTCTGTTGAAGTGACAAAACCTTCGAATACGATTCTTATTCCTGAAGATAAGCCTGATAACCTTGCCGCCCCAAATCCGGAAGCAGAAGATGATAATATTGAAAAATTGGTGGAGGTATCATTGGATTCTCTTGTGGCAAACCCATACCAGCCCCGAAAAGTTATTGAACCAGAAACAATTAGGGAATTAGCTTCAAGCATCGCATCCGAAGGGTTGTTGCAACCAGTTGTTGCCCGTAAAGTTGGTGAAAAGTTTGAATTGATTGCCGGTGAAAGAAGATGGCGGGCACACCAACTTTTAGGAAAAAGCAAAATTTTAGTTCGTGTGTTACCAACATCAGATGTTTCCTCCGCATCTCTTTCCCTGATTGAAAACCTTCAAAGGGAGGGACTGAACCCTATCGAAGAGGCACTTGGCTACAATTCCCTTGTTGAAGATTTTAACCTAACCCAGGCGAATGTTGCTGAGCGGGTTGGTAAAAGTCGCACTCATGTCACAAATTTAATTCGTTTGTTACAATTAGATGATGAGCTAAAGATACTTCTTTCCTCTCGAAAGCTAAATGTTGGACACGCAAAAGTCTTGCTTGGTATTGAGGATAAGGATCTTCGGAATCAAATTGGTAAAAAAGCTGCTGAGGAAGGATGGTCAGTCCGACAATGTGAAAATGCTGTGGACGATATCAAAAACCCCCAACAATTTGCTAATAAACAAATATCACGATCATCCTCCCAGCTTTTCGCTAATTTTGCCAAATTAGCTGAAGCTTCTTTGGAGCGAAAAGTTTCCATCAAATCTGACCCCATGGGGAAAGGAAACATTAGCCTTAATTTTGCGGATGAATCTGATCTTATCCATTTGCTTAATATGCTTGGCGTAACAGGTAAGTAAACTAAGATTGCCTTTTTTTTGTATTCGAGCAATAGTTTGTTCTAATTTCTTTAAAAATGATTGTTTTTCTTACTACCTTATTGATTTTATTATGCCTAGTTGTTGTTCTTTTGATTCTTATTCAACGAACATCAGGCGGTATGGGTTCTGCCCTTGGAGGAGGTGCTGCTGATCAAGTTCTTGGAGCTGGTTCTGCCGCTCAATTAACCAAGCTCACGGTTGCGTCTATAGCTGGATTTTTCATTCTATCATTCGTCCTATATGGTTATTACCAAAACCAAGCCGGAAGCGAAGATGGTTTACAGCGACTCGGTTCAGGTATACCAGTTTTAACTGGATCTGCAGCTGATGGAAATTCTTCGGAATCAGCTCCGATACAATCTGAGGAACCGATACCGCTTAGTGATGTCTCTGATTCTGAACCGTCAAAATCACCCGTTGACTCTAATTCAGGAAATTAGAATTTTCTCTGTTTGAATTATTTTAAATCGGTCTATTTCTTAGCAGCATTACTTTTTTCCAGTATCACGGTTGCTAAATCTCCTTTTCCTGCAAGGGGGTTTGCAAAGATTCTGACTGATCAGGAAGCTGAGACCCGTTTGAACAGTTATCGCTCGTTTGTTGTCAGGGATTTGAATCGAACCGATTTTCATCAAGGCTATGCTTTTCGCTTTCGATTGAGGCATATGCCGCGTCGTGGCGAAGAATTTTCACGAACGGGAACAATCTATGGTTTAGCGCTCGGGCATGGTATATCCAGAATTGATTTAGATTCTCAATCCGGTGCCACAGAATTTGAGAATTACCTGCTACAGTCAGGACAGAAACCCCAGGCATGGATTTATTTATTCGATCAGAAGAAATCAATACAACTAAGTGATAAGCAATTATTTGATCCAATCGTATCAGAAATGAATCAGTCTCCCTTTGACATATTACTTTCTTTTATCTTTTGGGAATTTAAATATTTAAAATCTGGAAAAGTAGCTGGTCGACCATCTCACATCTATTCATTTACTCCTCCTGGATGGGTCGAGAATGCTCGCTCTGATATCGCTAATATCACACTGGCTTTGGATGATAATTATCAAGCTCCCTTGCGAGTTGAGACTTTTTCAAAAAAAGGTGTGCCTTTCCGAACTTATATTTTAAACAGTTTAAAAAAAATTGATGGTCAGTGGATTGTTAAATCCTTGGATTGCAAAGATCGAACGAATCGTTCGACTACAAGGTTCGAGGTTACAGAAGCTGCTCTAAATTTAGACTTTGGGCCGAGTGTTTTTAGTCCACCGGGATTATTGGATAAACCGGTTATAGCAGACGATGTATTTATCTCGACAAAGTAACTGGATTCGCAATTTATTTTGATTACAATTTTGAATATATTAATAACATCTGAAATTAAATTATGAAAAACGGATATTTATCTAACTGGGCTAGGAATGTTTCTCCCTCGCCGACTTTAGCCGTAGATGCCAAAGCCAAAGCTTTAAAGGCAGCGGGTGAGGATGTTTGTGGTTTTGGTGCAGGTGAACCTGATTTTGATACGCCCTCTTTTATTAAAGAAGCATGTGCAAGAGCATTATCTGAGGGAAAAACTAAATATGCCCCAGCTGCCGGTATTCCAGCTCTTCGTAGTGCATTGGCTGAGAAGTATTTTGAAAAAGGAGTTCTGGATAAAAAAAATCCTGCTCAGGTAATTGTTAGCCCAGGTGGTAAATACTCATGCTACTTAGCTATACTTGCAACATGTGGTCCCGGTGATGAAGTTATAATTCCCGCTCCTTATTGGGTTAGCTATCCTGAAATGGTCAAGCTTGCAGGAGCAACCCCCAAAGTTATTTTTGCCGGAGACGACCAAGGTTTTAAGGTAAGTCCTGACCAAATTGAAGATGCTCTTTCTCCTTCGTCGAAATTAATTATTCTAAACAGTCCATCTAATCCCACCGGTTGCCTTTATGAGAAAAAGGAAATGGAAGAAATTGTGGAGTTGGCTTGCAAGTATGATCTTTTGATTATGTCCGATGAAATTTACGAATATCTGCTCTATGATGAAGCAACCCATTTTAGTCCAGCATCGTTTAGTCAGGATGCGAAGGATCGTGTTATTACAGTATCTGGTTTCAGTAAAACTTTTTCTATGACCGGTTGGAGGTTGGGTACATTGGTGGCAAACTCAGAAATTAGTAAGGCGGTGGCTGATCTGCAAAGCCAGACAACTTCAAATGCAACTACATTTTCGCAGTATGGAGCATTAGCTGCAATGGAGAACTGGGAGAAATCTATAAGTGCAGTTAATGAAATGCTCTTACATTTTGATCGGCGTCGAATCAATTTATTGGAAGGTTTACAATCAATTTCTGGAATTTCATGTCAGCGGGCTAAGGGTGCCTTCTATCTATTTCCCAATATTTCTTCTTACGGATTAAGTTCGGAAGAATTTTCAGCCCGATTACTGGAAGATCAAAAAGTTGCTGTAGTTTCCGGACATGCTTTCGGTGCAGAAGGATACATTCGTCTCAGTTATGCAACCTCGGATGAAATTATTCAAAACGGACTGATCAGGTTACAAGAGTTTTGTGGTTCTCTTAGATAATTTACAAATATAATTGATAGTTGACTAAACATTTTTTTGATTATTGATATAGAAATGTTTAAAGTTTCATATTACTATTTTTTACCTGTTTTAGTAATGTTTTTTTCGGGATGCTTTAGTGTTTCTACAAAAGATGGAATCGCTGGTTATGATCAAAGATACATGAATGCCGCTCAAGTAACTTCCGATATAAAAATTGTTGGTACTGTAAAGGGTACCGGTACAAGGAATGAGTTATTTGGCTTAATAAAGTGGGGCGATCGCGGCAGAGCTTCCTATGAAGGTCAGTATCAAGATTATAGAATTGATGATGAAATGTCTTTAATTTCAAAACAATCTGCAGTTTACGATGCATTAGGTGGTCAACCTGAAAATTTCCTTTTGGACCCTCAATTCCATACTGAAACGAATAACTTTTTAATTTTTAAAAGTTACAAAACTAAAGTTGTCGGTCAGCAGGCGTCCAAGGGGAATTACCGACAAGTTAAACGATTCAATACAGATGGCACAGATACATTGGAATTAGATCGCCTCCCCCATACCTACACCATTAAGCGAAATGGTCAGGAAGCGACGAAAATAGTCGCTTCAAGGGATATCCCCAACCATATCACTAACTCAATTCGAGTTTTAGAAACCACTCCAGGGGTAAAAGCCATTAATATGTCCGCAAATTCACATCAGGCGGACTCGGGTAGTCTTAATTCTTCTCTAGAGGCATTTGAAATACGAATGCAGGAATTGAGTCGCAAAATCGAGGCGTTAAATCGGTGATTTTATCTATTTTGAGAATTAAACTTTATTAATTCCTAATTTCCTAGCTTCGTTTGGATTTTCGAGCATTGACTGTTTAAATTCGTCAATGTCAAAGTCGGCTACTACGAATTCGCCATTTTTAAGTGTTGGTGTCTTATTTTGACCACTGCATGAAAGCAAATCTTCCATTTTACTGGGGTTGTTGATTACATCGACTACATCTAGGTTTAGTCCGATTTCATTGAAGTATGCGAGGGCATCAATACACCATGGACAGCCTTGCTTGATATATAAAATGGGTTTGCTCATAATAAGTTCTTTTAAACAAGGTTTATACAATATGGAAGTTATTTCGAAAAAGTTGTTTTCTTTGCTTTTTCATGTAGTGTACACATCTTAGTTCTAGATGAGTAACCAACCAATCAAACATATCAAAAAAGCTGATTGTATTCATGTAAAAGGAGCCCGCGAAAATAACTTACGCAATGTAACAGCTCTCTTTCCCCGTGGCGAATTAGTTGGTGTAACCGGAGTAAGCGGTTCCGGTAAATCTTCTCTTGTCTTTGATGTTTTGGCAGCGGAGGGGCATCGGAAGTATGTTGAAAGTTTATCAACAAAGGCAAGGCAAGCGCTTGAGAAAGTTCGCCGCCCCGATGTAGATTATGTCGAGGGGTTGTCACCCGTTTTGGCAATTGAACAAGCTGTCGCTGGAGGTGCTGGACCGCGTAGTACTTTAGCGACTGCAACCGAGATTGCAGATTATTCCAGGTTGCTATGGTCAACAGTTGGTTCTCCGCATTGCCCAATAGACGGTTCCGTAGTTTCAAAAAGAAGTTTGGATGATTGCGTTGAACAATTACTCTCAGATGGAGACGGGAAAAGAGTTTTAATTCTAGCACCCATTTTTGAAGCTAAAGCTTCGGTTCTACGTGAAGAACTACCAAATTTTGAAAGAAGGGGCTTTCAGCGAATACGTATTGATGGAGAGATCAAGCGATTGGATGATCGAAGTTTAATCCCTGAAAAAACCAAGGGCCGGTTGCTCAAGGTTGATTTAATTATCGATAGGCTCAAAATTGACTCCTCGACCCGAAGCAGGCTTGCTGATTCTTTAGAGTTAGCTCTAAAAGAAGGAGACGAAAGAGCATTTGCTTTGACCGAAAAAAAAGAGGGTTCTTATGTTGAAACTTTTTTTTCACAGAGTTACGCTTGTGAAAAGTGTGGATCAACATACCCCAATTTGACTCCTAGGCATTTTTCTTGGAATCATCCGGATGGAGCCTGTCAAACATGTGATGGATTAGGGCAGGTACTATCATTTCGGGAGGACTTAATTATTCCTGATCCTGAAATCTCTTTGGCCAAAGGAGCTATAAAAGCTTGGAGGCTGGGTTCTCGAAAAATGGTTAATTTAAGGAAGAATATATTAAAAAGTCTTTCGGAGCAGGTGGAATTAGATTTAAAATTACCTTGGTCGCAATTACCAGAAGAGCAGAAGGATTTTTTATTGAATGGAGATCCTGTAACAAAATTTGAATTGAAATTACAGATTGGTCGTGGAAAAGCTAAAAAACAGCCTTTCCCTGGGATTTTAAGTGATCTTGCACAGACCATGAAAACCACGAGTAGTGAAAGTTTGCGTGCCAGGTTGCTGACATATCAAATCGGGAAAACTTGTCCTGAATGCAATGGGAAGCGACTTTCATCTTTTTCCCGTTCCGTGCTACTGGGCGGGAAATCATTTGATTTTTTTCTTTCTCTCTCATCAGCTGATGCTTGGAATTTTATTTCTAAAAGTGTTCTTGCGGACCCTAAGTATGAAAAGGTTAAGGATGCGATCAGCGGATTGGAACAGCGACTCGGTTTTTTAAATGAGGTTGGGCTGGGTTACTTAACTTTAAATAGACCATATTCAACACTAAGCGGAGGAGAAGCACAACGGGCTCGGCTTGCTACTCAATTAGGGATGGGGTTAGTTGGAGTAATATACGCTTTGGATGAACCGAGTGTTGGTCTTCACCCCTCGGATCATGGGCGGTTACTAAGTGTGCTTACTGGTTTGCGTAATCGAGGAAATACTGTGGTTGTGGTTGAACATGATGCAGAAACATTACTTGCCTGTGATCACCTGATTGAAGTCGGCCCTGGTCCTGGGACTGAAGGTGGTAGGCTTATATTTGCCGGCGATGTGAGGTCCTGCATGAAGTCAAAAGATAGTACTTCTGGAGCATTTCTTTCTGGTTTGGAAAAAGTGGAAAAAGATGTAAAAGAGAAAAAGCCCGGTAAGGCTCAACTAGTTGTCCGTTCTGCCCGTGCGAATAACCTAAAGAATATTGATGTCTCTTTTCCGGTTGGGCTGTTATCCGTGGTTTGTGGTGTTTCTGGTTCGGGTAAGAGCACTCTTGTTAATGAGGTGCTTGCGAAAACGGCTGCAAATCAGTTGCACCGGGCGAAACAGTTTCCGGGTGCTCACTCTGGAATTGAGGGATTGGATTATTTTGAACAGGTGGTCAGGGTTGACCAATCTCCAATTGGTAAGAGCCCGCGCTCAAATCCTGCCACTTATGTTAAACTTTTCGATTTGTTGAGGAAATTATTTTCGCAATGTTCGTTAAGTCGTGTACGCGGATATAACCCCGGGCGTTTTAGTTTTAATCTCCCTGGTGGGCGGTGTGAGCGATGCAAGGGTGATGGAATGGTTAAATTAGATATGCAGTTTCTTGCTGATGTCTTTGTCGAGTGTGAGAGTTGCAAGGGACAGCGTTATAATCGGGAGACTTTAGAAGTGCGATTTCGTGGATACAATATAGCTGATATTCTAGGCATGACTGTTTCGGACGCCCGAGACATTTTCTTAAAGCATCCTTCGATTTTAGCCAAACTTGATACCTTGGAAGCAGTTGGACTCGGCTATTTAAAGCTTGGGCAGGCCGCGAACACTCTTTCCGGAGGAGAAGCACAGAGGTTGAAGTTATCCTTGGAACTTAGTCGTAAACAGAGTGGAAAAGCTTTATATTTATTGGATGAACCAACAACTGGTTTGCATTGGCTTGATGTACAGAGACTGATGGATTTATTGTTTAAATTAAGAGACGCAGGAAATACCCTGATCGTGATTGAGCATAACTTGGATGTTATCCGACTCGCTGACCATTTGATTGAGGTTGGACCGGTTGGGGGTAGCAAAGGAGGGGAGCTGGTTTTTGCGGGTAATCCTGATGAAATGGCAAATCAGGAAAGTTTAACGGGTATTTCTCTGCGAAAGCACCTTGCGGTTAAGTAAGCAAAATTTTAGGCTGTATTATCCATGATGTCAGAAAATAAGACCGACCATAATTCAAAAGACTTACTTTCTGTTAAAAGGGAGGAGTTTTGGCATTTGTGGAGAAAACGCGGATTGTTACTTATTGCCCTGCTTCTTTTGGCTGTTCCTTTGTACGGAACATTTTCACCTCTTTTTAAATTTATTCTTTTTGCGGTCTCATTGGCTGCATTAACCTATCCAATTTTTTATCGTCCTATCGAACATTTGGGTAAGAAGTTACTCCCTAATTTTGAGCCAAGGAGAAGGTCCGAAATTTGTGCAGTATTTGCAACGATTTCCCTGCTCATTGTGCTTTTCTCGCCTTTTTTGTTAATCATTTGGGAAGCATCCAGTCCACGACAAGGAATGGTTGATACATTGGTATCTATCGCTCTTGGTGAAGAAGAGGGAAGAGAAGCCCTTCTGCAAAGTATTTCTGCTAGGATCCGGGAGATACATTCGATTTATCCACGTCTTCCCATTGACGAGGAAAAGGCAGTTCAATTCGTTTCTAACTTGGTCGGGGATACAAGAGAGTTTTCCGGTACATTTCTTGAATTTTTATTTAAGGGAACGCAAGGGTTCGTCGCAGAGCTTGCTCTTGCATTAATTGCTCTTTCTTTTCTTTATGCACATGGCTCAAGTTTTTTACGAGGAGCGATGAAAATCGGTGGTTTTGAACAGGCTGAAGTTCACGCCTGGCTCAGTCTTCACCGCAAAATTACGCTACGCTTACTTAGTGACACGGTTCTTACCTCACTCATTCGAGGAACTGCATTGGCTCTGGTCGCCCATTTTGTAGGTGGCTTCTTTTTTATTCCGGTTTTCTTACTTGGTGCTTTTGTTGGCTTGGTACCCGTTGTTGGTAGTGCGATGGTTTGGTTGCCTCTATCCTCCTTGGTATGGTCTAGGGGGGAACCCATGACTGCATTAACGATGGCAGTGTTGAGCGTGTTATTTAACTATTTTATCAGCCAGATTCGAATGCGTATGGGGCGAAGGCTACACGAGCAGGGTGCCTGGCTCAGCTTTATGCTTTTCTTGGGAATTATTGGTGGAATTTTATCCTATGGTCCGCAGGGTTTTGTCATAGGTCCAATGGCCGTTATTTTGGCATATGGATTGGTTCGTTTTTTGGCGAATCAGTCCTTATCAAACCCTAAGATTTAGTCCGCATCATAAATCGTAACCTTTTCCCAAAGGTGTGCACATTCGTCTATGAAATTCAAATGAATAGGGTCAACTTGGTAGCTATCATGTTGCTTTAAATCACTCAAAACAACCGTTAATGCACAGTCATAAGTATTGTCCACAACTGGTCTATCGGGAGTTTGAGCTGGAGTTCCGATAAAGCTATGTTCGACAGACTTAATTAATCCTAGTTTTTCAACACCATCAAAAAAAGCTTTTCGATCGTCTTCGTTTAATCCCTTTTTTAGCCAAAAGATAACAGTGTGTATAAGCATTCGTTCTTGTTATATTGTTTCAACTGAAAAATAAAGTAGATTTAGGCACTTGCGTACGAAAAGAAAAATATTTTTTATCCAATTACAGTTTTCCCCGAGTCATTTAGGGACAGTTTTTCAAGTTTACTAACGGCCCGCTTTGCCCATTGATCTGGGAGTTCGTAGCTTTCAGCCTGCTCGCCAAAGGTTGATCGTAACATATCTGTATTAATAACGCCTGGGTTAAATGCGACTGCACCAAGTCCACTGGGTAGTTCTTGAGCAAGCGAGCGGGTCAATCCCTCTACTCCCCACTTTGTCGCACAATATGGGGCAACTTCAGGGGCAGTTGATTGCCCCCAGTAAGAACTGAAGTTGACAATGATTCCAGTTCCGTTTTTTTCCATCATTGGTACAAAGGAACGGATCATATTATGCATGCCACCTAGATTGACTGCTAAGATGGATGAGAATTCTTCCGGGGGTACCTCCGTTAGCGGGGCGTTCCGGTTGATCATTCCAGCGTTATTTATCAGTAAATTGGGAGGTCCAAAGGAAGCCATAACCAGTTGAGAAAAATTCTCGACCTCTTTCGGAGAAGTTATGTCAAATGGGTGAATGAAATAGTTTTCTCGGAGTTCAGACTTTAGGTCTTCGAGAGCATCTTTATCTCTTGCTCCACCAGTGACTGTCCATCCCCTAGACGAAAATTCTTTAGCCATCGCCCGTCCCAGTCCACGGGAACATCCGCTAATACAGACCGATTTACTCATCTATTTTTTTAGCTGGTTGGATGGAAGGTTCCTCATAACCCACACTTCCTGGTCCTTTATGATGAGGTGGTTGGCGTGACAAATTCCAATGTGCGAGTAACCAGACGGCACCAAATACAGATGCCAATACAATTATGATTATCCACTCT
>Ga0209335_10005424_pt1 | contig 11740 bp, 10 predicted proteins | sample COG_09_FD_184753 | JGI IMG/M metagenome (GOLD analysis project Ga0209335, IMG submission 184753) | Pelagic Microbial community sample from North Sea - COGITO 998_met_09 (SPAdes) (version 2) | ecosystem: Environmental > Aquatic > Marine > Neritic zone/Coastal water | place: Helgoland, sampling...
GTAAGATTGACGTGCTCACAATTGTCGAAAAAAAGAGTTCCAAAAGGAAATGCCTTTGTATCAGTTTTCCACTCATAAAATAGTAACTACTCAAATTTTATTTTTTCTAAATCTGCAGGCACATCAATTCCAAGAGATGTTCCCTCAACAATTTCCACACCAATTTTATAACCATTCTGCAGGGCACGTAATTGCTCGAGTTTCTCTATTCTCTCCAAAATACTTTCTTTGCTACCCAAAAAAAAGTCCAAGAATTCACATTTATAACCATACAAACCCATATGCTTGTACCCCCAAGTGGTCTTTTCATAGCCAAGGTTCGAATCCTTTTCTCGGGAAAATGGAATCGGCGAACGGGAGAAATAAAGTGCATTTCCGTCATTATCGAGCACAACTTTAACCTGATTGGGGTCAAGAAAATCGCTCTCGGTCTGAAAAACTGAAGCAAGGGTGGAAATTGAAACCACTGGGTTTGAAATCATCCGGGCTAAAGAAAGAATTTGGTCCCTAGTAACGAGTGGTTCATCAGCTTGAACATTTATAACGAATTCCCTTTGCAATTCCTGATTTGCTTTTGCAATTCGGTCGGTGCCCGAAGGAAGGTCAGGAGAAGTGAGGATAGTATGGTAACCAGCATTCTCTAAAAGTTTCTTTAATTCCTCACCATCCACCGCAAAAAAAAGATCAAATTCTGGAGCCTCACCTCGAATTCGTTCTGCGGTTCTTATAATCAGTGGCTTACCACCGGCATCCGCCAACAACTTTTTGGGAAATCGAACAGAAGCGAGCCGGGCTGGTACAATAATTGTGGGTAATGTGCTCATTGTGATGATGTCAAAATTTATTTGCAATGACTTCTTGAGTTGTCGCAAGCAAATCTAAACGATAGCATAAACATATTATTTTTTTATGATTAATACAACAGATCAATTAAACACCAATTCAAATCAGGTAGACCGATTTTCATTACCCGATGGAAAAGGACGGTTCGGACCGTACGGAGGGTCATTTGTACCTGAAACACTTTCTCACCCATTACGTGAACTAAACGAGTCCTATTTGGAAGCACAAAAAGACCCTGCCTTTCAAGCCGAACTTGACAATCTCCTTACAACTTTTGCCGGTAGGCCAACAGAATTGTATTTCGCTGAGCAACTGACCAAAGAAATGGGTGGGGCTAAGATTTACCTCAAACGCGAGGATCTATTGCATACCGGAGCTCACAAAATTAATAACGCACTGGGACAGGCATTACTTGCAAAAAGGATGGGGAAGACGAGAATCATTGCCGAAACCGGTGCAGGCCAGCATGGTATAGCAACAGCATCAGTTTGTGCACACTTTGGATTTGAATGCGTTATTTATATGGGTGCAGAGGACATGCGCAGGCAGGCACTCAATGTGTTCAAAATGAGATTAAGTGGAGCTGAAGTGAGGGGGGTTGAAGCGGGTAGCAAAACTCTCAAAGAAGCAATTAATGAGGCAATGCGAGATTGGGTAACGAATGTAGAAAGTACACATTATATTTTGGGCTCTGCATTGGGAGCACACCCCTACCCTGGGATGGTGAGAGATTTCCACCGAGTAATTGGTGAGGAAACAAAGAGACAATTCATCGAAAAAGAAGGCAAGCTCCCAGATGAAATGATTGCCTGTGTTGGCGGAGGAAGTAACGCGATAGGTTTTTTCTTCGATTTCCTGGAGGAAGAAAATGTTCGTCTCATCGGAGTCGAGGCTGGCGGGAGATCGCTTGATGATGGAGAGCATGCGGCTAGGTTTGAGGGTGGGAAACTCGGGATTCTGCAAGGTTGTAAAACATGGATTCTCCAAAACCCTGACGGACAAATTAATCCAACTCATTCGGTGTCTGCTGGCCTAGACTATGCTGCTATTGGCCCGGAGCATGCATTTTATAGGGATAGAAATCGTATTGAATATGCTAATGCCGGGGATGATGATGCACTACATGCATTTCAGCTGCTTTCTTCGAAAGAGGGAATCTTACCTGCATTGGAAACTTCCCATGGGTTAGCTCATGCATTCAAAAGAGCATCAGAACTGACTGCCGATAAGATTATTTGTGTTAATCTTAGTGGCCGGGGTGATAAAGATGCGATGGAGGTTGCTCGTTTACTCGGGGAAAAACCGACTGCCTTGTAAAAAATGAGAAGTATGACCGGATATGGCAGATCGGCTCTGCAGATGGAAAATCTTTCTTTATTTTTGGAAATCGCCTCCGTAAACAAAAGGCATTTGGAAATTTTCATATCTGCCCCAAAAGAATGGCAAAAATTTGAATATGATGCGACAAAGTATGTTAAATCTATTTTAGAAAGAGGCCGTGTACGAATATCAATCTCGACAGTAAAAAATACCGAACTGGATAGAAAACATGCGTTTAATGAATCACAGATTCAAGAAGACCTTAATTGGTTGGAAAATTTTCTGATTAAGAAAAACCAACCTTTCAATATCACAGCTGAATTACTTCTTCAACTTTCCAACACACACAAATCTGAACCGGACCTACCAACTTTGGAAAAAGTTAGTGAACAACTCGAACAGGCACTCAATCAGGCTTGCGAGGAACTTATGGCAATGAGGAGTGCAGAAGGCAGAGCGATCAAAACTGACCTAACGGAAAGAATAGATAGAGTTGCAGCGTTGGTAATAGAAATGAAAAAAAGCAGCGAAGGCATGGTGTTAGAACACAAAGAAAAATTGCTTGAAAGATTGAGGCAATCCGGATTATCCATTGATGAGAATGATGATCGTGTGGTTAAGGAAATCGCTTTATTTGCAGAAAAATCTGATACCTCTGAAGAAATCACCCGTTTGGAGAGCCACCTCCAGCAAATGAAAGAAACTTTTGAATTGAAAGGATCAATCGGCAGGAAAATTGAATTTCTTCTTCAGGAAATCTCGAGAGAATTAAATACATTCTGCTCAAAATCAGCTCGCATTCAATCAACAAAGATTGCACTGGAAGCAAGAACAGAAATCGAAAAAATGAGAGAACAATCTCTCAATATTGAATAAACTAGTCGCCGGAAGATGAATGGGGCGTTTCTTCCTTCATCTCCTGTGCTTTTTTACTTTCAAGCAGACCAAGAATAAGGTATCCGAATGCACCGACAAATATCCCTGAATCCGCGATATTAAAAACGGGGTAATCGTAATTAAGAATGGGAATATAGACATCTATAAAATCCACAACGGCAGCAGGTTCACGGAATAATCGGTCACTTAAATTCCCTGCAATCCCTCCGCAGATTATTCCAAAAATAACTTGGGGTAACTTTTTATTTAGCTCCAATTGGGAACGAAAGAGAAATATCGCAAACAATGCAACGCCCGCGAGGATAGTCAAAACCATAGGATAGTCTGAAAACATGCTCCATGCGGCCCCTGGGTTAGTTATGTAGGTGAACTCAAGTAATGATTTCTGCCCATCAATACCATCTAATACGACGATAGGATGAAGCATAAGCTCATGGGCATTTTCCACCACCCAGATCTTGGTTACCAAATCAAGTATTAAAACCAAAGAAAAACAGAGCCAAAATCTGAAATAATTCACTGAGAAGTTTAAAAGAAGAAGGTGGGAAGGAAAATCAATCGTCTTGACCCATAGTCGAGTCAGCAATAGTTGCAAATACTCCACCTCCAGAATCCCGATCTTTTCGATTTCTCTTTTCGTATTGTGTTTGTCCCTCCAATGAGAACCGAGTGAAAGGGACAACCTTCAATCGAGCTTTCTTTATCGGTTTTTTGGTTTCTTGGCAGATACCAAAAGTGCCATCAAAAATTCGGTCTATCGCGTCCTCAATTTCTTCCAGTGCCTCCTGCTCGGAAGCAACCATGGAAAGAGCAACATCCCGGTTAAATGCCTCGGTTCCGGAATCAGAAGAATTGATAGACAATTCACCTGAAGATTCTCTTGCAGATGCACCTAAAGTTTCATCCGAACGGGCCCCAAGAGCACCTTTTAAGGAATTCCTCAAGGACATCAGATCATCATAATAGGACTGCCATTCTTTTGGAACCTTAGTTTCGTCCCGCATAGGACGGGTGGGCACTGTAGAGACACCAAAACCGAGAATATCGTCAATCGATGCAGTTTGAATTTTTTTAACTTTAGACGACCTACCCTTCTTTTTCGGAGCAGAAACCAGCTCAGCAGGTTGATCATCACCTTTTTTCTGTTTTTTCTTTGAGGCCTTGGCTTCTTTTGTCCTTTTATCCAAAATACTTCGGACATCATCGAGGCTGAATGTTAAAGTCTCTTTCTTTTCTTCAACAATTAATCCCTTTGCCTTGGTTTTATTTACAATCTCACGCACTTTAACTTCAACTTCAGATTTAGTCTCTGCCTTTGGTTTTCGTCCGCGTTTTTTTGGAATTACATCTAAAACTTCCTCTTTCTTGGCTTTATTCAACCCGGTAGCTTTTTTGGGCTTTGCAGCTTTTTGTTTAGTGCTAGAAACCGCAGTCGTTACCTCCTTCTTGGGCCTACCGACCTTTTTCTTAACTGGCACGCTTTCTTTACCCTTCGCTTTTGGATCGGGGGAAGTTTTCAGTTTAGTGGATTTTTTGGGTGTTACTTTCTTAGTCATGTTGAAAAGATGATGTAGGTTATGACTCTAATCTAGTTTTGCAAGTACTTCAGCACAACGGGGAGAAACCTCTCCCCAAGGATCGACAGAAATAAGCTCAGGAACCCACCTCCAACTTCGGGGGCATCTCACTCCTGTCGCATGCTTAGTAGTTATTTGTAATTCCTCATTTTCGGGTATTTCCACAAGAGAAACACTGGAAACTATAAACATTTCCGCTAACTCCTCCTCTCTTTTTTTGAAAATTTGCAAGCGAGGGTCATCTGCGGGAATTCCAATCTCAATTTCGGCCTCTAGTGACTGACCAATTTCCTTGCGACCACGAAGGGTCTCAAGGGATTCATTTACTGTTGATTCTTTGAAATCTAAAATCGTTTGAGCTTCCAGTACTTCCACCCCATCCTCCCACTCCTGCTGAACAGATGGCCAGGATTGAAGGGCGAGTGCATCATCGGCTAAATCTTTTCCAAATTTATGATAAGACCAAGCCTCATCCGCAGTAAAAGGTGCCATTGGTCCGAGAATTTTGATTAAAGATTCAAAAATCAGATGCAACGCTGTTTGCGTTGACCTCCTTTTAAGGTCATTCGAATGAAGTGTATAAAGCCTATCTTTAATTATATCATGGTAAGTCGAGGAAAGAACATTTGAGCAAAACCGATTAATCGCCTGCACAACCCGATGGAATTCATAAACTTCGAATGCATCCGTTACCTCCTTGATTAAGGTATTTGTTTGCCCAAGTGCCCATCGATCAATGATAGTCAAATCTGAAACAGGCAGTGCATTTTCGGAGTAGGAAAAATCATGTAAATTCCCAAGTTGAAATTTAATTGAATTCCTCAAGGTTCGGTACGACCTTACAACCTGCCCAAGGATTTCATCGGACAATGGAATATCCCTTCTAAAATCTTCAGAACACACCCAAATTCTCAAAACATCAGCACCATATTTTTTAATGTAGGAGTCTGCTGTTTGTGGTTTCCCATCACTTTTTGAAATTTTTCTACCGTCCCCATCAACCACAAACCCATGTGTAACCACTCGTTTGTATGGTGCCTCTCCAAATGCTATCATACTTGTCCAAAGTGAACTCTGGAACCAACCGCGATGTTGATCACTTCCTTCCAAATATAGATCTGCTGGCCAGTTAAGGTTCTTGTTGCTTTGAAGGACTGCCCGATGACTACAACCAGAATCGATCCAAACATCCAAGGTATCTGTGCCTTTCTTAATCACACGACCTGTCCATTCTGCAGGAAGGGAAATCCCTTCAAGCAGTTGTTCCTCGGATAAAGAGAACCAGGCATCAGTTCCCAGTTTCTCAATTTTTTCAGCAAGCCCGAGGATGATTTTTTCATCTAGCAAAGGCTCGCCCTCTTCATCATAAAAAACAGGTATTGGAACACCCCACGATCTTTGCCTGGATATGCACCAATCAGGTCGGGATTCCAAGAATCCACGAATACGATTTTTCCCCCAGTCTGGAGTAAAGCCTACAGAATTAACCTGCTCCATACACTTTTCCCGCAACCCATCTTTGTCTAATTCAACAAACCACTGATCCATCGCTCTGAATACAACTGGCGTTTTACTACGCCAACAATGTGGATATTGGTGATGATGCTCGTGTAATGCGAGCAAACTTCCTCGCTCCCGAAGAATATCCAATACACTTTCATTAGCTCGACAACCACTTGCTTTTTCCAGGACGGATATTCCCACAAGTTGCTGCGGGATTTTACCATCATCAACATAACAACCATTATCGTCTAATGGGCAGTAGACTTCTAAACCATTCTGTAATCCGGTAATATAGTCATCTAACCCGTGACCGGGAGCAATATGTACACAACCAGTTCCTGATTCAGTCGTCACATATTCAGCAGAAACAACCGGGCTTATTCGGTCAATGAAAGGATGTTCAGCTTCATGAGAAACCAGTTCATCACCAACGACAGACTGTCCTTTTTGAAAATCTTTAATGGCACAGGCAGAAATAAAATTTTCACAAAGTGCTTCGGCTACCCAATAAGTTTTTTGGCTGGTAATAACTTCTATGTAGGTTTCCCTTGGATGAACAGCAATCGCAAGATTTGCCGGTAAAGTCCAAGGGGTTGTTGTCCAGATGACCAAATAAGAATCATTGGTACTTCCATTCACCTTATTTTTTAAACGAAAAGGTACATAAATAGACGGGCTGATATGATCCTTATACTCAATTTCGGCTTCAGCCAAAGCAGTTCTACATGGAATTGACCAATAAACCGGCTTTTTACTTCGATAAACCAAATCCTTTTTAACAAATTCAGCAAAGGTTCGAATTATTGCAGCCTCATAGCTACCATCCATAGTTTTGTATTCCTGTTCCCAATCTGCAAGCACTCCCAATCTTTGGAACTGGGCACGCTGTGTCTCAATAAAACTTTTCGAGAATTCCTGACAAGCCTGGCGCAGAGAAAGGACATCAAATTCCTTTTTTTCTTTTTGCAACGCTTTGCTTACCTTGTGCTCAATTGGTAACCCATGGCAGTCCCAACCGGGAATATAGGGCGTGCGAAAGCCACAAGAATTTTTATAGCGAGTTATTACATCCTTAAGAGTTTTATTTAATGCGGTACCAACATGTACATCTCCATTTGTAAAAGGAGGTCCGTCATGCAGAATAAAGCTGTCATTCTTGGCATTTTTTTCCTGCATTTTTTGGTAAATATTCTGATTCTTCCAATGAGCCATTCTTAGTGGCTCTCTTTCCACGGCATTCGCTCGCATGGGAAAATCGGTTTTGGGTAAATTCAAGGTTTCCTTGAGCTTTTCTGCTTGGTTCATGGTATGGCTTTGGGAATAAATGCGAAGGCACGCAAGATGAGTGATTATTACTACATGTCAAGAATGGAAAATATTATAGCGATTCTACTTGCTATCTAAAGAGTAAAACTCACCCTTTACTAACTTAATTTTATGTATCAGTTTTTAGACTCTACCTGCTCGCCACTTCAATCGGAAATGTTCCCTCTTTTTATTGGGATACTCGTTCTTTCAATGGCTTTAGGTTTTTACCTCCTGACAAAGGGGGGAGACTTACTTAGTGATCACTGCTCGAACTTAGCAAAGTCTTTTGGAGTGCCTGGTGTGGTAGTTGGATTAACCATTGTTTCGATTGCAACCTCAGCTCCTGAGCTATTTACATCAATTGCAGCTGTAAGCAGCGGGGCACAGGGTTTGATTCTAGGAAATATTATCGGTTCAAACATAGCAAACATTGGACTCATACTGGGTATTTCCTTATTTATTTCACCGATCAACACATATGGAGCAGTATCTTCAACTCAAAGAAATTTGTTACTTATATTAAGCCTTAGCTTTACCGGATATTTAATATTCAGTTCATCTAGATCGTTAGGTTTTTGGCCAGGTGTAATATTACTTACTTTTATTTTTAGCTATTTAATTTTAATTACACGAAATGCATTAAAAAACAGGAATGAAAATTTGGTTAGTAATCAATCCTCAAACGAAGATACGAAACTAGATGGTATTCCATTATCACTATTAATGATTTTAATGGCCACTGCTTCACTATGGGTAGGCTCTGACTCATTAGTTTATGGTGCAAAAAACTTGGCATCTCTCGCTGGTGTGCCCGAGGAACTAATTGGATTTACGCTGGTTGCTATTGGAACAAGTTTACCTGAACTTGCAGCATCAATCTCACTCACAAAAAAGAAGGAATATGCAATGCTCCTGGGTAATATTTTGGGGTCAAATCTTTTTAACATAGCTTTAGTTGGTGGAATGGCAGGCATAATGGGTCCAATTAAAGTCAGCACCGCTTATCCTTGGATTGATTATTTATCCCTACTGATTTTAACAGGTCTTTTCACCTTTTGGCTAAGAGGTAGGATTCTCACCAAGTCAAATGGACTGATACTTTTAGGTCTCTATCTGAGTGCAACCATCGCGACATGGTTGTACAATAGTTGAAAACAAGATGCCTAGCTTATTGCTATGCACTAAACTGGGCTAGATGGAACTAAGATTCCTCGCCAACCTGGAAACGAAGAAACTTCTCAACTTTAATTTCATCCCCTAGCTCCTTGCCTGTAGATGAGAGTAAACCTTTTATAGTTTGATCAGGGTCTTTAACAAAAGACTGCTCCAGAAAACAAGAATTTGAAAAATATTTATCTAGTTTACCAGAAACAATTTTTTCAATGGCTTGAGGTGGTTTACCCTCTGCCTGAGCTTTTGCAATTTCTGTTTCTTTTTGCACAAGATCTTGGGGCACATCATCTCTGGAAACACAAACTGGGGATGTAGCTGCAATGTGCATGCACAAATCCTTAGCTAATGCTTTAAGATTATCTGAATGAGCAGATTCACTTAAGCCAGTTGAAATAGATAAGAGTACTGCAACTTTTCCACCTGTATGAACATAGCTTTCTATTATGCCATGTGATTCTACTGATAAAATAGAAGATCGAGAGATCCGAATATTTTCGCCGATTTTCGCAACCTGTTCGGTACGTTGTGATTCTAAATCTGTGTCTGGATTGTCAAGTAATTGGCGAGCAACTTCAGACGCAAACTGAACAAAATCATCGTTCTTAGCCACAAAATCAGTTTCGCAATTTATTTCGACTAATATACCTCTAGATTTATCGTCCGATAAGCTTTGGGCAACGATTCCTTCTCCAGCATCCCTGCCAGCCTTTTTAGCTGCCGTAGCTACTCCTTTTTTCCGGAGTATAGAAACCGCGTCATCGAGGTTTCCATTACTCTCAACTAAGGCACGTTTACAGTCAATTAATCCTGCACCAGTTTTTTCACGCAGGCTTAAAACATCATCTTTGGAAATTGCAGACATTGTATTAATAATAAGTTCTAGATTTAAGATTCTTTCTTTTCTTCGGCTGAAGCAGCTTCAGTTTCAGAGGATTCTTCGGCCTTGGGTTCTTCAGCTTTTGGATCTTCTTCGGCAGTTTCTTTGGGTTCAGGAGTTGACTCAGCATCATTTGTTGACGGATTATCATCTCGGGGGCGACGATCATCAAAATCTGTTTCTTCATAACCTTCGGGTAAAGTAATCTCGGGCTCACCTTCTTGATCAATAAAATCAGGCTCCTGTGTAACCGGGGTTATATCCTTACGACGGGTCGGTGCTTCCACTCTTTTAGATGAACCAGTCTGAATTGCTTCTAAAATAACATCGACGATAATTCGTATCGATTTTGTTGAATCATCATTACCGGGAATCGGATAATTAATCAAAGAAGGATCAGAATTACTGTCAACAAGTGCAATTACCGGAATCTTCAAACGATTCGCTTCAGCAACTGCAATCGATTCGTTATGAGAATCGATTACAAAGAGAGCCCCAGGTATGCCCTGTAAATTCAGCATTCCTTCAAAATTTCTTTTCATTCGGCTCATTTGCCTTTTAATTGCTGCACCTTCTTTGCCTGGAAGTTTATCTAAACTTCCATCGTCTTCCATTTTAAGGAACTTTTTGTACTTTGATAAACTGGTTGCAACAGTCTCATGGTTTGTCAAACAACCACCCATCCAACGATTCACGCAAAAGGGCATATTCGTAGCAGCTGCAAGTTCACGAACAGGTTCCTGAGCTTGTCTTTTCGTACCAACTAACAAAATTTGCTTCCCACCCGATACAACATCCTCAACAATTTCAGCTGCTTTTGCGAGAAGATCATATGTTTTCTCCAGATCGATGATAGATATACCATGTCTGTTTGCATAAACATATGGTTTAGATTTTGGATTCCATCTGCGAATCTGATGGCCGAAGTGTACTCCTGCATCCAGGAGATCTTTAACTGTAATATTCATAATGATTTTTCAAAGCCCTTACGAAAAAGTAAGGGAGAAATAATTTTCTTTTAGGATAGACTGTTGTTAGAGAATTGGGAGCAGGGGCAGGATTTGAACCTGCGACCTTCAGGTTATGAGCCTGACGAGCTACCAGACTGCTCCACCCTGCTGCAAAAAAAGATTACCATATCTAAATATTAGTTTGATGCAACGTAAAAAACTTTTCATACGAAATCATTTCAGTTGAGAAATTCATCAAAAAGAATCAAAGCTATTTAATGATTAAAACAATGGAGGTTGTAAGCTTTTGTGATGAGGTAACTAAAAATAATACTATATCGGATTTCCCCGGTTCTTTTAATGGATTACAGGTTGAAAATTCAGGTTCAGTTTCTAAGATTGGTGCATCTGTGGATGCCGGACTTGTCCCGTTTCAAAAAGCAGTGGAAAAGAAAATAAATTTTTTAATTTCACACCACGGTTTATTTTGGTCGCCCCCTATCCCAATTCGAGGTGTAGCTTTTAAAAAAATCAAGCTATGTATGGATAATGACTTAGCGATTTATGGCTCTCACCTTCCGCTTGATTGCCACCCTGAAATTGGAAATAACGCTATAATAGCAAATAAACTTGGCTTAGAACCTGTTCGAGGCTTCCTCCCTTTTGAAAACATGAATATTGGATTGATTGTTAAAAATCACCTCTCCAGAACTCAATTAAAGGAGAAAATGAACAATCTTTTTCCTGCTGGATTTCATTCTATTGAATACGGTATCGAAGAACCTTCGACGATAGCAATCCTATCAGGTTCAGGTCAAAGTGCGGTGGAAAAACTAATCGATGAAGGAGTCGACACATTGATCACTGGTGAACTTAAACAACAACATTTTAATTATGCTCAAGAAAACAGACTCAATCTTTATACATGTGGACACTATGCAACAGAAACATTTGGAGTTGATAAACTCGCTCAACAAGTTGCGAAAAAATTTAATCTTCCATACGAATTCATCGACATATCCTGCCCTCTCTAACTTCAATGGTTGCCGTTTTGGATTTCTTTGAATTAAATATGATTTTATATTATGAAAAAAATCGGTCTACTCAACGGTCCCAACCTAGACAGATTGGGTAAACGCGAACCAGAAATATACGGATCTTCAACGCTTGTAGAGATAGAGGAAAAAATCCAGGCCAAGGCATCATCCTACAACTGTGAGGTAGATGCCTTCCAGTCCAACCATGAAGGGGCTCTTATCGATAGGATCCACCAATGGGGCGACACCGGCTTC
>Ga0209335_10005431_pt1 | contig 11724 bp, 7 predicted proteins | sample COG_09_FD_184753 | JGI IMG/M metagenome (GOLD analysis project Ga0209335, IMG submission 184753) | Pelagic Microbial community sample from North Sea - COGITO 998_met_09 (SPAdes) (version 2) | ecosystem: Environmental > Aquatic > Marine > Neritic zone/Coastal water | place: Helgoland, sampling...
TATTTACAAATATATTTATTTTATTAATTCCAATTTAAATTTAATATCTATCATTTTAATTATATTAGTTCCATTAATAAAATCATTACAACTGAACATCAATGCTCTTTTCTTATAATCAGATTGATAATCACTATCTATATTATCAAAATAATAGGTTAAAACATTTTGATCATTGTTTAATATGTCTTTTAAATCCTTTTTAATTGATTCAAAATGAATTGTATCTTTTCCATATATAAAAAATGGAAACATACATATTTCTGGAATATTGTAATTAAAATCAACCTTTTTATTATCTAAAAATTTTGATAATTTTTTACTAAAGATTTTATTATATAAATGAAAATCACCATTTAATCTCAAATGACATTCGATTATATTATCTTGAATTAACTCTAAATTAATACAACCTTTATAATCTTTGAAATAGTTATGTATCCAGTTAAGTATTTTTTCTGAAATAATATATGAGTTATGGGATTGATGCATTTTAAATGTTCCGTTTTCACCAGGGTATGATTTCAATGCACTATAAAAAACTATTTTATTTTTATCGTAAACAATATCTAAATTTATTTGGACGCCTGAATAAAATGGCATCCAAAATAATCCATCTTTTTTATAATTTTCATAATCATCAAATGTGTCTACTTTGTAATAACTTCTACTCATTCCAAATAAATTATAAACTGGTTTAAATACTATTGGAAATTCACTTGGATAAACCCCTATAGGGGCACATGAAATATTTTGACTTTTACAAAGCCATAATTTATTGTATACAAAATTATATTTTTCATTATTTATGTATGCATCAATATCATTTAATACTATATTTTTACTTAATTTATTATTTACTACATAATCACTTAATGAATAATACATTTTATCCATTTAAAAAAAAATAAATAAAAAAAATATAATAATTAAACTATATTAGACATATCTAATTTGACTTCTTGTAATTTTAAATCTTCAGGAAAAAAGGCATCCCCTTTTATTTCATTTGGTTTTGGTTGTACTTCAGTTTGTATACTAGGTGTTATTTTTATAATTTTAGTATCTGGTTCCGGATTTGATTCTAATTTTGATTTTGATTCTGATTTTGATTCTGATTTTGATTCTGATTCCAACTCGGAATATGGATTTAAATCTTCTAAATCAAATGTTTTAATTTCGTTAGAGCCCTGTTCTTCTTTAACAGATACTACTTGATTTTCATCAATCGTGTCTACTATATATATTTTACCGGGTGGTCCATATTTAAATATAACTTTATCGCCCTTTTCATAATATGACATATTCGTATCTGTTAATTTAGGAGTAGATAAAATTGGTGTTTGGGGTTTATAAATGGGGGAATTTGGTGCGTTATTAGCATATGGATTATAATCCGGAGAATTTAAAGGTTGTACTGATTTACCTGATCCGTAAGGTTCGTATTCATCATATGAATAATATATACTACTATAATCAGGTAATTTTGTTTGTAATAATGATATTATATTTATAATACTATTTATTTCTTCCTGTTCAATATCAACAATGGTATTTATATTTTTAACTTCTTTTAATTCACTATCCGATATAAATTCTTCTTTTATATCATTATTTGCTATAATAAATTCATTTGCACCTATTTTTTTTACATATAACATTCCTTTAAAAAAATCAAATAATTTTGCTAATGAACTCTCGTTTGCATTTTTACATAATTTAAAGAATTGTTTTACATCAAAACTTTTTAGTGATTTATTTAAAAATGTTTTAACTTTTGTTAATGATAATTCATTTTTAACTTCATTTACTTTAGCAATATCTTCTTCTAAATTTAAATCTAATTTTAATTTGAGTTTTTTGGGTTTGTCTTGTTGTATTTGTGGTTTAAATTCAGATTGTTTTACTTCAAGTATTTTAATTTTGGGAATATCTTCAGTAACAAATCGCATACAAATACCCATGGCCTCACATTCTTGAGTTAATAGTTTTGTACTATATGGAACTCTAATTGGAAATATATTTGCGTCGGACGAATTTTTACTTAATAATTTGATATCTTCCATAAATTCATTATCATTAAATTTTAAAGGACCATCCATTGATGGGCAAATAAATTTATTCTTAGTTTTGTTAGCAACCGATAATAATCCACTTCTATTACTTATATGATAATCATATTTATCCGATCTTTCCAATAATGATTCTTTCAAAAATCCAGCAACCCCGTGTGCTAAAATAGCATCGCGTTCCATCTCTCCTATACGTAATCCACCACCCACGGCACGACCAGCCGGGGGTTGTTTATTTTTAAGTGTATATTTACCCGTGCTTCTAACATTTATTTTATCTTTAACCATATGTTTTAATCGTTGATAATAAGTCGGACCTATAAATATTTTACTAATTAATTGTTTACCTAAAATACCCCCGTATAATACTTCGTCGCCGTAACGCATAAATCCGCATTTTTCTTCTAATATATCTGACACATCTTCGCTGTTAATATCAGTAAAAGGTGTCGCGTCGGCAAAAAAACCCATTTGACTACATATTTTTCCCTGTATACATTCTATAAATTGTCCCAATGTCATTCTACTTGGTATGGCATGTGGATTAATAATTAAATCGGGACAAATACCGTCTTTTGTAAATGGCATATCTTCCTGATTCATTACCATACCAATTACACCCTTTTGTCCATGTCTACTTGCAAATTTATCGCCTAATGCTGGAATACGCGTTGTACATATACGAACCTTGCATAATCTGTGGTTATGGGTATTCATATAATCTAAAAATACTTTATCAACAACACCTTCACCACCATCTTTTACAGAAACACTTGAATCTATATTGACATTATTATTTTTAGTATATTTTCCAATTAAAACATCCTTATCTTGAACATACTCTCCTTCATTAACAACACCCAAATTATTTAATTTAGAATAATTGTATTCCTTTTTTTTATCAACATTTTCAACATTATTAATATTATCAATAATTTCTTCTATATTATCTTTGGAATCATACATTTCATAAGTGTCATAAGTCTTAAAATAGTAAGACCTGAATAGGCCTCTTTCTAATGAAGTTTTATTGATAATAATAGAATCTTCTTGATTATAACCAGTATAACAACCTATAGCAACAATAGCATTCATTCCTGTAGGCAAATCTTCGACCATTGCATAATTAGTTAAACGTGTATTCACCAGGGGTTTTTGTGGATTACCTAATACATATGCCGTAGTATCAAATCTATTTCTAAAATTACTAATATACATGCCCACGGATTGTTTGGTTTGACCAGTTCCATATACATTTCTAGGCGCCTGACTACTATTAGAATATGGTATATTGAATCCTAAAAATCCTAATATAAGACTTGGGTGAATTTCCATATGCGTATAATTATATTCATTTTCTTGAATGCTATTTAATTTATTTGCTACCATACACGTATTTGCTTCATCCGTATCAATATATTCTATTATACCACTGTGTTTTTTGAGATCTTCCAATATATTTTTTTTATCAAAGTTCTCTTTTTCTGGTTCTAAATAACTACAGTTAAAATTATCTAATTTAGTGTTTTTATTTTTAAATCCTCCTATAAATTGTTCCCATGTATATTTATTATCTTTTGCGCTATTCATATGTTCCTCTGTTACTAATACACTATTATCTTCTACTATGTATAATGGTCTAATACACCTACCTCCATCTGTTAATATACTTATTTCCATATCATTATAGTTAAATGTGATTGATGTAAATACATTTATTAATCCATTACGTCTTAAATATTTAATATGTTCATGAAGTTTTACTGGTTCTTCATGTATACCTATCCATTTACCATTAACCATAATCTTAACTTTATTAAATATATGTTCGGGTAATAAGTCTTCTATAGGTAACACCCCATTTTCAAATAACATTTTTATAATAGGTTCCGAACTACATCCGAATGTTATTTGACTTAATACCGACATATGTTTTTTGATTCCAATATTACCTCCATCGGGTGTTTCGGCAGGACAAATAATACCATATTGAGTACTATGCAATTTACGTTGTCCCATCATTATCATATCTCCTAAAGTATTTATTCTTCTTAAATGTGATAAGGTTCCAACTGAAGACAGCCGATTTAATGATTGAATCAAACCTTTTTTGTTTAATATAGTGCCTATTTTAAATGACTTCATGAATGCTGTATGAATTACCTTATAATTAAAAATTTTTATAAGATTAGAAGTATTAATAATATTACTATAATTTTCATTTTGATATTCATTACTATTAAAACGATATTCTGTATCAATCGCAATCTTTACATCTCTTTGTAATTGTCTATAATTTTCTCTAAATAATGACGCTAAAAGAAATCCTGATAAATCTACTCTTTTATATATAAAACTATCTCTATCAGTTGGTTCTTTTAAACCCAATTTAACTTCTAATAATTTATTTACAACATATCCTAAATAATATGCTTTAGTAGTATAATTCTCACCAATATGGGGAAATAAATCAGTATTAATATTATCCAATAAATGACTTATTGTTTTCCCTTGTGTTAAATTAGACATATATTTAATAGCAGTTATTTGATCGGAAATTAATCCAGAATCTTCCAAAGAGGGTCTTAATTCTTCCATAAAAATTTTTGATTTTTTTGAATTTAAATCTAATAAAATATATTCTAATATTTCTTTATCAGTTTGTATGCCCAATAATCTAAATAATACAAATAATGGTATTTGTTTATGAATCATTGGTAGTCGTAATGTTATTTTATTATTATTTCTATTAACATTAATAACGGTAGTTCTTGCATATTTAAATGAATCTTCTGGCACAGATTTAATTTGTGCGGAAAATGAATATAGCGAATCATTGGAAGAAACAATGTATAATTTATTTTCTGCTTTACGTTCATGTGATACAATTACTTTTTCTTGCCCATCAATTATGAAATATCCACCTTGATCAAATGGACATTCACCCATTTGTTTTTTCATTTCTTTTGTTGCATTTTTTAAAATACATAAATTTGATTGAAGCATAATAGGAATACTACCAATATTAATTTTATTAAATTCTTTATTTATTATATCAACGGAATTATCAGGCTTCCTTATATGATATTCAATTTCTATATCACAAAAAATAGTTGAATAATAAGTTAAATTTCGTAAACGTGCTTCATTAGGAAATAGTTGAGATTTTTCTTCTTTGCCATTTTGTTCTTTATAAAGTATCGGTTTAGATAAATATATCTTATCATTTGCTTTACCACCATAATATATATAAATTTCATAATTATAGTTTTCTAAGTCTTTATTATATTCTTTATAAATAATCTGTGGATTATATTGTTTAAATGTTTGGGGTAATTTATCATTAATAAAATCATTGTATGAATCTAAATGATGTTTAGTTAAATAATTATTATTGTTATCAAAATAATTATTTACTATATTCCAAGATTTATCTTCAAAAGTTTTATTCATTATAGTATAGTATATTTTAATATATATTTTTAATATTAAAATAAAAATAAAAATAAAAATAAAAATAAAAATAAAAATAAAAATAAAAATAAAAATAAAAATAAAAATAAAAATTAATTAATTATCTTTTTCAATAAAGAATAATAGTATAGAAAAAACAAAAAATATTATACCAACATATAATATTCTGCCTTCTTTAGTTAATATATTTATTATTTGTTTAAAATAATGAATGTATAAACTTGAATTAAATTCAATATCTTCATTTTCTTCGGCTTCTATTTCATCATGTTCATTAAAATTTTTAAATGTTTCAGAATGATTTGAAAATAGATTAGATAAATCATTTACAATATCTAATGATACATTTGAAAATTCATTTCCAATTTTATCTATTTCAATAATTTGTGGATTAATATTTTTTTGTTGTTCAATAATATTTGTATTTTTATTTAATTCTTGAATTGTTTTATATTCAATTTCTTTACTATTATTAACTTTAGAATCAAATAATTTTGATTGATAAATTACATTATCAGTATCATAATTTGATAAATCAATTAATTCGGGTTCTACAAAATTAGTAATATTAAGTTGATTTGTATTATTTTTCTGAGTTATTCTTTCACGTAAATTAAAACTATTCAAAATATCATCATTTATATTAAATAATAATTCATATTTTTTTGATAAATTACTTATAACTCTTGTTTTCCAGTTATCTGTAATATCATTTAAATCATTATTAGAAAAAACATTATTTATTATAAATAATATTGCTATATAATATACATTTTTTACTTTTTCTTTATCAAATTTCGTTTCATTTTCGAATATTTCATTAACATCATCGATCAAAAATATTTCATTAATATCTAAAAAATTTAATAAATCTAAAATTTTAGGTGGTATCGTTTTCTCTTTTTTATAATATAGTAAACATTCTTTTTCTAATAATGATAATTTTTGTTTCATTCTATCTAATTTAGTTACTGTTTCTTCAATACTAAAAGATGCTAAATCTGGATTTTTTTTTATAAGTTGTATAATTCTATTATCACTAAAACCATATATTAAAAATAAATTTGAAAATCCAACTAGATTCTTATAATCACGAAAAGTTATTTTTTCTATATTAGTTTCTACATTTTCTTCATTATCGTCTAAAACAAATTTTTGTTTATCTAATTTTATAAATTCATAGGGCTCCGTAATTTGTTCATTTACTAAAATTATTCTTATGGCATTATTATCGTTTAATAATGTTAAATTTTTTACAATATATATTAATCTATCATAATTACGTTTTTTTTTTAAAATTATCGTATCGTTATTATTAATAATAGGTATTGGATTATTAAAAATATTTTTAAGTTTTATTAATTCTACAGTCAATTTTTGTTGAGGAGATGATGTATTTCTTTCGTGTTCTTGAGCTCGTTTATTCATTGAATTTGCATAATTATTATATTCGGAAAGTGTCATATTCATTTCATTTTCATTTAGTATATAATATTCTAAATTACTTTTACTTTTTTTATAATTTAAGTAAATTAAATAATCATTAATATCCATATTTAATTGCAATGATACTTTTGTTCTTACTCCGATAAAAGTATTATTTTTATTAATATCAGATAAATATAATGGATTTTGGCGTTCTTCTAATTGTATTCTAAATTTTAAATTTGTTTCCAATTTTGTATTATTATTATTATTATTATTATTATTATTATTATTATTATTATTATTATTATTATTATTATTATTATTATTATTATTATTATTGGTAGTTGACGGCGATAATGTACTTGTAAATTTTTCTTTTTTTTTATTATATATCAGTAATAGTAACCAAACTATATAGAAAATTAAAGACATTTTTTTATTATATTTGTATAATACCCCACTTGATAATAATATAAAAAACCCTATAGTATTATTTTGATTAATGAATAACATTAATAAAAAAAAAAATATAAAGGTAAGATGTTTCTCTAAAAATTTTTTATGTTTTAGATTCATTAAATATAATTTATATTTTATATTTTAGATTTTGTATTTTGTATTTTGTATTTTATATTTTATATTTTAGATTTTGTATTTTGTATTTTAGATTTTATTACATCTATTAAATTACATCTATTAAATTACATCTATTAAATTACATCTATTAAATCAACATGTGATAACATTATATTTCTGCAACAATATCTTTTTAATTCTAACTGGTCTAATGCTTTGCCCTCGGCCGTTTTTTTTACATTACTAACATCAATTAATGTTTCTTCATTATTTCCTTTGTATTTTATTATTAATTCTTTATAGGTTTCATATTTATCAGCCAAGACTTTTCCACATGTATAGCATCTTATAGGTATAATCATTATTTATAAATATCTTATATATTTATTTTTTCAATTTTCTTTAAATTTAAATAAATATTATTTAAAAAGTTAAACATATTAATGATAAAAGCGATGTTTGCAGATTATATCACTAAAACAACTTTAAATTTTTTTAATAATATATTTACTAAACCAAATGAAAAAAATTCTATTATAGACCCATTTACATGTATGATAAGATTAGCAGTACTATCTTATAAACCTATAGGTACAAAAATAAGTGTAAATGATAATAAAATAAAATTTTGTGAACCAAGTATTTTTCAAGGTCCTATAAGATGGTCGCAGGGGGATAATCGTGAAGATTTACATAATTTATTTAATCCTATTAAAAAAGCATTATTATGGTATGATTCTAATTCCAAAGAAATTAAAGAGATTTTTCAAATGAGTGTTAAAGGATTAAAAATTTTAAAAAAAGCATATAATTCTAATACTATGATAACACATTCACTAGAACATTACATAACCTATATTGAAAATAATATTAATGTAGAATCAGAAAATGAATCAGAAAATGAAACTAATAAAATTTATATAGAATTAAAAGATTTATGGAATAAAAATGAGATTACTATAATTTACAATATACTTGTAGAATTAAGTAATAATGAGGATAATGAAGTAGAAACTATATTCGCTTTAATACAGGCTATAGAAACAATATTAGTAAATAAAGAACAACGAGTTAAAAAAATTATTATTGAAAATACAACATTATTAAATTAATATGCCATCTAATACTTTTATATTAAAATCAAAAGTATCATATTTTAAATTAGTAAAATTCTCAAATATATCACTATATTTTGATGTACCATATGGTTTAATCTTATGATATAATTTTAATAATTTTTCTTTAAAATCTCTTTTATTAAATTCGAATTCTAATTTAAGTTTTTTTGGATTTGACTGAATTAATGTCATTATATAGTTTCGGTTTGTACCAGTTATATCAATATCATTTATTTTTAATACAGTAGTATTTACTTGTATGTTATTTAAATAACCTATACTGTTAGGTATAACTTTTGAAATTATAACTGTGCCTGATACTACTCTAAAACTAAGTCCCCATTTATCTTGGGTTTTTTTATCCATCTCTTTAATTATATGATTATCAGATATTTTATAGGTTGCTATAAATTCAGGCTTCCTTAATACAATATGTTCATCACGATTTTTTACTACTAAAAAATTCAGGGGCTGGTCATCGCTAAAATTAGTGATAAAATTATGTATAAAGGAAATATAATTTTGTTTAGAAGAAATTGAGGTTTTGTTAATACTGTCTATTATATCACCAATACCAATACCATAATCACTTAAATCCTCTATAAAACTTGCATCATCATTTAATTTATCAACTAGAGTTTTTGCAGTCTCCAATGTAAGTGTGTAATTTTTATAAATGGTTTCGTCATCCATCAAAATGTCAGATAATAAAAATCCTTCTATATATTCTTTTGCTAAAATTGGTATACTTAATTCGTTACTTAATTCGTTACTTAATTCGTTACTTAATGTTAATTTATTATTATCTAATTTTAAATATTTTGGATATAATATATCATCTCTGTGTAATGATTCAAAAAATGAGATTTCATAGTTAACAGCATCGGTAATTTTTTTTATTATTAGAACAACTAATATATTTTCTAATAATTTTGATAAAATAATTGCATCTGATGATTCAATAATTAAATGAAATATTTTTAAAATTACATTATTAGTATATTTCCATATTGAACCTTGATAACCCATTTTATAATATGTTAAATTATGTGATGGCGGTGGCGATACACCAAAATATGTATTTATTTCGTTTATATTATCCTCAATATTAACCTTTGGTAAATTGATGGTTCCGGATTTAAGCCTGTTTTTAAAATTTTCAAAAGTCAATTGTTGAGTTTGGTAATTTTGATTAGACGGTTGCATAGGTCTGTTCATAAATAATATATCATCTATAGTATCTATCCACATTATAATAGAATTGGGGGCACAAACTGTATTTGTAGTTAATTTAGCATTATGTAAAGTACAAGCACCTCCTTTTAAAATTTTAGATTTTCTTAATTTAGATTTTCTTAATTTAGATTTTCTTAATTTAGATTTTCTTAATTTAGATTTTCTTAATTTAGATTTTCTTAATTTAGTTAATTTTTTTTTTTTCATTATTATATAATAAATATATTATCTATGTTTATTTAAAATATGAATTACATCGGCATAATTATTTTTATTAGATAAATCTATAGTTTGATTTGTTTTAGGTATTCTTAAAGAAGGGACATATTTTAACTTTAATTGTCGTGTTAAATGTTTATTTTCATCTACATCAATTTTTCGTATTACAAATTTATTTAATAAATTATTAAGATGAGGACGACTTTCAATATATTTTATTAATTTAAGCATTTCTTTTGATTTTGGACACCACGATGCATAAAATAATAATATTTCAGTTTTTTCATTATTTATAAATGCTTCTTCTTTATAAAAATTTCTAACAATAAATAATATAAATATAAAAATAACTATAATTAATATTATATCAATATTCATTATAATAGTAAAATATTATAAGATAAATTTAGTTTAGTTTATGATTAATTAATTAATTAATTTAATTCATCTATAAATTTATTTAATTTTTCATTTAATACAACATCATTTTCATTTATATCTAATCTATCTTTAATATCAACTAATGTCTTCTTTAATGATTTTCTTTTTTCTTTAGTAGTAAAATTTCTAATACCTCTAACACTTAAATACATCATGATTACTACTATTATTGTTATAACAAATACGACTAACCATGCATATGTATTATTATTGTTATATGATTGTCGGGTCATACCAATATTTATAAATACGGGTATTAAACATCCTAAGGCAATAAATAATGCTTCCATAAATGGCATATAAGCATTTAAATATTTTACAAAAAATGATTCGTCTATTGAATCATCACCAGTATATATACCATCATAACTTGTCATATAAACAAACAAATTAACAATCGCAGCCCCTAATACAGCACCTATAAAATCGGAAAATGTATTACCCATCATAGCCTTGGAACCATCAATCATATCAAATTTTTCTTTAATATTTTGGACATATTCATTTGTCATATTTGCTTGTCTTACTTTATCGGGAATATATAGGGGGCGAGCATCATCACTTTCTATAAATTCATTGATATCATCTATTAAATCTCTAATATCTGGATTTTTGCCTTGTAAAGAATTTATATCATCTTTAAATCGAAGTAATTGATTAATGACACTTCGCCATTTACCATTTACCCAGTTATTCATGTAAGTTATATTTTCAGATATACTTTTTTTATGTTCAATAAATCTGGTATCAACTGAGAAAGGCGATAAAAATACATTTAAGAATGCAGTATCCAATGCTTCCGTACCTAATTTAAGTCCAAAATTATCTAAAAATCCAAATACTATTGCACCCACACCTAAAGCCATAAATAATCCACTTATTGTAAATTTTTTTCCTTTAATATATTTTTTTATATTATCTTCTTTCAAAATAGTGTTGTTGAAAATTGTTAAAATGAGACCTATAAAAAACATGAAATAAATTCCAGTAAATTGGTATGCATCAGCATCCATTCCTTCTTGAATAATAAGAGCCACAAAATAAGTTGATACAAAGAAACATAATATTGAAATTAAAGGAACTAAAAATCTAGATAATTTTTTATATGCTTCTTCTTCTTTTTTATCTTTATAATCTGTATTATAAACTACTTTAATTAA
>Ga0209335_10005440_pt1 | contig 11706 bp, 1 predicted proteins | sample COG_09_FD_184753 | JGI IMG/M metagenome (GOLD analysis project Ga0209335, IMG submission 184753) | Pelagic Microbial community sample from North Sea - COGITO 998_met_09 (SPAdes) (version 2) | ecosystem: Environmental > Aquatic > Marine > Neritic zone/Coastal water | place: Helgoland, sampling...
AAAAATCGAAATCAGCTCGGGTGGCATGAATTGGTGGAATCCATCCTTAAACGCCTCGATCTGCTCCTTGATACCACGTGTCATCTGCTGCTCTGCCACCAGCTGCACATACTCGTGCTTATTTTCCTCCGTGACCGGTAGATTGCGGCCGTTCGGCTTCAGATCGATCGTGAGCATCTCTCCAAATTGCTCACGGACAATTGAAAAGGTTTCCTCAAGGATGTCAGTGATGTCGTTCTCTAACATCCACCCGAGGTTGCGGAAGTACTCCGGGTCGATCGACTCAACATCCTTGTACTCAATCGGCTCCTTGAGCATGTGCTTGTACATCGAAAGCGTAAAATGGCAGTCAAGGAGCTGATCATCGTAGAGTGCCTTTCCGACGACCTGACCTGCAAACTTGAAGTACTTGAGGTGGTCAGGCTGTATCGTTGACGCGGGGTTGGGCTGGTACGTCAGTCCGTTTGCCGAGTGGATGAAGAGAGCCTTGTCTGGGTTCAGCATCTGCTTCGAAACGGTGAGATACCACTCGCGTGTGAGGCCGCCTGCATCAATACCCTCCTCACCCTGGAATGTCACCGAGAGCTTCCCCTTCAGCTCATCTGGCTTCCGAAGAACAATCTGATGAAATGAGTCTTCGAAGACATGGTCACGTCGCACGTTAATCCGCAGGCTCGCGTAACGGTTTGCGCCCCGCACTTTGAGCTCTGAACGGAAAAAGTGTTTTTTGTTGTCAAAGTCGAGGAGCTTCGGGTAATTCACTAGCGGTGCAAGCGCACCCGAGTGCAGCAGTGACTTGTCTTGCCGGATGAGCGAATTAAGAGATGCACGATGCAGCTCTGCAAACGCCAAGAAACTGAGCGGCTCAAATGGCGGCTTGTCTCCAGTGGCGCCATCCTCACTATCCACCTCCATGGAGCCATCGCTCTTGCCCGGGTACGAACACGGCATTGCCACTGGCACCGTTGGTGCTGGCATGGGCCCCGAAACGCCAGCAGCGGCAGCCTGGCGCGGGATTTCGTCCTCATCGAGCTTGACGACCAAGAAGGCTTGAATGAGCGGCTGAAGGCGGGAGAGGGCAGGGGAAGGCGCGGACGCACTAGCCTTTTGAAGCACGTCCGATGATTCGACCGCGCTGAGACACTCACCGAGGAGCTCCCACACTCGCTCGTTCGCCAACGCTTGCCCAAGAGATGTGCGGCTTTCCAACTTACTCTCGACCGCAATGGTAATTGCTCGGCCCTCGCTCAGCTTGGACTCTTCTTCAGGCCCAGCCTTGTCATCACTGGGCCCTCTAGCACCAGCAGCCACGGATGCCCCATCAGATGCCTCTGTTTCAGCGCCGCCAGTCGATGGTTTTGCATGCTGCTGCGGCCAAAGAGCGCGCAAGACTCGCACAAGACGCAAAACTTTGATGTCATGCGGCGCAAGATTGGCGCTTGCAATAGCGGCTGCAACCTCAGCGGGGGGAACAGCCCCACCAAGGGGAAGTTTCTCGAGCAACTCACGCAGCTTGACCGCTTCAGCTTGCACCTCGGCAATGAAGTGCGCAATACAGGCAACAAGATTCGACGGCTCAGCGGCCAGTGTCTTGAGCAGGGCAGTAGCACGCTCCATGACCTTGTTGGAACAACCAGGCGACGACATGGCATAGGAGAGGCTCAAGAGTTGCTGCCGCGTTAGCTTCGGAAGCTTCTCGGGCAATAAATCCTGGCCATCAAGACCCGGAAGCGCCTCAACGTTGCTCGCAAGAGCAGCTGCGTGAAGCAGACGGAGAAGCTGCTCCTGCAGCGTGGAACTCTTGGCAAACAGATCTGTTGAGAGGAGCAGGAGCAGCAGAGAGAACGCGCTAGTACGCTGCGTGCCCTGCACTGCGCTCTCGTTTGCTGATATCGTGTGGTGCAACGTCATCGCTCGTTCCTCAACGTCAGCATCAAGAAATGCCTCGCGAAGCAGCAGCACAACCAGAGCTGGCTTGTGCGTCGCAACATGGACGAGAGCTTCAAGTGCGCGCTTCGCAAGTTGCGACATTGCCGAACCCTCAGCCATCAAGCCAACCGTGCAGCATCCATACAGCCGCTGCACACCCCTTACGTTTCCAGCTGCAGCTTTACCGTCGGAGCCTTGAGGAGCGTACATCAGGATGAGAGTCGCAAGAAGGAAGCGCAGGGCCACATCGCGAGTTGCACTGTGCTCCAACAATCGCAGTAACATGCGCTGGGTTAGTGTTCTCACGATTGGTGGCGTGAGGAAAAGTAAACGCACGATGCTTTCCGCGTGTTCAACCTCAATGATCTGACGCCGTGGCACGCTATGCACTGCTCCTCTGCTGCTCCCAGCGACCGCCCGTACCTCGCCCGTCACACCCCTTCCACTTGCAGCACTCTGGCGCTGGCCCGCAGACGCGTTCGAAGCAGGCGCGCCTGCGGCGGCGTGGCGGACCGAAAGTGCATAACGAGACGAGAGACCCGAGGCGCGCTCGCGGAGAAGTTGGGACTCTGCCACTAGATGCGGTGGCAGTGTTGCAAGGAATTCGTCGTCGGACGTGAGCAGCACTTCTTGCCTCAGCTCATCCGAAAGAGTTGCAAGAAACGATGCGTTGTCCATCTCCTCGATCCGTGAGGTGTCCGCCGCCGGCTCATTAGCTGCAGCTTCCTGCCGGCGCTGTGCAGCCTCCTCACGCTGATGCTGTCGGATGACATCGGCCTGGATGTCGGGAGGCAGTGCTGCGAGAAAGTCCGGGTCGATCGCGGAAGACGCTGTGGAGTTGAGATGCTGGACAGCCTGCTCACGCGCTTGCTGCGCCACCACCTCAGCACGCAGCTCCTCCGGCAGCTCCGCCAGAAAAGTCGGATCAATGGTGCCTACCCCTCCAATGGATCCTCCACCAGTCCCATACTCTTCCGAAGTGGAAGTTCCTTGCGCATTACCAGACTGTTCTGCGTTCTCATTCGAGAAAAAACCTTCAATTTCAGCCTGAGGCTGAGCACCGTCGTTGGACCGGGCCTCAGCGGCAGGGGCGGCGGAGGCGGACGGCGGCTCGGTTTCTGCCATTTGAATGGAAGGGGCCAAGGAATCCGCCTCAGTCGACATGCGGAGAGCCAACGCCAACTCATCGTCGTCATCATCCTCATCCATTGCATCCGTCCCCACCTCATCAGCTGCTTCGCTTTGACTGACATGGATTCCTTCAGCAGTCGCTGTCGACCCCGTTCCAACGGCAGATCTCGTAAGCTCCGGCTCAGGCACCTCAGCAGCAATGTCAGTCGACATCGTGTCAATAATGTCCCGTGCTCGGGCTTCTGCGCCATCAGCATTTTGTGGGGCAGAAGCGGGCCACTGAGCGGGATGGGCCACAGCCGTGGCCTCGATCGGACTTTTCTCGGGCGGTGTCTGAGTTCGAGAGCGTGTCGCAGGTGGCGGTGGAGCAACGTAAAGCGCTGAAACAAGGGCGTTCTCAAGTTGTAGCGCTGCTGAGCGCCGCCCCTCGGGTGAAGCGTTTCCACCGTCGTCGGTCCACCTCGCTGCTGACGCACCGTTGTTGAGATCGTCTCCACCGCCTCCTCCGTAACCGCCTCCGTGACCGCTTCCATAACCAAAGATACTACGCGGTGGCCGAAGATCAAGGAGTCCTCCACCTAGCAGCATGCCATCACGCCTCGCCTGGCCGAAACTACCCGGGCCGAAACCACCCCGACTGCCCATAGGTGGAATAGGCCCATAGCCTATTCCACGGGGAAAGCCGTCCGAGCCGAAAATCAAAGGACCCCCGTCGCCGCGACTGGTTTCCGATCTTCTGGCAAGCATCGGGTGCTCTCCCAGGGGCATGTCCTGTGGAGCCACTCGCCTAGATACGTTGCTCGCGCTCCCCTGCCCCCCACCACCACGGGAAACCGGCAGTCGAATGACTTGCATATCTTGGAGGCCTGCGTTCGGGAATATGTCGTCGAGGATTCGTGCGGTGTCCAAGTGGCCCCGTGCTTCGGGAAGAAGCAGCGAGAGCACCTGATGCTGCGGTCCACCCTCGATCTCCATTTCCATGCCTTCCATACCCTCGAGGCTGGCGTGCTCATGCCGGACAAGGTTCGCACCATTTCCGCCAATGAAACGCTCCATGACGTGGTCGAGCTGTACAGAATCGTGAATACCTGGGGGTTGCATGTTGTGAATGACGTGGGACAACATGCGTCCAGTCTCGAATAAATTCGGAGGTCCGTGTCCCATATCTTCGTGAATCAAGTCAGTCAGCGAGTCATCATCCTCGCCGTAGTCACGCGAGTCTTCATCTCCAAGTGCAACTTGATCGTTGTGAACAGAAACATCGATCTCTTCGTCATCATCATCGTCCACGCTCTCGTCATCGTCCTCATCTTCGTCCTCATCATCGTCGTCCTCCTCCTCATCTTCGTCATCATCCTCCCTTTCGTCCTCATCCTCGTGCTCCTCATCCATTTCATCATATGACCGCTCCAGGACGACGACATCTCGACTTAATTCATGACTGAGCTCGGGAATGGGTGCCTGTGCTGCTCCTACCCCTCCGCTGTGACCACTTCCTTCCATGTGCAACACCATGCTGCTGTCCCTGTCTTGAGCGATTGCACTTACGTCTGCAGCTCCGATGGTCCAAGTGTCTCCATGAGACTCTGAATCTTGGAGTGAGATCGAAATTGCTTCTGCTGACCCACCCGCCCCAGATGCCTCTGCAAGGCGACCACCTCCGCTCTGTGGCTCACCTGATTCGCGCTGGGAGATACCTGCTGCTGAGCCCTCAGGATCTTTGTTGCGCTGCTGCGTTGCTGCTGCCGGGTCTGGGCTAGAGCACAGAACATCAAGCGGCCGAAGAAGAGCGTGGCAGGTCTTGGAAGCAGCCGGATGGTGGAGGTCGATCTGCGCCAGTGCCATGCAAATAGCCGCAGGAACCTTGTGCTCCAACACCATGCGTGTCACTTCTAGATTGCCGGCGGGCGCAGTGAAGTTGAAAAGCACATCGGCAATTCCGCGCAGCATCGCGAGATGCGTTCCCATCGAGCGCCGGGGCGCCGCAGTCAACGATGACACCATTTCACCCAGCACCTTTTTTCGAGTTTCCGAGCCACGGAAAGCAAGGAGCGCGTGCAGCAGTGACACTGCCTGCCTGGCAACATCGCCTAGTCCTGCGTCAGATACTGCACCACTGCCGTTGGCGCTTTCCTCGATACTTTCCTGTGCCGTGAACACCTCACGCAGCAGCAGGGCTACGAAACTCTCAGAGCGATCGCAACCGCGCCGACGCGGCGAACGCGGAGACGTGCCACCCGGCTTGGTCTCTTCGCTTCCAGCAGAGTGTTCAACTGTGTACTTGCTGAGAAAGTATGAGCAGCCGGGAAAGAACTTCACCAGGTCAGTGAGGTAGCGTAAAATGTTTACCGGCTTGATGCCCCCTTCAACGATCTTATCCTCTTTCTGCTCGTCCTTTGCCAGTGTACTGCAGACCTTTTCCCCGTCCACGACCATGTTGTCTTCTTCGTCAGATTTGCGCGCTGTCTGCGTGATCACCACAGCCTTCGCCTCCTTGGCCAGGCTAGCGCGCATATCATAAATGAATTTGCGGACAAGGACCGTCATGACCTGGTTGGTCCCCTCGTACTGTTTCTTGCTATGTCCTCTTCTCACAGAACCTGATGCCATTGAGTCATCTGCTTTCTGACCAGCGTCAACGGATTTTCCAAGTGCAGCATCCTGCGCGCCCGTGCTTGCAGCCAACTTATCATCCTTACGCTCCAGCAGCGAGATTACCTTAGTGCCGCCCTGCTCCACCACCTTGCAGCTCTTCCGAAGCGCCTTTGCGAACACATGAGGGTCGCGTTGAACCAACGGCGATGCAGCGACCAAGAAATGGGAGACCTGTGGAAGACGAGAACCGCCGCCTCCCTGACGCTGGGTGAGAAGGACCATGATGGACCGGATCTCAGTCTGCATGCTACTTTGCAGGGAAGAAGCATCTTCGAACATGCGCCGTATAAGTGTTCCCGTCAGAATTGCTTGCCCCGCAAAAGCCGATGACTGTGGTACAGCCAGAACTGCGTCAAGCCCCCCCTGATGGAAGAATACCATGGACAAGGCATGGTCTCTCGCAAGTGTACAGGCAACTCGCATGGCCGCTTGCAGCAAACGAGCATCAGGTGTGTCCTTGATCGCCTTGATACATGCATCCATCAGTTTCTTGCGCACGTTCAGGTCGGCGCTGTCGACTCCCGGCATGGCTAGATCATGTTCCTCCCGACCAGGATCAGATGTCGCATTCAGACCTGCGTTGAATTCTGCGACAGTGTCGCGCTCCTCCTGCACAATAATTGTGCTTGCCATGAGAAGACTGGAGCACAACCATACAGGAGCTTTTTGTCCGCTGTACTCACGTGCAAGCAGCCCCGAAAGAGTCTCGAGGCACCCACGGTCCGCTGCAAACTTGCAGGATTTCCTGTCTTCCGATGTTAAGACAGCCAGCGTTTGCAGGATCGCTGATCGCCCCTCGCCTGAAAATTCACTACTTTCTGCAGTTCCGGCGTCAATCAGTCGCTCCACAGTCCGCTGAGCCTGATCTCTGTCTGAACATACGGACACCAGAAGATCAACAATCGCAAAATCGATTACTCCCGACAGGCCAAGGGCGCGCACACACCAATCCACAGCTCGCGACCGCAGCGTTTCGCACTGGCGATCTCTTGCTTCCTGAATGTTTTCCGAAGTTGGCTCCGCCCTACCCCCTGTCAAACTTTCTGCTTTGTCGGAATCCTTTTCCGGGGCCGATGAACTGCTCTCCTCCCTCGGCACGTTGACGCTGGCAGCAGTGTCGGGCCCGGCGCCTGATTGGCCGAGAGAAGCTGCAAGCGCTCGTGCCATCTCGTCCTCATTCTCATTGCTGCTAGCACCCGTGTCAACGTGGCTGAAGAGCCACTCGGTTGCCAGTTCTACAGAGTTGTGCCGGATTGCATCCAGAGCCTGGCGAACACGCCGTTCTTCGAACCCCATCTCAACAAGCACCTGCACGGTTGCTGGATCGTGCTGCACTTGATGCCTCGGCGCAACACCGGGCAATGTCCCTGAAACCGTTGCACTGATTTCGCCGGGCAGACCCTCATCTTTGCTGAGGAAAAGCACCCCAAGGTCCGCAAGAGCAGACGTAAGAGCAGAGGAGTGTGGTGACTTCGTGACATCGCTTCCCGTTGTACGTTCCCATAGCGGCTCGACCGCGTCGAAGAGGCGTCGCTTGAGCTCGCTACGCATTCGTTTTGGGTCCAGCACTGATGAAGCAGCTTGCTGCCCCCCCCGGCTACTTCCAGCGAGGGAGGGGGTGAGCAGACGTTTGCAGACGCGTAGGCTGTGTGCAACGACAGCAGAAATCTCATCCACTGCGGAATTCCGTGGCTGCGAGGAGGACCTTCCATCGGCAACATCCATCGAAGAGTCGAATTCCTTGAGCATTCCAACTAGATCGCGTACCATTTCGGATAGTTTGTCGATGCCTCCAGCAGCGTGGAAGGCCTGAATCACCACAAGATGAACACGAGAGTTGGAGCTGCCCGATCGCTGATCCTCGGTGCCGAAGAGACATGCCGATACGGTATCCAGGCAATCCATCACACCGCGCGCGGACAGACTAAGCGTAGTGGCCGACAGATGATCCATTTCCAACATGTGCTTGAGGCTTGTAGCCACAGCTGTCGCTAGGTTGCGCTCTTGCACTTGTCCAGCACTTTGCAATATGCGGCCGTCGTCTGATCGCCTGCGCGCCGCCGAGGCCGACCCACTTAATCGTGTAAGTAGAGAAGAAATCGTGTTTGCTACTTGCGTCTTGATCGGGACCATTGAAGCTGTGCTTCCGTTGCTGCTAGTGCCTACCGCTGGCACACCACCAAGGACTCCAACAGCCTCCACCCGAGATCCGGCAAGTGGCTCAGAGGTGGATGGGATGCTGGTACTTGGAAGAGAGGTAGAGTCTGAGGTTGCGGCAGGAGACGCCAAATCTGAGGCAGCAGCGATGCGAAGTGCGACGTATGCCTCCACTAGAGACTGTATGATAGCCGTGCCACCCTGGTTGTGCCACTCGAATACAGTTGAAGTGCCACGAAGGCACCCAACAATGCCTGAGAGGATTGACACACATAGCTCCAGGGACACCAATTGCCGGTCCGTGACCCTTTCGAGGTTCCAATTCTGCACCCCGGCAGAATCGTTCTTGCCGACGTGCCTGCCTTCAATCTGCATATTCTCGAGTGCCTTAGAGGTAACCCCGATCACTTCGCGCAAAATTTCCTGCGGCGAGTGAAATGCAGCTTTGCCAATCACCAATGCAAGTAGCTTGCCCGCTTCCATTTTGGTGAAATCCCTTGATATTTGAGGAAGTTCGATATACTTCAGTAGAGTCGACAATCCTCCTTTACGAACGAAGACACGTGCCTGCTCTGCCGCAGACATCAGAGGCTCCAGCAGCTTGCAGAGAAACTCAATCGCGGAAAAGAGATACCCAGCATCTGCAATGTCTGCATCCGTGGCGTTCGCTTTTGCATCTGAGGACTCGCTTGAAGCAGGTGCTTGCTCAGCAAAAAAAGTCACATCTTTGGCCATGTCGACACAGCCCGACATACATGTCTCGAGGAGCGAGGGGTTGTGGCGCATCAGTTCCTCTAGCTGCATACCTAAATTTGACGGGCAGTCTCCCTGCAGAAGGGTAACTTTCTCATCCGTGCATATTGACTTCATAAACTTGCTGATCGGTTGGACATCTTGCACAATCTGTAGCCCCGCTTGCGACAGACACAGCGCTCCCAGCACCGCTGGGATCATGTTCACCACGCCACGTGACAACGGAAAGTCTCCCGCGATGGAATCCAGAACAGATTTTGCAATGCCGAGTGAAATGACTTGTGGTAGGCAGCCCGGCTCCTGGTGGATGAATTCGGTGAGCAACGCCGCGCCCTTCTCATAGATAGAGGCCCCCCAACGCCGCGCATTGTCGAATATGGCCTTGAGAAGGTCCGGCAACACGACACCATTCATAAGCTCACGCACGTCTGCCGCTGTCGCGATTGGCGTCGCAGCTGAAGACAACAGATGCAAGATCGACCCAAGCAGCCGTAGACGTTCAGGGTCCTCTTTGCGTCTTAACTCTGCTCCGCTCGAGCCCTCGGGTTGCCCGCTAGTACTTTCCATGTCCATTGCCGCCCCTTCTTCGAGCATTTCTCGTATTTCGGTGCTCGCTCGCTCCACTAAAATATTGACACCATTTTGGTCACGAAACACTTGATGCATGTCGCCAGAGTAGTTCAAGAGAACTTCCAACGTCTTCACTGCCAGGGTCAGAAAGCGACCCTTGCGAGCGCTGCTATTCTGGATAGCCGGAATGATGAGAAGCATGATGCCTGAGTTGTTCAGAGCCGTCACACCCGAAGTGCTAGATGCAAACATCCATGAAAAAGCAAGCAAAGCCTCCCCGAATCGCAAGCGCTCTACAATGTTGTCGGCCTTTTCATCAGCGATGAGAACCTTGGCACGGATAATAAGCGACGACATCATCCCCTCGTGAGAAACTGCTGTGGACGCAAGCAGCACACTGGTTTGTCGTGTCTTCTCCGACAGCAATGCCGACAACGCTTTCAATGCAAGCGTCTGCAAGTCGAGCGGTACCAAGTTCTGGTTCTCAGACTGCAGCAGCTCGATCAACTCAGCTAGCTGCTCCTCGTTGACCACCACATACGGCGTCGTGATGTTACCGTTGTATGCCTGGCACTGTGCAAGTACAGTGATCGACATGATCTGCACACTCACCCACTGAAGCCGCGCCTGGTAGACCGGGAAAGCGCGCGACAGGCGCAGACGTCCACAAAGGGCGAAGTGCGCGTCCTTGGGAACGTCAAGCAGCTGGACAATTCGGTCAAAGATCTCTTGATCAGTTCCAGCCATCTCATGCACGCCTTCTATCACAATATCCTCCAGCCCTTCTTTCCGCGACGCCCCCGCCCCCTCCTGACTCCCTGCCGAACGGTAGATCTGCACCATTGCTGTCGTGCCTGCCTGCAGTACCTCAGGCGGCAAGTCTTCCTTGCAGCATGGAAGAAAGGATCGCATTGATTCGTAAGTATTACCCCAAAGTGATGCGAGGGCAGTAAGCTTGGCAATCAGCACAGGCTCACACAGTACTTGGCGGGTCGAGCGTGGGGTGGCGAGCACAGACAAAACACGAAGCACCGCCATAACAACGGGGCATTCGTTGCTCCCAAGAAGTCGAGTAAGATGCTGCAAAAATTTGGTACTTGTCAGAATTAGCCATGACCAGAGAAACTGTGAACTGGCTGAAATGGAGCGGTCTCACTTCGACGATTGTCAGTTCCGCAAAATGGATCGCTACGCGAAAATGTTTCAAACACGCGAACACCCTGTGGTTGAAGGAATCAGGCACTGACCTCATAGGAGTTGTAAACATGCCGATTGCTGCAATTTTCAAGTAGCTGGCGGGTAATCTTGAGACAAGCCACCAGCAAGTTGCTGGGGTTGTCTTCTTTCGCCAGCTCAGTGTCAACAATATCCAAGACACTGACCCATTGGCTCAAGTCTCCCTGTTCGCAAGAGCGCATTCATTACCACGAGTGTTCTTTCCTCCAGCACGCATGAAACCCGCTACCCTCGTTGAATGGACGCAAACCAGCTCAGGTGTAGCAGAACCACGGCACGGCACAGCGGCATGTCTTGTGGTCAAGTTTGACTTGGATAGTACGCGTGGGGGGCGAACCTTTTCATAAGGCCACGGAGCAGCAGCCACCGACTCAAGAAATGCAAGTAGCGTCACGGGATCGCTCGCAGCCGCCTCAACGCCGCGTCGAATTTCGTCGAGGTCCTGGCACTGGAATTCGACCGGGGCAATGGTCAGTCAGCGCAGCTGGGCAACCAGGCAGCGCACTCTATCCTTCATGGCTTGCCACGGTACGTCGACGAGCGACGTGCAAAGGGTGGGGATGCACCAGCGCAGGCACAGACTTCTTTTTCTTCTGGGTGACGGGCGCCATTGCTCAGCCGAAACCCCCCAACTCGCCTGCGCAGGAACTGGGTTTCAGAGGAGCGAACGAATCCGTCAGAAGGGGCCGAGAGCCCCTTGACCACATACCCTAGCACAGCAGCGCACCCGAAGATCAACGACACGCAAATAGCCTTTAAAGACACTCAACTGAGCACAGCACTCTCCGCACGCGACGATGACATGCAGCGGAATTGCTGAGGCTCACAAAAACCAAGTTCCCCTGCGGACAGGCTACAGCGCGCTGGAAATCGGGGCAATCTGACCGTCGCCCCTCCTTCACCAGATCTCTGACCCCGCAAGAGTCAGAGAAAGTCGCCAGTGCCCACCCCAAAGCTGCGTGGCAGGCACCTTCCTCGTTGGTTCGCCCACGGTAAGGTTTGCGGCGATCTGTCCGGGGAGCGTGTAGTTGCATGTTGACTGATCACAAAAGTGGACAATTCTCCGGCGTATCACAGTATTTTTTGCAATGGATTTTTCTCGAGGAGCACGCCTAGAGAGCAGGGCACCGAGGAGCCTACGCCGCGCCCAGGAGGGGGAAGCCCGGACCCCGATAGCGAATCGGACAAAACAATCAATTCCTCTACAGGCAGCCCCGAGCGCGCGCCTGCCTCCGCGGGCGTCACCCGGGGGCCGTTGAGATGGCAGCCACCTGA
>Ga0209335_10005446_pt1 | contig 11697 bp, 9 predicted proteins | sample COG_09_FD_184753 | JGI IMG/M metagenome (GOLD analysis project Ga0209335, IMG submission 184753) | Pelagic Microbial community sample from North Sea - COGITO 998_met_09 (SPAdes) (version 2) | ecosystem: Environmental > Aquatic > Marine > Neritic zone/Coastal water | place: Helgoland, sampling...
CCTAACAAGGTCGCTAAAGAGCAATTTGATACGTCACCTCGAACTTGAAATTTAAGAAAGAAAATTCACTGGCGCAGCTACCGCTGCTGGCTCGACAAACAACACCAAGGTTCAAATAAGCGGTAAAGACTTTCCGTTGTTATTTTTCTTTCTTAAATTGGTTCTCAATAACGCACTACTTTTAGCGCTGCATTATGCAACATTCCCTCTAAATTTTTCTAATCTGTGCATAAAAAGAAATTGAATTTACAATAATGACAAAACTCCAACGTTCAGGAGGAAAATTAATTAAGTCACATAAAAAATTTAACATGAAACGTTTAATAAGCGTAGGAATTTTGGCAATCCTGATTATTGGTTTAAGCTCATGTCGAAAGGACAATATCGAGCATGTTTTTTATTTTTATACTAGTATAGACACTGCCAAAATTGAATTAAAACTTTACATTGACGGAAATTATAAAGGGATACTCAAAAACCCCTCTATTACACCTGATTGTTCATCACCAGACAGCATTCTATCTTCACTCATTATTGATCAATTCCCATATGGGAAGTATAAAATAGAAGCAAGAGATGAAAGTGGAGAGATTAGGAGTTCTGGGACAATGAAATTTAAAAAGAATTCAATGAGTTCTAGTGGAAATGGGGATAATGGAGGCCTGAGTATTCTTGGAACAGACAATTGTATTATTGTAGACATTTTTGAATAACAATAAACGCTGCACAACAATCCATATAATCCATGCAGGGCATAGGTTTTAGAACAGAAACATTGTAGGCAAAAAAGCATTTGTAATACATTGAAAACAGCGTTTGCAAAACCCCTGATCAACTCAAAGGCTTCTGTTTATCATTGTTAAAAGAATTTCCTGCTGATGTTATGAATGTTTTGGAGAGTAATGATTTTAACAATTCATATAAATGGAATACACGTGACTTTGACTTGCTCCCATCTTTTCACAAAAAGAATGTTGTGTTGATAGGAGATGCAGCACATTTATCTTTACCATTTACCAGTTCAGGAACAACAGACGCAATACTAGATGCTTTAGCACTAAGAAAATCTTTTAAAGACGAAACTACTATTGAAGAGTCATTTTGTTCTTATTACTTGGTACGGAGGGAAGAATTAACCTCAAAACTTGCACAAGGACGGGAGTTAAAAAATTATTTTTTAGAACCGAATAAATATCGCGAAAAAAAATTTATGCTTCCGTTGGTTTTGGGAAAATAATAATAAAAACAGAGAAGCATATAACAAAACCTAAGCCACATTAAAACACAGTTTAGCCAATCGTTGGTTGCAAAATAGAAATCGCTCAAAAAGTTCAATAATACGTCCATCGGTTTTTTTACTTTGTAACATCGCTATATTATTAATGAGTAGTAATTGTTATGCCCGTTGCTCTGAGACAACTGAGAGTCTTATTAAACTCTAAAGACAAATAAATAAGTCTACTTTTATTAACTTTCACAAATGGTTGAAACATTAGCAAACAAACACTACAGGATGACGAAAAAATATCTTACAATAATTTTAATAATTATAGGGTTTCAATCTGACGTTGATGCCCAGAAAAACAACGAAATATTTACAATATATTTAGTTAGACATTCAGAAAAAGAGTTAACATCCAATAATTACTCAGACCCTCCACTTACACAATGTGGTGAGCAAAGATCGGAGAATCTAAGCAGTTTTCTTAAAGATGTGCCTCTTGATGCTATATATAGCACTAACTATAATCGAACTAAAAATACTGCTCTGCCAACAGCTCTGTCCAAAGAACTAGAGATTAAGGAATACAATCCTGAAGATCTTAAAGATTTTTCAAAATTATTAATCGACAGTAAACAAGACGCACTAGTTGTTGGGCATAGTAATACAACAGGAGTTTTAGCTGGTCTTTTGGTTGGTGAAGAGATAGGGGAATTTGATTTAGCTATTTATAATCGTGTTTATCAGGTAGTCATCTATCAAAATAGTGGTCGCCTTCATTTATTTCACTCAGCTTTTGATTGTAATGATTAAAAGCGTAGGATAGCTGCTTAAACCAAAATATACTCGTAACTAAATGGTAAACATTAGTATATTTAAACTTTAATAACACCTTTATCAAAACCTTTTATAATGATTAAGAAAATTATTTCACCACTTTTTTGCCTAATTTTTGTTTGTAATTTATGTTTTGCACAAGTACCAATTACCAACTATTCTGTGAATAGTATTGGTCAAGTACAATTATCTATTCAAGCCCAAACAGGTAAATATTATTTACTTAATGCGCAGCATAGTGCTACGTTTACATGGGTTACTTCAATGACTATGGGTGTTAATGGAACTATGGTTATTTCTGAACCAGCAGCAGCCTATCCATTAGCAAACTATACGATAACAGAACATGATATAGCAACCCCTGACGATTGGGATGGAGATGGAATAGATGATGTTACAGAATTTAATAATATGCCTACAGATGCTCCTATAAACTTTGCAGATCCTATTGCACTTATAGATGGATCAACCTCAATACCGGATGCTCAAACCTTTTTGAATTTGGCTACAGTAAATAATGTCTCTTGGGCTCCATTTCTAGATGGGCAATTGTATGTTAAGTTCGGAATACTTGATAGAGATACACCACAACCAAAAATTTATTTTATTAATAGCAACACGTATACTATCCACGCAAATTTTTTCAGTGGAATTGGTGCATCAGTAATTGGAGATGACAGCTCTGGAGAGATTGTTTTTAATCCGAATGACATCCTTCCAAATGGTGTTATTGGAAGTTATTCGTTTAATTTCTCCTTCGGCGATGCAAAAGACTTCGAGGCCACTCAAAGAACATATGAGCTATTAATGGCAAATATGCCTTTTCTACAAAATAACATGAACCATTTTATTGGCCAAGCAGATGAAAATTTATACAACTCTACATATGCAGCTGATTTTGTTGGCTCTAGAATAGAAGTCGTTTTAGAGTCTGATGTTTTCGCTGAAATCGATTATATACCTTTCCACGAGGCGGAAGGGTATGGTTTCTTTAAACATATGACTCTTAATGAAACCCCGGGGTCAAGAGATATCGTTTTGTACGATGCTTTGCCGAATTCACTCCCGCGAGTAGGAGGAATCATAACTTCTGTAATACAAACTCCATTATCGCATGTTAATCTAAGAGCTATACAAGATAATGTTCCTAATGCATATATCAAAGATCCTTTATCGATAGATTCAATAGCAAACTTGCTAAACGGCTATATTTATTTCAAAGTAGAAAATGAGAAATTTCAAATAAGAGAGGCAACATTGGCAGAAGTAAATACCTGGTATGAGGACCTCAGACCAACAGAACCACAAATTCCTGTCCGAGATCTAAGTATTACAGCAATAATGCCCTTAGATTCAATTGAATTTGGAATGTCTACTTCCTTTGGTGCTAAATGCTCTAACGTTGCAACCATGAGATCATTTGGGTTTCCGAATGGCACAATACCCGATGGTTTTGGAATTCCATTTTACTACTATGATGAATTTATGAAATTCAACAACTTTTATCAAGAAGCTGATGTCATGATAAACAACCCAACTTTCATAACTGATATCAATTTTCGTACAGAACGTTTAAAAGATTTTAGAAGAGACGTTAAAGATGCTCCAATGCCGCAATGGATGATGGATGAGTTACAAACCATGCATGATGCCTTCCCAATTGGCACTGCTGTTAGATGTCGATCGAGTACTAATAATGAAGATTTACCCGGATTTAGTGGCGCGGGTTTATATACTTCTAAAACGCAACACCTTACGGAAGGTCATATCTCTAAATCTATTAAACAAGTGTATGCTAGTATGTGGAATTTTAGGGCATACGAGGAAAGAGACTTTTATCGCGTAGATCATTTCATCGCAGCTATGGGGGTCCTATGTCACCCCAACTTTGAAGAAGAAAAATCGAATGGTGTTGGGATTAGTATTGATCCTATTTACGAAACAGATAGTACCTTTTATCTAAATACACAGGTAGGAGAATCGTTGATTACAAATCCTGACCCGAACTCAATACCAGAGGAAATTTTATTGTATGAAGATCCTACACAAGGTGCTGGCTACCTCGTATTAAGATTATCTAACCTAGTAAATCCAGGTGAACTGGTTATGGATCAAATATATCTGGATCAAATGAGAGATTACCTTACTGTAATTCACGATGAATTTGCCATACTTTACGATGTTGTAGGAGCAGAAGGTTTTGCAATGGATATCGAGTATAAGGTGACAGCTCAAGATCTATTGATTATTAAACAAGCAAGACCATGGGTTTCATTTTGGGCAGATATTAAGGCCAATAATGATTTGGCTGTTACAGAGATTGTGAATCCCCAATCTTCTTCAAGCCTAGGAAGCAGCGAGCTGGTAACTGCAAAAATTGCTAATACAGGAATGAACGATATGCATGATTTTGATATCACCTTGATGGTAAATGGCCAATTTATGGAAACCATAACGATTACCGACACTATTCGCCCATTTAGCGATGCTGATTTCCATTTTACTGTACCACAAGATTTTTCAACTATTGGCGATTATAATATCACTGGCATCGTTACTGATATCGATGACGAATACGGCAATAATGATACGTTGAACGTTGTTTTGAGTAAATTACACCTATTAGATGGGGAACTTACTCTTGGGGAACTAACAGTTCTTTGTGATGACGTTGTTGAAATCAATGCAATTATCACCAACCAAGGGGAGACGACCATTACCAATGTAGAGGTTGAGATAATAGTTAATGGAATCGCTGTAGACACAGTAAGCGCTCCTGTTGATATACCATATCAAGATCAAGAAATTGTAGAAATAATTGTTGATGATAACCTAGTACAAATCAATAATAATATCGTGTTTAACTTGTTGAGTACAAACAACCAAGTAGATGGAGATATTACCAATAATTTAGCTACTACAAATACAACTCTAGATTCAGATTATGACGTAATCACGTTAATTATAGATGCTGATGATTATCCCCAGGAAACCTCTTGGGAATTGTATGACGAAGGAGCGTATCAAATTGTTGCAACTGGATCCTTAGCATCTGGTACACTAATCCATACCGAAGACATTTGTGTGGATTATGGCTCTTGTTTTACTTTAAAGGTATACGACTCATTTGGAGACGGAATTTGCTGTGACTATGGAATTGGGCATTTCGAAGTTTTAGATGCATCAGGGAATAATCTCGTTTACAATGATGGCGAGTTTAGCTCTTTGGCCGAAGAAGGATTTTGCCCTGATGGAACTGGATGTGGATTTACAGCAAGTGTAAATGTATCCAACACAACTTCAACGTCTATTGATGATGGTGCTATTACAATTAATACCAATGGCGGGGTAAGTCCATTTCTGTATAGTATTAATGGTGGACAATCATTTATTGATTCTAATACATTTGTCAATTTAGCACCAGGAACTTATGATATTTACATAGAGGGTGCCACAGGTTTGTGTTCGTATCAAGAAACTGTTTCGATTGAAGAATGCACATTTACCGCAGTCGATATAGTAGCAACTGATGCTTCATCAGTTGTAACCACGGATGGCGAAATTATTATCAATCCTACTTCAGGAGTTAGCCCATATCTTTATAGTATCGATGGAGGTCAAAATTTTGTTACCGATAATATATTCCCGAATTTACCTGTGGGGCCATATAATATTATCGTGCAAGATGCGACAAATATTTGCTTTTATGAGATAGGTGTACCTATTGAAGTTGATGCGTTAAGCATTGAAGATGAAGCTTTATCTTATGATATTAAGATATATCCTAACCCTACTAACAATTACTTTAGTGTTGAAATTAGATCATCTTCGGAGTTAACGGAAGCAGTAAATATTGTTGTTTACGATAATCTAGGTAGAACAATTCAAACAAGTTCGATACTAAATGAAGGCAACCGGATCACTACCATCTCTTTAAATGGCTATGTTTCTGGAACGTATTTTATCAAATGCTCTAATGGCAATTTTGAAAAACATTTTAAAGTGGTTAAGATTTAAGGTATTATCTAATTGTAGCGATTTTATGTTTAGAAAAGGAAGCGTGATTATGGTTAAGCTATAATCACCTTCCTTTTTTTAATATTGTATTTATCATTAGCGTTTAGCTTTGTGCGATGCCACTCCTCTGATCAATACCAGCTAAACAACTTCACTCCTTTTTGACCTTATACCCCGCACCTTGACACCTAACCAGCTAACAACTTTGACAACGGATAACAAAACGAAGTTAGCTGTTTAAAAATCAAAACTTACCCCAACACAAAACTAAAAAACATAGGTAACGGGCTTTAAGAGTGAAATCAATGTTAACGGTTCGCATCAACAACACCAAATTTTCAATTTGGTTTTGTAGCATTCCCCTTTTTCAGACAGATTGTAAATTAAAAACAAAAGTTTTAACTTTGGATATGAATAACAATAATGTTCCTCACTATCTATAAATGTTCAGGACGCATTGCTTAAAGAAAAAGTAGAAGTTAAAAGAAATGCAGAAAGATCCAATTCTATTTTTTACCAATAATTAAATACGTATTCTTAAGTCATGAAAAATATTGTATTGTTAATAATAGGAATTTGTTGTGCATCCTATGCGTTTTCTCAAAATTTAGAGCAAACTTATACTGTTTATGACAATGATCCGGAATGGATCAAAGAGATGTATTCTGATTCCCCTAATTTGAAATTGGCAAAAGCTGGATACAAAAATCACTACCAAACTCATGAATTCGTCAAAAATCAGCACACACAGTATTACAAGCGATTTCTAAGGAATATGAACAGTTTATCGATAGTGAATGAAACATCATTGATTCCTTTATTAATTCAAAAACCTAATTGTTTATCAATACCCAAAGTTCCACTTCTTCAGAAGAACGCCAGTATTGATCTCTCTTTGTTTTATCAGAAGCTGCTTTCACGGTTCTTTTATAACATTTTTCCAATTGAAATCTACCACCTTCGGTCAGCTCAATCTCTATCGGATGGTCTTTTGTTACATTAGTTATTTGAGCTAAATTAGAGAATAAAATTACGAGCTTTCCTTTAGGAAGTAACCTTTTTTTTGCTTCTAAAAAAAAATCTGGGAATAGCTTTTCATTATAATAAATAGCCTCATCATTATTCTCCAAGTTCTTAGATGCTGGCAACCATGGCGGATTAAAAACAATCAACTCGGTCGGCTTTTCCCACTTACCAAAAAGGTGCCCAAAATCCAATTCCATCTTTCTAGATAGCTTTGTATCACCCATAAACTCCTTTAGCCCAACAATTGCATTAGGATTTGTATCTGTACCAAAAATCTTATGAAAACCAAACTTTATGAGTTGTAAAGAAAGCACACCACTCCCAACCCCAATATCTATTGCAGACTTCTTCGGTCCTTCATAACGTTTCAACCAATTGTCGAAAAGTATCAAATGATCAAACCGAGTAGGAAAATAAGTACCGTAATACGGGTGTATTTTATTTCGCAATACAGGTATAGAAATACCATTTTGATACCACTGCCAAGCACTATTTAGTCCTTGAACATGAGGAAAAGACAATAAAAAATCGGTGGTTTCTGGATATAGCTTTTCTAACCAACCAATACTAGGCGATTTTTTTACAATTAATTTATGATTTACAATTTCAATTAAAATAAGATTTGACAGCTTATGATATTCTGACCTATACTCTCTTTGTTCCTGAAAAGACTTGTTTGGCAGCTTTCTTTTAAGATGCAACTTCAACTCCTTTAGAAGTAATAACCCATTACTATAAAAAGCTATTATTAATACAGGCTTACCTAATTCTAATACTTTAATCGTATGCTCAATATCTGTAGACCTATTAAATAACTCAATTTTTTTTCCAGATATAACTATAGGTTCTGGTTTGTTTACGTCCATATCTGTAATCATTTAATGTTTTTTCGCTTAAAAAAACGGTATCTTATCTGTTGATTTCAGGAACTTATGTGGTTGATGAGAACAAGCACTTAAGAAGAGCCTAATCAATTCGCAAAGTTGTAAGCAGGGATAGTCAAGATTAACATGTTAATAATTGATAAAAATACTTAATTAAAAGCTAGTATAATTATAACACAAAAGTTATATCTATTATCCTAAGTGTCTCGTAATTATATATACTTTTGAATAAAGCAAGTGCTTTTGTTATTACTTCGTAAATGAAAAAGCTAATCAATTTTTACAAAAAGCTATTTCCTTTCTTTATTGATTTCTGGCAATATTTAATCTTAGTTGTGATTTTTTTGATTTTCGCCATGGTATTTCCTTTTATTAGATAATTCTATTCCACTACTTCCGCTTTAATAATAAACAAATCAGTATTGGGCCAGTCTCTAGAATCTGTAGTTACAGCAGTTAATTTTGGAACAACTGAATAACCCTCAATAATTTCACCGAATACTGTATGCACTCCATCAATATGCGCAGCACCTTGCTCTGAACAATAATAACTTCTATGCTCTGTGGGGTATTTATAATTATTCTCTTCTTCATAATGATCCAGCGCATTATTGCTGTATTTTGTCCCTTCAACAAAATAAAATGAATAAGGCGCTGATCGCATTTCTGGGTTATTTTGATATCCTCTTGCTGCGCCAATTGCACCTTTTTTGTGATAATGTTTTTTAGTAAACTCAGCAGGAATTGAATAATTACCAATTTTTCTTTTCAGCCTCGAGTGAGTTTCATCATATGTACCTCCTCCTTGTGCCATAAAATTCTTTACTACTCTAGTAAAAACTGTTCCATCAAAATACCCTTCTTTTACCATCATAATAAAATTAGCACGATGCAATGGGGTATCTTTAAACAGTCTAATTTTAATATTACCCTTCGATGTTGATAGCAAAACAATCGTTTCTAGATTTTCTTTTCCATAGTTAGTTAAGCGTTTAACAACTGTTTCATCAGTGATATAATTGTAACTTTCGTGAACAACAGAATTTTCATCCTTTGGTGTTGGTTTTAATTCGCTTTTTTCTTTTTTAGGCTTTTGTTGTGCCTTTCTAGTTTCTTCACCCGAACAGCTATATAGAAAGGGTAATAAACAGAAAATGAATAATTTTCGCATCTAAACAAAATTAAAGATTCTTGCTTGTGTTGAAATAAAAAACCCGACTGAAGAGCATATCAATCGGGTTTAGGTTGAATAAACCAGGAATTTTGGAGTCAAATTGTTTATTCAAAAAAGTACAACAATAAACTAACCATAAAAATTAGGATGCCCGTCCAGGAAGCAATTAATAGGGTCATTTCGTAGCTAGTCCATTGTTGTTTAGGTTGCTTTCGTCTAAATATCGAGAACTCAGAAAAAAATGGCTCACCGTATATCATTTCTTGGTTTTTGCTATTTGATTCTGCAGTATTCATTTCGTTTTGTTTGAAGTGCGAGTTTAGCTAATGTTACGCTAAGAATAGAAAAAGTAGGTAATAACAGTTGTAATTTAGGTGAAAAAAAAAATCACATTAGGTAATTCTACCTATATAAAAGTGGACTTACAGAGAAAATTCAAAAAAATGCTTTACAATTTACAGGTTAAAGGTATAGTTAATGTTGCCCTGAATCCAAAATTTTCTGTTGAATCAAAAGAAATTTCGCCAGATAGTGCCTTTACTCTAGTATTTATATTTTTCAATCCAATTCCATTCGATTTTTGACCAACTGCATCATAATTAAACCCTTTTCCATTATCCGAATAGTTTAATCGAACAAAATCTTTATCGGCGGAAAGTTCAAGATTGATTTTATTGGCCTCACCATGCTTTAAAGAGTTATTGTACAATTCTTGAACTATGCGATACAATGAAATGTCAATTTCGGCACTAAACCCTGATAATTTCAGGTTCGTTTCGAATTTTATTTCAGCCCTAGTGGCTTCACCAATTTTTGAACTTAAATCTTTAAGCGTATCAACAAGTCCAAGATCCTTAAGATGATGCGGTGTAATATTATGCGATATTGTTTTTGTATCCGCAATAGCCTGCTTTAATAGTCGGTGAATTGTGTCAAATATCTTTTTCTCTTTTGAACCTCCTTCTATCTTCAGTTCCTCTTCTGCTATATTCAAATTAATTTTTGCAGCCGTTAAAACCTGCCCTAAACCGTCATGCAGATCTTTGGCAAAACGAGTCCGTTCTTGTTCTTGAGTATCCACACAAGCTTTAATCAAAGATGCTTCCATTTGCTTTCGCTCTGTAATATTTCTTGCATTAATTACAATACCATTTACATTCTTGTAGTTAAGTAAATTATTAGTTGTCGCCTCTAAATCAATCCATTCTCCATTCTTGTGTTTGAATTTGAATTCTTTTAAGTTTACATCTGGCCCATGAGCATCTGTATTTCCAATTAACATTTCAATTACCTCAACTGGATTTTTAACAAACTTAGATAAATATTTACCCAAAAGATTGTACGGCTTGTATCCTAAAATACTGTTTATCGATTGGCTAGAATACTGAATATTGCCTTCTGCATTAAGAATTATAACAATATCTGTAGCGTTTTCAGTAATTGAACGATAATAATCTTCACTGCGCAACAATTCTTGTTGAATAAGTTGACGCTCAATCACGTTACTAACTTGTGTTGCGACAAACTTAACTGATTGAAAGTCTTCATCGGTATAGGCATAATCATCGAATGACCTTAGGGCCAATACACCAACAGTTCTGCCTTTCGATTTAAGTGGCACCATTATCCAACTAGTTGGAATTATGCTAACATGTTTTAATTCATGTATTTCAATAAGCTCTTTTATCTCGTCATGGTTTTGGAATAGGCCCTTTCCTTTTTTAATTACATACTCAGCCATTCCTTTACCAAATGGCCGTTGTTTATGATTCGATTTTTCTTCCTTTTTTCCACTAACAAAATATAGATCTAATAGCTCTTTATTTTCACTTTGTAGACCGATACAAAAATCGGTTGCTTTAACAACCTTACCAAGCTCATCTTGAATGAGCTCTAACAAAGAAAGTAAATCGGTTTTTATCCAATTAGTATTTGCTAAAATGCTTAATACAACATTCTGCAACAATTCAGCCTTATTAGCTGAACCTTCTGTTTTTATAGCTGATTGAGACAATGTTACTCTAAAAATTTATTTTTGATTGCGTAAGCAACCAATCCTGCTGTATTTCTTGCTCCTAATTTACTTAATAAACTTCTCCTGTGCGCATCAACCGTTCTTGTGCTAATAAATAACTTATCACCAATTTCAGCATTTGTTAGTTCGGTAGAAATCAAAACCAAGACCTCAATTTCTCTAATTGTAAGCTCTTTTTCTTCTGCATCAGAATCTGACTTGTGGCTGTCAATAAACCGGGACAACATGGTTTCGGTTACTTCCGGACTAAAATATTTTTCCCCTTTGCTTACAGATTTAATCGCTGTTATTAACTCTGCTTTGTTTGTTGTTTTTAATACATAACCAAGCGACCCTGCATGAAGCATTTTAGAGATATAAGCTAATTCATCATGGACTGTTAACACTAATATCTTACTATCGGGGTTGTCTGTGATTATTTTTTTTGTAGCATCAATGCCGTTAATTTTCGGCATATTAATATCCATTAAAATAACGTCTGGCTTATCTGAAACGGCGCAAG
>Ga0209335_10005448_pt1 | contig 11688 bp, 10 predicted proteins | sample COG_09_FD_184753 | JGI IMG/M metagenome (GOLD analysis project Ga0209335, IMG submission 184753) | Pelagic Microbial community sample from North Sea - COGITO 998_met_09 (SPAdes) (version 2) | ecosystem: Environmental > Aquatic > Marine > Neritic zone/Coastal water | place: Helgoland, sampling...
GAAGAATTCAATCAGTTGTTTGCTAGTTATAAGTCTGGTTTAGGACTACAACAACTCAATCCTCAAGAAGAAATAGTTGCTAAAATCAATTATATAAATCAATTGATTAATGACAAATCTCTTAAAAAGTATTTAAGCGAAAAAATTCAATTAAATGAAGAATCTGTAATGGTAATACTTAAGAAATCACTAGCAGAAAATGAAGATATTAATGCTATCTCATCTACTCAACTTCAAGAAGTATTAGATAACTTGAAAGACGAGATTAGTAAGGAGATATTTATCAATAATTTAGAAGCTAATTTATTTAGAAATATAGATATTGATGAGAAACTTTTAAAAGAAAAGTCATTTAAAGTATTTAAAATTAAAAATAGAAAATTAGATATCAATAGTGCAGCAATATCCAAATATCAAAATGCTATAATCAATTATCAAATCAATATACAGAAAATAGATTTGGTTAAATACTTAGAAGAAACTATTGTTAATGAAGAAATAATTAAAAATTACTATGATGAAAATATAATTGATTTTACTCAAGCAGAAAATTACAGCTATGAGCAAATTATAATTAAAGATAAAGATTTAACATCAAATCAATTTATCGATTATAAAAATGAAATAAATTTATTTTCATCATTTACTAGTGTTGAAGAAAAAAAAATAATACCAAAAATATTAGAGGTATTAAAAAATCTAAAGGAAAATCAAGCTTCAAATATTTTTAATATAGGGGATTTGAACTACATCTTAAAGCTTATAGAAAAAAATGAAGAAAAAACCTATTCAATTTCTGAAAAGAGAAATGAAATTAAAGAGCAAATTATTCAAAATGAAATAAATAATATTAATAGTATAAATTTAAATGAAATTAATAGTCGCTACATTGATAAAGAACTATACTTTACAGATAACTTTTTATTTAAAGAAAATCTAATGAAAGATAATTATCCAATATTTGAAAATCAAGAAAAAGGAAATTTTAAAGATGCAAACTATTACTATGATTACACAATTACAAAAATATCAGTAGATAGTATCCCAGTCGCTCAAAGGGACATTTTTGTTAATAAATTTCTTAATTTTAATTTTAAAAAAGACACAAATATCGATCAATTTACACCTGATGAACTCTTAGAGTTAAAAACTATTAAGGCTAATTATTTTTCAAGATCAATTGATTTAGAAGGTCAAGTATTAACAGAGGATCAAATGAGAAAAGTTATTTTAATGAAAAAAAATCAACCAACAAAAATAGCACTTGATAATGATGTCTATATTTTAGAATACACTGATGATGGCTCAATTGATCCAGAATCAATAAAGAATACCGTTGTAAATATATTTTATAATGAACTTTTAAATGCAGTTAAATCTTTATATGAAATTGAAATTAATAACGAAAAAATCCTTCAATAATTCATGAATAATCTTTATGGAAAAAAAATATTCCTAGATAATCAAAACTCCATATCTCTTGTAGAAAAACTCAAAAAAAATTATAAAGACGTTTCTATGTTAGAGTCAGTTATTGGAGGAGATAATAAAGGACGTTTTACAATTATTTTTTTTAATTCTTTAGAAGAAATTAAAATATATAAAAGTCATGCAATAGAAAATGGAGTAGAAAAAAAATTTCATTCTCATAAAGATTACATAGAAAGTATATATAATAATTATCAAGTTAATATTTTTTATAAAGAAGCCATCCCTCTTCCAATTATTATAGGTAATTTATCTTTTGATCTCTGTAAATTCACACTTCCAAAGTTGAACTATGATGAAAATAAAAATACGATTGGAATACCCTTAGCCCATTTTGTTAAACCAAAAAATTTAATTATTATTGATAATATTTTAAATCAAGTTCACTTAATTGATATTTCAAATAATAGAAATAAATCTATCAAGGATATTGAAAAACTAAATAATATTATAAATAATGAAAAAACTAATTTTAATAAAGTAAAAGTTAAAATTTTTAATAAGAAATTCAAGCCATTGATGTCTAAAAATTCCTTTCTTAAAAAAGTTAATTTAATAAAAAAAGAAATTACGAAAGGTGAAATATTCCAAGCTGTTTTATCACAAAGATTTGAAAATGATTATAAAATTGATCCTTTTAATTTCTATCGAGCCTTAAGATCAATCAATCCATCTCCTTATCTTGTTTATTTAAATTTTAGTGAATACCAAATTATTTGTTCTAGTCCTGAAACAATGATTAAGGTTAACGACGACCTTGTCACACTAAGACCTATTGCAGGTACAAGAAAAAGAGGAAAAACGAATGAAGAGGATGAATTTAATAAAAACGAACTATTAAATGATAAGAAAGAATTAGCAGAACATTTAATGCTAGTAGATTTAGGGAGAAATGATGTTGGGACAATATCGCAAATAGACAGCGTAAAAGTTACTGAAAAAAATATTGTAGAATATTATTCTCATGTAATGCATATCGTAAGTAATGTGACAGGCAAAATTAGAAAGAGATTAAGCCCTATTGATGTATTGTTTGCAGGACTACCAGCTGGAACTGTTTCAGGTGCCCCTAAAATTAGAGCATTACAAATATTGGAAGAATTAGAAAACAATAATAGGGAATTTTATGCGGGTTCTGTTTGCTACTTAGATGCTAATGGCAATATGGATAGTTGTATAAACTTGAGAACAGCTTTAATTAAAGACAAAAAGATTTATGCCCAAAGTGGAGCCGGTATTGTCTACGATAGTAAAGATAAAAGTGAATATGATGAGTGCATAAATAAGGCTCAAGCACTTTTTAATGCATATTCCATAGCACACGAAATTCAATGATAACTCTAATTGATAATTACGATAGTTTTACTTACAACATTTACCACTCTGTATGTAAAAATAATAAAAAAGTTCAAATACTAAAAAATGATGAATTATTATCTAATTATCATAAAATCATAAACTCTGAAGCTATAATCATATCACCAGGGCCAAGCAATCCGTTTAATGCTGGAGAGTGTCTAGATTTAATTGGCAAAATATACAGCTTTATGCCCATTTTTGGAATTTGCCTGGGTCATCAAATCATTGGTGCTTTTTTTAAAGGTAAGATTAAAACATTAAAACACCCTTATCATGGAAAAATATCAAATATTAAAATTCAAAAAAAAATTAAAATTTTTTCTAATATTAAAGATGAGTTTCAAGCAACTAGATACCATTCATTATACGTAGATAAAATGAATAAACCTGAAGAATTAGAAATTACGTGCATATCAGAAGATGACAAAGTTATAATGGGACTTAAACATAAATTATATAATATTCATGGAGTGCAATTTCACCCAGAAAGCATAGAAACATTAATTGGAGATAGGATAATAAGTAATTTTATTAAAACAATTTAAATGGTTGAAAACCTATATTATAACAAAAATTTTGATTTAAATGAGGCAATTGACTTTGTTTTTTCATCAGACAATCCAGTTCATCAAGGTTTAATCATATCTAAATTAAATGAAAATATGTATGACCCAGAACTAATAGATGAATTTAGAAAATATATCAAAAAAAAATCAAAGAAAATAAAACCTTTTTATAACTCTTTAGACACATGTGGTACTGGAGGAGATGGAAAAAAAACTTTAAATATATCAACGACAGTTGCTTTATTGCTTGCAAGTATTGGTATCAAAATAAGCAAACATGGAAATAGAGCAGCTAGTTCATTATCAGGGTCATCTGATATATTAAATGAATTAGGTATAAAAATGGAGTTTAGAGAAAATAAAATTATTGGAAATCTTGAGAAAAATAATTTCACATATCTAAACGCGCCTAATTTTTATCCTATTTTGAAAAATGTTGCCGAAACAAGAAAATTATTAGGATTTAAAACTTTTTTTAACATGATAGGGCCTACTCTTAATCCCCTTCAAGCTAAATATCAAATTGTTGGTACTTTTGATAAGAAATCCTGCAAGGCTATAGCAGAAATCTTATTAAAAAATAAATTAAGAAATTTCAAAGTTTTTACTTCAGATGATGGTTTGGATGAAATAAGTATTTTTTCAAATACTACTATGTGGGAAAAAACAACAAAAAATCAGATTAAAAGGAAAAAAATAGATCATCATAAATTTAGAAAATATTTATCTCAAAAAAACTTATCATTTGAGGATATTAAAGGGAAAGAACCGAAATATAATGCCAAGAAATTAATTAATTTATTTGAAGGTAAGAAAAATAATTATAGAGATATGGTAATTATTAATGCCATTTACGGAGTCTTAACAATAGATCAAAATAAAAAATTTGATGAAGCTTACGAAATACTTGTGTCATCAATAGATAGTAAACAATCCTTAGATCATCTTAATAAGATTTGCTCATGAATGTCTTAGAAAAAATTGTTAATGAACAGAATAGTAAATTAAACTACCTGAATCACAAACATAAAATTCGTAAGAAGATCAAGTGTAAATCACGTTTTATTAAAGAAATTGAAAAAAATAATTCACAAAATAAAACTAGCTTAATAGCGGAATTTAAAAGATTTAGCCCATCAGTTAAAGAATTTAAAAAAATACAAAGTATAAGAGAAGTTATTAAAAGTTATGACAAAGCTAACGTGACATGCATATCGATACTAACTGATAGAAATTTTGGTGGGAGTATAAATGATATAGTTATTGCAAAAAAATATACAAATAAGCCTATTATAAGAAAAGACTTTATCGTAGACCCAATTCAAATTTATGAAAGTGCATTGTATGAAGTTGATGCAATTTTATTAATAGCAAGAATATTAACTGAAAAAAAATTATTAGAATTAGAAAATTGCGCTCGTTCATATGGACTTGATGTGTTAATTGAAATTGAATCAGAAAAAGATCTTTTAAAGATTAAAAGGACTAAAACAAATCTAATTGGAATAAACAATAGAAACCTAGCTCTTCAAAAAATTGATATTAAAAAAACATTGGAATTATCATCAAAGATTAAAAATAGAATTATAGTAAGTGAGAGTGGATTAACACTTAGAAATATCAGTGTAATAAAGAAAAATAAAATTAATACATTCCTAATTGGTGGTAGTATCCTCAATAATAAAGATATAAAAAAATATATAGCTGAAATATCAAAATAATGAGTTTAACACATTTTAATAAAAAAAATAAAAATACCGAGATGGTTGATATTTCGAATAAAAATAAATCAGAACGAATTGCCATTGCTAAAGGAGAAATGATTATTAACAAATCATTATACGACTATTTGTTAAAAAATAAAAAAATTACAAATAATCTATTTAACACATCAAAAATTAGTGGTGTGTTAGCAGCTAAAAATACCTCTAACGTAATTCCATTAACTCATAACATACCAATTGATTACGTAGATATAAAAATTGAATTAAAAAATAATACTAAAATTAATATAATAGCTGAGGCTAAATCACACTATTCAACTGGAATTGAAATTGAAGTTATCCATGCTGTAGCTGTTACAGCAACAACATTATACGATATGCTGAAATCATACAAAAAAACAATAATTATTAAAAATATTCAATTAGTTAAGAAAACAGGTGGATCAACAAGATTATAAAAAAGATATTTTTGAAGCTATTGATTTTATTAGCGCAATTCTTCCAAAAAAAAAATATCTTTATAAGAAAACAAGCCTAACAAATTCTGGTGATTTTGTGGGAGATAATTTTGTATGTAAAATTGATGTACCAAGATTTAATCAATCTGCAATGGATGGTATAGGAATATCAAAAATATCTAAGAAGTATAAAATTGTTGGTAAAACATCTCTTACTAGATTAAATAAAAAAATTATTAGAAATAATGAATGTCTTATAGTTAAAACAGGATCTTTTATTAATAGTAGTATAAAAAAAATTGTTCCTATTGAAGATCTAGTAAAAGAAAATGATATTTTTTATCAAAAAGATAATAGTAAAGATGATTTTATAAGAGCGAAAGGTCATGTTATTAAAAAAAACTCTATAGTTTTTAAAAAAGGGTATGAATTACATAATAAAGATATTCAATTTATAGAAAGTTTTCATAATTATAAAATAAAAATTATAAAACCTCTTTCATTTACTTTGATAGGTACAGGCAATGAATTTTTTGAAAAAAAAGAAATCAAACCTACAAATATAGTATATTTACAAAATTTTTTGAAAAAAAATAATCAGACTTTAGATAAAATAAAAATTATAAAAGATAACCAAAAAAAATTAGAAAAATTAATTAAACAATCAAAATCTAATATAGTTATAGTAACTGGCGGTACTGGTAAGAGTGATGATGATTTTTATTTTCAAAATAAAAATTTAATTATTAACGGTCTCAATCTCAAACCGGGTAAACCCTTTAAAGTTATGAAAATAAAAAATAAAATAGTCTTTTTTTTTCCGGGAAACCCATGTTCTAATTTTGTTTTAACTAATATATTGCTAAAAGGTTTATTTTGTAAATATTATTCTAATGACACAATACAATTTGAAAGTATGACAATTAAAAAATTTGAAACATTAATGATTACTAAATTTCCTTTTAAAAAATTAAAAAGAAAATCCTTTTTATTTGCGAATTTACAAAATAATAAGGTTAAAATATTTGACGATCAAGAAAGTTCTAATATATTAAATATTATTAAAAGTAATATCTTAGTGTATTGCGATCATTCAGAATATATAAAGTACATAAACATCAATGACTAAAAAAGCATTACTCCTACTTGATTATATCAAGTCTTATATTGCAGAAAATAAATACTCTCCTTCCTACGATGAAATGAAAAATTTTATGAATCTGAAGTCAAAATCTAGTATTTTTCAATATATAGAATATTTAATTTTACATAATTACTTATACAAAGATTCACTTAAAGCTAGATCAATTAAATTAAAATCTGAAGATACGGCTATTAATTTTTATAATGAAATTTCTGCAGGCAAACCAATTGAAACAGAGTCTGATGCCATGTCAAAAGTTGATGCTAATGATTTATTGCAACTTGATAAAAATTCAATAGATGTTTTTGCCTGTAAGATAAATGGGAACTCAATGCATTCTTATGGCATCTATCACGGCGACACAGTATTACTGGAAAAACCAAGCTTTATTAATGAAAAGAATATATACGCAATTCAAATTGACAATAGTGATATTACGTTAAAAAAATTAAAAATAAATCCTGAAACAATTGATATTCTAGGAGATGAATTAAATTTTAAAAAAACTACCTATAATAAAGATAGAATAAATATTCTTGGTAAAATGATTAAATTGATTAGAAATTATAAATGATTATTACGCGATTTGCGCCCTCACCTACAGGAAACTTCCATATTGGCAGTCTTAGGACTGCTATTTATAATTATCTATATGCTAAAAAAAATCATGGAAAATTTATATTGAGGATTGAAGACACTGACAAGGAAAGATCAAAAAAAGAATATGAAGATGAAATTATTAAAGTTTTTGAATTATTTGAACTTCAATATGATGATTTAAAATACCAATCAATAAATAAGGATAATCATATAAAGTATTTAGAGAAATTAATAGCAATGGGTTTAGTTTATAAGTCCGATGAAGGTCCATACAAATTTCAAGTTAAAAGAGATGTTAATCACTTTGAATACAATGATGTTATCCTTGGAAATATAAAGATACCAAACGAGAACATAGAAAATTTTTCAGTAGCAAGATCAGATATGACTCCAACATTTATACTGTCTAATATTATAGATGACCATACGCAAAATATTACAAATGTGATTAGAGGTAATGACCATTCTATCAATACAATTAAACAAATAATGTTAACTCAAGCATTGTCATTAAAACCGATAACATATGCCCATATTCCTTTAATACATGATATGTCAGGTAAAAAATTATCTAAGCGTGATAATATTACAAACGTTCTTACTTATTTAGAAAAAGGCTATCAAAAAGAAGCATTATTTAATTTTATAATTAAATTAGGTAACAGTTTTAATGAAATAGAATATTTAAATAATTCGGAAAGTGTAAATAATTTTGAAATAGAAAAAACAGTACTATCTCCTGCAAAGTTTAATCTAGACAAGTTAAACTTTTATAATAACTATTACTTACAAAAAATATCTTATGATAGTTTTATCGATTGTGTAGAGTTAAAAAATAAAAAAAAAGTAGAACCTTTTAATTTGAAAGAAGTTTATCTAGATATATTAAAAAGGTCTCATAACTACGAAGATATTAATTTAGAAATTGAAAATCTTATTAAAAACTCTCAGGGAGAAAAAACTTCACTTAGTGAAGGAGAATTGATAATTTTGAAAGATATTTATGCATGTGTGAAAGATGCTTTAACTTTCGATGAATTTATTAAATCTTTGGAAGAGAAAGAATTATCTTTTAAAAAAACTGGCAAGATTTTTAGAAATATTATAGTCAATTTTCAAAGTAAATTACCAATAGATTCTATAATAAAATTTTTTGGTATTCAAAAAGTAATTGATATGATATCTCATTCTATAAATAATGAGTAAAAAAAGATTTACATTAATTGATAACGATAACAAAAAAGAGTATCAATTAGATGATATGAAAGGATCGATTGGTCCTGATGTAATTAATATTTCAAGTCTTTATAAGGATACAGGATTATTCACATATGACCCCGGCTTTACTTCCACTGCTGCTTGTAATTCTAAAATAACATATATTGATGGTGAAAAAGGCGTTTTGCTTTATCGAGGCTATCCAATTGAGCAGTTAGCAAACAATAGTTCTTTTTTAGAGGTGAGCTATTTACTAATGCATGGAGAATTGCCTTCACAACCAGATAAAATTGAATTTGAGAATACAATTAAAAATCACACTTTGCTCAATGAGCAAATAACACATTTTTTCAGAGGATTTAGAAGAGATGCACATCCAATGGCAATGATGATTGGAGTTGTTGGTGCATTATCAGCATTTTATCATGATTCATTAAATATAGAAGATCCTGAACACAGAATGATCTCTTCACATAGAATGTTAGCTAAAATGCCAACAATAGCTGCTATGGCCTTTAAATACCATTTAGGAGAGCCTTTTATGTACCCTCTTAATAAATATGATTATACAGACAACTTTTTACACATGAGTTTTGCCACTCCAACAAAGCAGTATGAAATTAATCCATTATTTTCAAAAATTATGGATCAAATATTCATATTACATGCAGATCACGAACAAAATGCTTCTACATCAACTGTTAGAACAGCAGGATCCTCTTTAGCAAATCCTTATGCATGTATATCCGCAGGAATATCATCGTTATGGGGAAAATCTCATGGCGGAGCAAACGAAGCTGTAATAGATATGATACAAGAAATTAAAAATAATGATCTAAATCCAAAAGATTTTATAGAAGAAGTAAAAAATAAAAAAAATAAAATAAGACTTATGGGGTTTGGTCATAGAGTGTATAAAAACTATGACCCAAGAGCCAAGGTCTTAAAGAAAAGTACAGAAGACTTGTTTAAAGAACTTAAAATCAAATCAAAAGAATTAGAAATAGCAAAAGAAATAGAGGAGCTTGCCCTTAATGATGAATATTTCAAAGATAAAAATTTATATCCTAATGTTGATTTTTATTCTGGAATCTTATTAAAAGCATTAGGTATACCAACAACAATGTTTACACCAATATTTGCAGTTGGTAGAACAATTGGATGGTTATCACAATGGAAAGAGATGATAGAAGATCGAGAATTTAAAATCACGAGACCTAGACAACTCTACACAGGGGAAATAGATAAAAACTATAAAAAAGTTATTGAAAGAGAAAAAAAATCTATCTTTAACTTGCTATGGCTTAAGAAAACTTTTTTAAATAATCAATAATTGGATTTAAATTAAAATAATTTATATTAAATTTTTCAACATTTTTTTTTAAATCAACTGTAATCTTATCTAAATCTTTTTTGTTATTAATAGATTCAATATAAATTTTTATAGAATTTGAATTAAAACTATTTTGAAGAAATTCTTTAATAATCTCTCTATTAGCAAAAATATTTAATAATGAAATAAATTTAGTCTTAATGAAAAATTTAAAAAATAAAATATTTAAAAAATTAGTATTATAAAAAATTAGATGAGGAATATAAGATAATGAGAGTTCTAAATGAACGGTTCCGGAACATGCAATTGCAAAATCTAGCCTAGAAATATTTGAATAATAGTCATTATCATTAAGGTATATAAAAATTTTTGAGTTACCAGAGAAGTAATTTTTTATATGTTTTTCATATTTTGGAAGTGTAAAAAAAAAATAATTATAATTTGGAGAATTGTTAATAAAATTAGAAATAGTTTTTAAGTTATTAAAGACCTCTTGATCCCTACTACCAAGAAATATTCCAATATTTTTAATACTATTATTGTTTGTTTTTTTAGTAACGACATTAGCACTCAAAGGATGACCAATATAAGAATAAACATTAGGGTTGTAATATTCACGATCAGCAAGGAAAATTGAGAACATATTTTCAAAATTATTATTTATAAATTTGGCTTTATTCTTTTTCCATATGAATACAGAAGGACCAACAATTTGTGAAAATTTTATTTTATTAAATTTTTTATAAAAAAACCTCGAATAATCGAAAGAATCAATAAAAACTATATGATCGATGTTAAATTTTTCTACTAAAAAGATCATGTATTTTCTTAAGTTAAAAATATATCTTAAATTCTTAACTACCTGAAATAAACCCATTATTGGCTTAATTTTAATTTCATTCAGCTCTTTAATATTAAATGTAGCTTGTTGGTCCAATCCAAAGGAATAATAATTATGATTCAAATTTTGATTATCTAAATCTTTTAAAATTTTATCGGATATTTTTTTTCCTGACTCCTCTAGTGAAACGAATAAAATATTCACTTTATAACTATTAAATTAATATTATTGTTTTTTAGTAATTTTATGCAATTAATCTTATCGACAACAAGAGTTTTATTTTTAAATAATACTATTGCTTTAATTTTAATTTTAATTAATTTTTTGATAGTTTCAGGACCAATTACTGGAAAATCTACCTCATTAATTTGATTTATTTTTTTAAATTTTACAAAAATTAATTCATTAAAAGATTTATTATTGTTAAAAATTTCAATCATTTTATTTGTACCCTGATAATTTTCTAAGGCCAGAATTCTATCACCATTCATAATTAAGCTTTGACCAATATTTATTGATGATATTTTTTTCAAATTATTAATATTATTTATCAATGAGTTCTTATATTTATCAAAATTTTTTAATTTTATTTCATCATTGGAACTAATTAGCAAATCGTCTAAAAATTTAATTGGCGATAAGAGTTGAATATTTTTTAATAGTAAGAATTTTTTTAAAATTTTGGTTTGACTTGACTCATTATTTAGAAAGTAATTTTTAGTAAAAAATAATTTTGATTTAATATCAAAATTAATTTGGTTAAATTTTGGAAGTTCTACATATCCGATGATTAGTACTTTTTTTATATTAAATTCTTTTAGTTTTTTTATAATATTTTCAAATTTTTTAATTGAATAATGATGTGTAATATCATTAAACTTTTTAACAACTTGATTATTTTTTTCTAATAAAATAATTTTTGATAGAATATTTTTACTTAATAAATAGTTAGCTGAG
>Ga0209335_10005454_pt1 | contig 11682 bp, 2 predicted proteins | sample COG_09_FD_184753 | JGI IMG/M metagenome (GOLD analysis project Ga0209335, IMG submission 184753) | Pelagic Microbial community sample from North Sea - COGITO 998_met_09 (SPAdes) (version 2) | ecosystem: Environmental > Aquatic > Marine > Neritic zone/Coastal water | place: Helgoland, sampling...
CCGAGGTGGCGCCTGCCGCGGCGCCGGAAGTGCCGGCGCCGAACGGGGCCGAGTGGCGCGCAACAGGCGGCGCCAAGCCGCGGGCGTTGCGTGGCGCGGAAGGAGCCGTGGCGACCGCGACCGACGGCGCGCCGCCGCCGTCGCTGTCGTCGTCGCCTTCGTCGTCGCTGGGCGCCTCAAGGTCGGGCAAGTCGGCGGGCAGCTGCTGGGGCAGCGCCGGCGGCGAGTCGCCAGCGTCGTCGTCGTCGGGCGGCTGGTGGGGCGGCGTTGGCGGCGAGTCGTCAACGTCGTCGTCGTCGTCGCTGTCGGACGAGGCGGCGGCAGCTGCGGCCCGAGCGCGGTGCGCGGCTCGGCGCATGTCGAAGTACGCCGCCGACGCAAGGTCGAATATCTCGCGCGTTTTGATGCGGCGGTGAACGAACTCGGTCCCGAACATATCGTCCGCGAAGAAGTTCGCGAAGTCGACGAAGTTGTTGCGGTACGAGTCGAGCTCGGGCGCTTCTTCATCGCCTAAGTCCCAATCGGAGCGAAGTCGATTCGTCTCCGAGAGCGTGGCGATGAACACGGCGTGCCGGTATCCCGCGTGACACACCCATACGGGCTGGTCTGGCAGGAGATCCACGTGGCTCGCCGTGAGCCCGATCTCCTCCTTGAGCTCGCGAAACGCCGTCTCGTACGGCGTCTCGTTGCCGTCGCGTCGGCCGCCGAAATCTTGCCAAATGCCGCCGGCGCACCCCATGAGGGCGCCGTGCTGGCACACGACGAAGACGGATGCGCCTGAAAAGTCGCCGTTGGCGTCGACGCCGACGTCGAGCACGTCGTGTTCGGCCTCCGCGAGCGCCGCTGCGGCTGGGTGACGAGGGCCGAAGCCGGCGAGCGAGTTGTGGTGCAACAGCGAAGCCGCACGCCGCTGCGCCCGCGCTAGCGAGCGCCGTGCCGCGTCCAAGTTCTCCGCTGCAGCGGCGAAAGCGACGGTCCGCGGGGCGGCCGTGGCGTCTGGCCCATCTTCGACGGAGGCGGCGGGCGTCGCGGGGTCGTTGGCGTCGTTGGCGTCATTGGCGTCGGCGCCGGCGTGGTCAGGCGCGGGCAGGTGTGCTGCGAAGCGTACGCTGCGCGCGTTGCGGCGATCGGCGCCGTTCAGCGTGGCGAAAACGCGAGGCCGGGTGGCAAGGTCGTCGACGGGTGGGCGGACGAGGGCGGCCGCAGGCGGCGGCTGCGCGCCTGGCCCCTGCCGCGGCGGCGGCGGCACTGCCAACGTGCGCGGCGGCGGCGTAGCCGCTTGTTCGTGCGCGTCGCACGTCACGGGGTTGTGCTCCGCGCCGCTAGACGCGAAGCACGTGTCACAGCAGTACGCGCTTCCCATCGCAAGGAACCGCGCGCTTCGTGCGCAACCGCGCATAGCGCACACGCCGCCCTGCCGAAGGATGGCACGTCGCACCTCGTTGTAAGCGCGGCGGGCGCTGTCGTTCTCCGACTGGCGCGTGCTGCGCTGTGAACCAGCGTCGTCGATGCGCCGAGGCCGGCCGGGTCCGTCGACGGCAAGCTGATCCGGAACGCTCCCGTCGGCAGCGAGATCGCCATGCGACGCACTGGTGGACGATGGCGTGGTTCCATCGCCCGCCTGGCGTCAAGAGCGGGTGCTGTGCGCGTTAACGAGCTCGGTCGTGATGCCTGCGTGCGGCTCGTGTGCGACGGACGTGAGGCTCTCGTGGCCTGGCGTGGTCTTGCACGGACAGTAGCTGGCTGCGTTTTGGCGGCGTGCCTGGTCGTCGGGCTGCCGGCTGTTCATCGCGAACATTAGCTGCTGCGGCCAGCAAATGCCTCTCGTCGTCGCTGTCTTCTCCGCCACTAAGCGGATTTTGGCGACGTCGAGCGCGACCGCTGACTTGGGCTTGGCCGCGGCGCTGTTGGTAGCCGGCTTCGCGCCCCACGAGAACGTTACCTTGTTGTGCGTGTTGGTGGTGACGCGGTCTGCCATGTCGCCGATGGTAGAAGCGCTGCGTGCCGCGCGCTTTGTCTTGGCGGGGCTAGGCGGCGCCTTGGCGCCTTTGCGCTTCGGGGACGGCGGGCCGGCAGGCGAAGCGGCGGGCGCCGGCGCGGGCGCCGCCGGCGCAGCAGACGCGACCAGCAGCGAGGGCATGACGCTGCCGACCGAAAGCGCGAAGCTGCGCGCGGTGCGAGCTTGCGCTTGCATGGTGACGGAGCGGTCGGTGTCGAGCTGGAAAGGCGGAAACGAAGCGGTGGGCGAAGCGGAAGCGAGAAAGGCGCGGTAACGTTTTGCCGCGTTGCGCAGCATTTCCTTGATCTGAGAGACGGCGTGTGCCTTGAGCTCGGCCTCAGTGCCGGGCGTCGTCTTCGCGAAACGCACGGCGGCGTGGGCACGCGTGTAAAAGGTGTCGTTGCGGTCCCAGCCGAGCACGGCCAGCGCTCGGTCAGCGGCGTCGATCGTGTCGCTGCTGCGGGGGCCGAACCACTGTTCGTCGGACGAGCACGAGGCGCACGCGGTGGTCGCACAGCGGGTGACGTCGAGCTCGCGGACGCACGCGTTATGAAACTCGAGGGAGTCCCAGTCCTTGCCGCAGAGCAAGTTCTCCACGAACGCCGCAGGCGCGCGGTAGGTATTGTCTTCGTCGACCTCGAGCGAGCCGTCGTTCAGCGTGACGATCTTGAGCGAGACGTACTCGTCGAGAACGAGGCGCGCGCGGGAAATGGCGCCCAGCGCCGCATTGTCGCCGACGGAGCCGACGTCGAAGAGAACGGCCTGAATGAGTGGAAGCGCGCGCTTGGCAAGCGCGGCGCGAAGGACCTCGAAGTGGTCGCCCGCGGCGTCGTAGTGCTCGAGCAGCGCGCCGACGCCCGAGCGAGCGTCATCAGGCACGCCGACGACACCGGCGCGGTTGGCCGTCGGCGCGGCGGGCGCGACGGACCACACGAGTGCGTTTGTGACCACCGGCGAATTGAGCCAGGCAGTGAGGAGACTGATGCTGCCGCGGTCGAAGCACCGAGGGCGAGGGACCGCGTCGAGCGTCATCTTAGACGAAGGCGCGCCACTGTAGCCACTGCCGCCGGCCCACGAAGCCGAGCGCTCCAATGAAGCGTCGCGCACGGAGCGCGCGCTCATAGCAGCAATGCGCTCCAGTGCAGTGGTTGCGCTGAGGTCAAAGCGCTCGGTGCCAATGCGCCGGTCGAGTACGTAGAACGAAGCCAGCGAGGGCGTAGCGCTCGCCAACGACGGGCACAACTGAGAAAGCACGCCGACAGCCATGTCGTACTGAAGCGAAGGCGCCTCGCCGGCGACGGCAGCTTGCAAGTGTGGCATCAAGTTCAGCGCAGTCGAAAAGCGATGCGAGACGACCGCGCCACGCTGAGCAGGATCAGCGTATGCTGCGAGCGTGTTGACGCCTGAAAGCATCGTCGGCCACCGCAGCTCGGCGACCCGCAAAGCCGCTGGCAGAAGATGCGCGCGAAGAAACTCCGCGACGATGCCGCCGAGCTGGTCGAAGTCGCCAGCGAAAGCGGCCATAGCACCGGCAGTGGCCTGATCTGCCAGCGCGTTCGACGCGACACAGGCGCGACCGTACTCGTCGGTGCGAGCGTCGGCGCGCAGGAGCGGCCCAAGCAGATGAACGTAGTCCGCGTAAAGCCCAAGAAGGCCGAACGGCTCCGAACGCAGAATGCGAAGAGGCACGCGGACGTGCCACGACGAGTCCATGTCGGGCGGGACGGGATGCGGCTCGAGTGGCACGAGGGACGCGTGCGCGAGCGAAAGCGCCGCAGGGTATGGCGGCGTCAGCGAGCTCGCCAACTCGCACACGCGCTGCAAAAAGCACGTTGCTCCGCAAGGCGAAAAGTCGAGCCGGCCGTCCGCGACGGCCCAAGCTTCGACGCCCGCAAGCTTTGACGGCGCAACGAGCACGGAGAGGTCCGTGTCGAGAGCGTCGTCGGCGGCCCAAAGGAGCCGGCCGTAGAAAAGGATGACCTCGTGCAGTGGCAGTGCCTTGCGACCATCGATCAACGTGAAGGGCAGGTCTGGCGCAGCAGCGGCGAGCTGCGAGCCCTCGACGAGCACGAGCATGCGATCCGTCATCTTGCCGTAGAGCGAGTTGAGAGCGGGCTGAGAAAGACCTCCCCAAGCAGCAAACGTCGCCGGTATCGAACGCGTAGCAGCCGAGTAGGGAGTCGCCGGGAACTCCATCGCGCGGCGAGAGAGAGCGAGAACAGCGGAGCGAAGGAGCGCAGCGCTGGAACAAGACAAGAGCCTGTAGACTTCTTTCTGCCCCCTGAGCTGGGACGGGACACGGGGCGCTCGCGCTGCTGTGGACCGCTACAGCGCCGAGCGGTTGTGCTTGTGTGTGCGAGTGACGCACATGGAAACACATGACACAACCGCCCGTTTCCTTCCCGTACGGGACAGTCAAGTATTGCTGCGCAATACAGAGACGTCCCGCTCACAGAACTCAGCGGGCTGGGACTAACTTGGCTTAGGCTCCGCCCCCCTCCCACTCGACTCCCAAGTGGACTTGGCCACGAGAGAGCGAAGGAAGGGGGGCAGGCGAACCCAGCGGCCAAGTCAGGCCCAGCCGCGCTGGAGCCCGCGGGCGCGAACTGCCGGCGCAGACAGGAGGGGAACACAACCCACAAGGCGAAGGCGGCAAGGGCGCAGGCCGCCGGGCGCAGTCCCCAAGCGCAGGCGGGACTGCAAGGAGAGAACGCAGTCAACCGACCACCGCGAGAAGGCACTCGCGCTTGACGTCGTACGTGGAGGACGTGCCGTCCACGTCCGGGAACGAGACGCGAACGTGGCGCGGCATGACCTTCGTGATAGTGCCGCCGTACGCCTTGACGCCCCCGCGCGGCGCGTTGAAGCGCACAGCGACGTGCGCGCGCAGAACCACCTCGCTGTCGAGCAGCGGCGCTCCGGCGGCGACGACGCCGTCGTCGGCGCCGTCAGAGTCGCCGGAGGCGTCGTCCGAGCTGTCACTGCCGTCGTCGGCGGCAGCGGCGGTGCGGGACGGAGGGCCGGAGGGCGAGGCGGCGTGCCGCGCGCGGGCGGCGCTGCCATTGAGCGCGGACTGCGCGCGCAAGACGGCGTCGTCGTTGTCCAGAACGTCCTCACGCCGCGAGGTGGCGATGAGCGTGGGCGTGATCGCCGCCACCATAGCAGCGTCGATCGCCTTCGCGTGGTCGTCCTGCATGACGCGCCCGTAGAGGGCCGCGGATGCGTCACTGCGCCAGCGCACGAACGCCTTGATCATGTCCGTGCTGTAGTCCTGCGCACGGAGCGCGACGGCCAGAAAGATCCGCCCGCCGTGGAGCGACAGGGTGCCGGCGACCTCGTCGCCGAGCGCCAGGCGCGCGAGCGTCTTGAAGATGGCGTCGGCGTCCGCATGCCCCAAGGAAGCGAGCGAGGCGTCGAACGTGAACATGGGCGCGGTGCTGCGCGCGTCGCCACGTACGGGCACCGCGAGCTCGAGCGCAGCAAGAGCAAAAGCGAAGTTGAGCTCGTCGTCGTGGTAGTTGATGGGGATGTCCTTGTCCCCAAACGTGAGAGAGAGCTGGTCGGCCTTGCTCGAGGCGGGCTTGAAAAGCAAGCGGTCGCCGGCTTTGAGGGAGCGGAGCAGCTCGGGCGGCGGGTCGCGGTAGATTTTGCCGCCGATCAGCCAGCGCGCGTTGGAGCGACGCACGCACGACAGGTCAAACTCCGCAGCGGTGACAGGAATCATGTCACCCTTACGCGCGCCCGTTTGCCGCAGCGCGTTGAGCAGGGCGCGAAAGCACAAGAAGCGCACGCCGCCGTGCGAGACGGTGACGCTGCGGGTAACGTTGACGCCAGCAGAGGCGGACCGAACGTGAGCATACATCGACACGACGTGTGCGTTCTCGATGGGCTCTTTGCGGGACGGGATGAGCGCGTCGGAGCCGTGGACGCGCACGTACTCGCGCAACAAACCTCTGAGCACGTTGGTGACGACGCTCGAAGGAGGCAGCGTGATGCCGCGGCGCTTGTGGGCGTTGCGCACAGTGTCGATGTAGGGCCGCACCGACTGCGGTTTGGCCGCCGCGTCGCGACGCGACCGAGGAACGAGCTCGCGGTAGCGCCGCACGGCGTACGATGCGAGGAGAAAGTTCTCGCGCGCGAAGCCCACGGGGTCTTCGCCGCTCAACGCACGCACGTCGCCGCGCCAGTGATCGGTGCCAAGCTCGCGGCAGTGCTGCTTCCACGAGGCGAAGCGCCGCGCGTCGCGCTTGAGAGAGCGCACAGGGACCGCACTGTCCACTGCGCTGCTGACGGCAGCGACGAGGCGCGGTATCAGCGTCGGGTCGGACGGGTGCAGCGCCCACGGCGAGGTGTCGCTTTCGAGCATGGAGATCAGGGACGAACTGTGCGATGCGGCCGACGTTTCGACCGGCACCGCCGCCGTGTGAGCGGCGGGAGCCGGCGCCGCGCTGCGTGGCGACGAGGAACGAGGCGGCCGCCCCGTGGGCGGAGAGGACGCAGAGCGCGGAGTGGGGGCGGCCAGAGACACCCGAAGCGGGGCCGGGCGCGAGAGCGGCGCGGCACCGGCGCCCTGGGCGATCGGCGCGCCGCTGAAATCACGCGGGGAGGCAGAGCGCGGCGGGCGGGAGCAACCCGGCGGCGTCGGCGCCGGCGTGAGCGACGAAGTGACGACCGGCGAGGGACAAAACCGAGGCCGCTTGGGCACGGCCAACGCCGCCGGGGTGGGCGAGGGCGCGCGGTGCGCCGCGGGTGCGCCGGGCGTCGGCGAGGGCGAGCGAGCCGAGCGCGGAGCGGCGCCGACAGGTGGCGTCGGGGACGCGCGGCGGGACGGAGGCGTCGGGACGGGGCCGGGGTTGGAGGCCTGGCCGATGCAGACGCCGTTGCCGACGGGGCCGTCGCTGTGCGCAGGAGGCCGGCCGGGCACGGGAAGCGAGCGCAGGCGCGAGCTCCGCCGGAGAGGCGGCGGAGGCAGCGGGAGGTCGCGGAGCGGCGCGCCGTCGGCGAGCCGCGCGTGTTCTGCACGCAGGGCGGTCATGAGGTCGTGGGCGGCCTGCGGCACGTCGAGAGGGACGTGCTTGATGTGCAAGTTCGCGCACAGCTGCGTGATCGTGTCGGTATAACCGCGGCTGCGTGCGTCGGACATGACGTTCCCTTCGCCGAAGAGATGCCCGATGAGGAGCAACGCCACCAGCCGACCGAAATCGGGCAAGGCAAGAAGCCGCTTGTGAAGGAACTGCATCAGCGGCGCATGGGCCGTGCCGTCGGCGACGCCGTCGACGAGGGTGAGTGAGTCGCTCATGACGACGACTCGGACGCCGCACGGGATGCGCGGCCCAAACACCATGAAGTTGACCACGACGGCGGCGAGCTCCAACGCAGCGATCGGCAGCTCGGAGGCGCCGCGGACGTCGCTGGGCAGAAGCGGAAGGTACCAAGAGGCGCCGTGCATGTACCCGGCAAGGCCGGGCTCGGCGGTGCCGTCCTTTGCCGCGTCGCTGCTCATCTCCCACAGCGTAGTGGTGTCGCTGGCGGTGGGCTCGTCGCACTCGAGGCGGCTGAGTGCAGCAAGCGCGGGGACGCCCGGGCGGCTAACGAGCACGCGCACCCAAGTGGCGACGCGCGAGAGGAGCGTGTCGTCAGCGCGCATCCAACCGGCGGGGCCGAGGTGGGCGTGCGCCGCCGCTGGCGAGTGCATGTCGTACATGGAGCAGTCCCCGGCGGAGAACGGCACGAGATGCTGAAGCAGCCCGCGCAGCTGAGCGTAGTGGTCGTTCTGCATGCCGCGGAGCTCGACGATGGATTGAAGCATCGAAAGCGCGCGCGACTGCTTGGCTGGCGGGATCACCTCGAAGCCGAGCGTAGAGAACCCGCGCAAGCCGAGCCACAGCGTCGACGTGCCCGCGGCGCGTTTGGCGGGGATTGCCATGCGCAGGTTAAAAGAGCGCGTCATGTCGTACCAGACCGTCATCAAGCGCAGTGCGCGCGCGAGACCGACCACTTGCACTTTGAAGTCGTCTGTGTAGGCGAGGATGGAGAAGAGGCGGCACTCGTTGCGGCCGGTGACGTCGGAGAGCCGCCGCCGTGCCGCGATCCAGTCGCGCCGCGAGGGGTCGGTTTCAGCGTCGAAGAGCGGCGCCTCGAGCGCATCAACGCGCGCAGCGAAGACCTCAACGAGGGCGAACGTCAGCCGGTTGGCAAAGTTCGAAGAGAGGCGCTGGCCGAACCCGAGAGACAGCTCGAGGATGTGCGTCATATCGCCGCTCGTGGGGTCGCGCCAGAGGATCGTCGAGAGGTGGCGCTGCGAAGGATGCAAGTAAATCTGGTTGAAGTAGTCTTTGACGTCGTCACCCCAAGAGACGACTGGCTCCTGCCAAAGGATCGCGGCGAACGCGAGGACGCAGTTTGCTGCCATCGCCATGGCGACGGTGGGCTTGCGCTCCCACGGCACAAGCCGGTCGCCGGCGTCGTCGACGTCGTCGACGTTCATGCGGTCGTTGAGCGACGGGACGAGAACGTCGTCGACCGAGCGGAGCGGGCGCCGAGGCTGACCAGCGTCCTCAATGCGTCGAGGTCGGCCGGGCTCGAGGGTCCGCTCCACCGTGCCCTGAGAGGCGCAGACGCACGGGATGCGTCCGAACGAGAGGAGAAACGAGTCGTCGTCGAGCGAGGCGATGTGGGCGTCGAGAGCGGAGACGTACTCGACGTAACCCGCGGTTGCGAGCCGCGCGAGCTCGCTGTCGACGCGGTCGAAGCCTCGAGCGAGGCTCAGCAAGTGAGGGCAGACGACCATATCAAGGGACGGGCCGGGCACGAACACGATGCCCGTGCGAAGCATGTGCCGCAGCTGCTGATCAGGAAACGCGGGACCGAGCGCGTCGAACAACGCGTCGGTATCGAGGTGGGTCGAAAGCTCGGCGTTGAAGTCGGCAGGCGCAAAGTAGGGGCCGTCTTCATCAAACAAGACGCGTGACGTGTCCCACACGATGCCGCGGGCGTCCTCGTGAAACTCACTCTGGGTCACAACGACGGCCTTTGCTGTGCGACGGAACTCGTCCGACGTTGGGTTCGCCATTGACGCGAGGTCGGCGAGTGCAGCGCGGAGCTCGCGGATGAGGCGTGACGCCGCAGCGCGGGAGATGATGTCGGGGACGATGTTGCGCGGCCTGTACTCCGTGTGCGGCTGCGCTTGAGGGCAATCGCGCGCGGCGACGAACACGGTCTCGGGCACGCCGCCGTCGACGTGAGGGAACGGCTGAGTGAGAAGGCGGCTGTCGCCGAAGTTCGGCACGTGCCCGCGCAGGCCGACTGGCAAGGTCGCGACGTGCGACGGGTCGACACGATCGGCCCACTCTTGGAGGTAGGCTGCGTGTGCCGCAGAGAGGCCGGCGCCCAGCGCAACGCGCGGGCTGGCGAGCATGCGGCGGAGCTGGCAATCTACTGCCTCTGAAAACTGCAGCTGCCTCGGCCACGCGGCCGGGCAGAGGGCGGGCGCCGGCGCGGAGCGGGCGAAGGGCCGCAGGCCGCGTGCGCCGCGCACGGCTGTGCTGACGCCACCGGCGATCGCGCGGTTGGCGAAGGTGGCGCACTGGGCGACTGCAGCGGCGACGAGGTCGTAGACGCACGTGTCGGCGACGCTCGCGAGATCGCGCCAAGCGAGGCCAGGGCAAGCGTCGGCGTCGGCTCCGCAGTGCGCGGGCAACGGACACGCAACCACTCTTGCGTCGGAGTCGTCGCATGCCAGCACGGGGACGAAGCCGTCGCCGAGCTTCGACAGAAACGAGGAGGCGGCGGAGATCGCCGACTGCCGCGCGCCCCGCTGGTCCGTGTAGCGCTCGAGCAGCGGGAGCGAGACCAAGTCGGCGCCAACGAGCGCTTGTGGCGCTCCGGAGGCGGGCACGCGCAGAAATACCATGAACGTGCCGACGCCTGGCCACGGCGCGACCGAGGACAGCGCACGCACTGCGGAGCGTTGGAAGGCGGAGAGCGAAGAGGAGCGCAGCGCCGACTGCGCGAGCTCGAAGTTGTCGAGCAGGCGCCTCCGCAACGACGCGCGGGCCGCCTGCGCCTCCGCCATTCTCATTGAGGTGCCGTCGCCGGCGGCCTCGCCGAGCGACGGTGACGGGCTGCCGTTGCTGGCGTCGACGTAGTCTTGGCCAAATGCGTCGCAGAGCTCGTGAAGGCGCGTGAGCTCAAGGTCGCTTGGCAGGTAAGCGCGCCCACCGCGCAGCCACAGCTGCTTTCGGTTCTTCGTAAGTCCGACGCCGAAGCGAGTGAACGCGCTTGCGATGGAGGACGTAGACAAGAGCGTGCAGGATTGCGCGACGTGCGTCAGCTCGGCGACGGGCACGTCGTCGAAGTACGCTTCGGCGCGGCGGACGTCGCGGAACAGCTTTGCTGTGCCGGCCGCCTCGTCAAGGGCGGCGACTGTAAACAAGCTGCCGGAGCGACGGACCAGGGAGCCGCGGCGGATTGGGTCGTCGGCGCTGATGTGGAGGTCGGCGACTGGCTGCGCCTTGCCGGGGGTGGCAGGCGACGGCGGGCGCACGACGACGCGCCCAGCGACCCACTGGTCGTCGGCGACGTCGTGGAGCGGAAGCATGATGTCGCAAATGCGGAGGCGCGGCCAGCGGATGAGCGACAGCGGCGGGCAGGGTCCGATGGAGGCGAGCATGGACGTAGTCTCCCACCGCAGCGCCACGCGGTTGCGCTCTTCAGGCGCGTTGGCGGCAGCGCAGTTGACGTATGACACGTCGGCAAGCAAGAACGCTGCGCCGAAGTTGGCGTTGAGGCGGTCGAGAACTGCGCCGTTGCTGATGGACACCAAGTCGGCGTGATTCTCGGCGTCGGCAGAGTCGGCGCCGAGTGCGAGTGCAGCTGCCGGAAGCGCGTCGGTGGTGTCTGCAATGCGGTCGTCATCGATGCCGCGTGCGCCGCCGGCGCGTGCGATCGGCTGGCAAGGGATGCCGCCGAAGACGCTGCTGACGGCCTCCAAGCCGACGGACTCGCGAGTGACTTCGGTGGCGTCCTGTAGCACGCGTGCCTTCTTAAAGCGGCGCCGGAGAGAAAGTTGCTTCGACGCAATCTTCTCTGCGACGGCGACCACGGTGAAGCCATGATGCTGCCACGCTGCTGACATGGTACCGAGCCCCGCGAAGAGCTCGACGGCTCCGTGCCGTAGCGGCGGCAGGCCGCACCGAGCAGAGGGAGCGTACCCTGGCGGGCGGGCTAGAACGCGCGTGCGCGCGCCAGCCGTCTTGCGCGGGTTGACGATACGCGCGGGTGCGTCACGCTGAGCGAGCCGCCGCCGGTCGCGCCACGTCGCAAACAGCGGTGAGGCCATGCGCTCTGCGAGCGGCACGGGGCCGCGTTCGGCGTTGGCGAGCCACCCGAGCGGTGGTGCGCATTCTGTGCGCGCAAAGAGGGCGGCAGGTGAGTGCGCGTGTGGGTCTCCTTCGGGTTGTGGAGCCCGGAGGAGGACTGTCCCCCCCCATGCGACGACCGTGATCAAGGGGAACGGTCGACGACGGGGGGGGCACCCGACGTGTTCTGGAGGGGAACGCCGAGTGAGACGTCTCAGTGGATACGGGCCAACTGAGGAAAACGCCAAGGCGGTAGAGCCGAGGCGTGGTGCCCCCCCTGGGACGGGGGGGGCGCCCCTTGAGCGACGACGAAAGGTCGACGAA
>Ga0209335_10005455_pt1 | contig 11681 bp, 7 predicted proteins | sample COG_09_FD_184753 | JGI IMG/M metagenome (GOLD analysis project Ga0209335, IMG submission 184753) | Pelagic Microbial community sample from North Sea - COGITO 998_met_09 (SPAdes) (version 2) | ecosystem: Environmental > Aquatic > Marine > Neritic zone/Coastal water | place: Helgoland, sampling...
GCTCTCGCGACGACCACCACTCACGAGAGCAGCAATAAACAACCGTACCCAACATCCGCGAAAGAGTACCAAATAACCGATGAAATCGGTCGAGGCGTTTCCGGGGTCGTCTGGAAAGCCACCATCCCTTCGAAACAAAACGAACAAGTCGCGATTAAAGTCCTCGATTTAGAGGACCAAGACCAAAACTATTTGGAGGAAATCAGACGAGAAGCGCAGACGATGAGCATGCTCTCGCACCCGAACTTGGTCAGGTATTATTGCTCGTTTATCGAGAAGTCGAGCCTGTGGGTGGTGATGCCGTATTTAGAGGGCGGGTCGGTGTTGAATCTGATGAAGTGGAAACACTTGACGCGAGAGGAGGATGAAGAGAGAGGAGAAGGGAACAACACCAGCACTAACGAATCGGTCGCGTCGACGAGTGAGTCGATTGGTTTAGACGAAACGACCGTGGCGACCATCTTGAAAGGAACGTTAAAGGCGTTGGATTATTTCCATCGCAACGGGAACATCCACCGAGACGTGAAAGCGGGGAACATATTAGTCGACGCGAACGGGGACGTGAAATTAGCCGATTTTGGCGTCTCTGCGAGTTCGTGGGGGAGTGGAGGGAGACCTCGTTCGCACCAAACGTTCGTCGGGACGCCGTGTTGGATGGCGCCGGAAGTGATGGAACAAGTTTCCGGGTACGACTTTCACGCCGACATATGGAGCTTGGGGATTACCGTGTTGGAATTGTGTCACGGGCACGCGCCGTTTGCAAAGTATCCACCGATGAAAGTTTTGTTGATGACGTTGCAAAACCCACCACCGACGTTGGAGTCGTCGGCGCAATCCGGCGCTGGCGGCGTCGGCGGCGGGCCGAAGAAAACGTTCTCGAGAGCGTTGAAAGAATTCGTCGGTTTGTGTTTGCAAAAAGATCCGAGCAAAAGACCGTCCGCGGAGAAGTTACTGGAACACAGGTTTTTGAAAGAAGCCAAAAAGTCGGATTACATCGTCAAGACGTTGTTAAAAGATATTCCGAGTTTAGGCGAACGAACGAAACAGTTGTTGGAAAGAGACGCGAAACGGAGAGAGGCGAAACGGAAAGGCGAAGATATCGGGAAAACCGCGGAACAAGAGGAAGCGGAGAGTCAAGCGGCGTATAAGCACGGCGTGAGCATGTGGAACTTCAACTTGGACGAACTGAAAGCGGAAGCTGCGGCGATCGATAACGAAGTCGGCGGCGGCGACCCTTCGGCGAAGAGTTCTTTACAAAAGAAAGGGTCGCGGTTCAAAATCATCGAAGAAGAAAACAGCGGCGCGGGTTCCGATTCCGGCGCGAGCACGCAAAGCGCCAAGATTGAACAGAAAGGACGGTTTACCATATCCGACGACACGCCGGCGCAACAACAAGAACAGCAACAACCTCAGCAGCCTCAACGAAAAGTCACCAAAAAAGGCCGATTCATCGTCGAGGAAGAACACAACGTCGCGGCTTCTTCTTCTCAAAGAAGCTCCGGCGGCATTGGCGCATCAGAAATCGAGCAAATGTGCGAAAAAATGGTCCTTTTTTCTCGACAGCAAGACGATGTCATTCGCTCGCTCCGGGAAGAGAACGAGAGTTTGCGGAGGAGAGTCGCCGAGTTGGGCGGATGATAGATTTTGTCCTACGCGTCGTCTGAATCGTCGCGCAAAAAAAAACGCACACATATGCGCGTGTGCGCGCGCATATATTACACACAACACACACAGAGAGAGAGAGAGAGAGAGAAGGTGATCTGTGGGTACATCTCTTATATTATATATTAGTATTCGCGTACAACGCATGACGTTGTGGTACATTTTTCACCTAAAAATCGAGCTTGAAAGTCACCACAAAAACCACTCTCTCTTTTGCGCGCATCATCACGCGTCGTATCGCATCACACGACCACCAAAGCGATGACGACGACGACGATTTCGATGCTCGCAAAAGCTTACCCACTTTCGTTTTCTTCGAAAAAGCGTCGAAAGAGTGGTGGTATTCTTTGCGCTCCTTTTCATAAACCACTTCTTTGTAGGGGAAAAGTCGCCGTCGCATCCTCGTCTGTGTCGTCGGTTTTCGATGCGTTCCAAACGCAATTTTCCGGCGATTTTGGCGCAGTCGTGCGGGAATACGTATTATTCTCAGAGACAGATGATGACTCTCGTGTTTTTTGGAAAGGAGTCGACGTGCCGTTGCGATACGTCCACGGCGTAGGGGTGGTCCCAATATCGAGCATGCCGTTTGCGGATAAAGTGTTCGAGGCGAACGCGCGAGTGACATGCGGGGTGGTCAAGGGATTGTTCGAGATTGAAACGAAACGATCGTTTCCAGAGGTTGGAGAAGAAGCGTCGATGGGGTCGTGCGGAGGGTCCGAGTGGAACGAGCGGACGCGATACGCGGAGGATCGCAAGTATTTCCTCTCGAGCGGCGGAGCGTTTGAGGCTTTGAGGACGGTGGACGAGACGGGGAGTTTTACGGCTGGGCCGAAGACGTTAGGGAGTGCGAGTAGTAATAATAGTAGTAGTAGTAGTAGTAGTAGTAGTAGTGGTAGTAGTAAGGGTAAGAGTAGCGGTAGTGACGATGAGTCAAAAGAAGAAGAAGAGGATTTTGGAATGACTTGGTTCCCGACGCACGAGAACGAAAGTTCTGTGAGATTCGGATTACAATGGGACGCGATGAAACGCGTCAGAGTCGAGTATCACGTGAAAAAGACCACAGGTACAATTGGGTGCGCTATTTGGAGCGAAAGGAAAGGCGAGTGCGCGCCGCGCGGCGACGGCGGAGAAGGAGGAGTATTAGGCGGGGAGAAGAAAAAATGGTCAAATTTTGCGAAAAAGTCCATCCTCCGCGAACGCGCGTTCGTGTTAGAGAAAGATGAGGACACCGCCGCCACCAAATTCACGAACGTTTCGCCGAACTCTCCCTCTCTCGCGGCCATATCGAGCGAGTCGCTCCTCCTCTTCGAAAACGGCAACCCGATTGCGCTTCCGTGCGGCGAAGACGTCGTCTACGTTTCCTCTTCTCTAAAACATCACGCGAAGAACGCCGGTAAGACAGAAGAAGAAGCCGCGACGACGACGACGTGCTTCGCCACCGCCGTCGAAATTGACGGAGGAGGAAAAACTTTACTTTGGACGCGCGCGTACGATAGTCGAGGCCTGTTGAAATTCGCTCACTTTGCCGAACTCGTCGGTTGAGTCGTATTCTTTACGCGTTATCATCACGTATACTATTCAACGCTAAAACTACTCTCTCTCTCTCTCTCTGTACTACTAAAAGCTTCTAAAATGTTCTCTTCTCTCTCGCAGAAACCTCCTTGGTCTTAATCTCTCTCTCTCTCTCGAGATGCGCTTTCTACTACGTATCTCTCAACATCTCGTAACTCCACCCATCTTTCCCTCTCCCAACTTGCACCAACACCGTCGTCGCGTACAGCCCGGGTAAAAAGCTCAAAACCCCCACAACGAACGTCGCCGCTTTCGTCCCTCTCTCTGCGTCTTTTTCGTGTAAATCTATGACGTTTAACTCGAGGAGAGTAAACACGGCGAGCGATATCGTTCCGACGAGAAGTAAGCACGGACCGAGCAGTTTTTGCTTCAACGAAATGGAATCGACGCCTCTTTGAACGCCGCCGGTTGTTAAAGAATGCATTTGACTGGAAAACGATCGAAACGAAGACGGATCGGTCTGCATCTTCGAGCGTTTATCTTCTTCTGATTCTTTGGAGACGATTCGATGGCGCGAAGTTCGCATTTAAACGTGATGTTCGCTCGTGCCGAGAAAGTGAAGTTTTTGAATTTATTTTTTCCCAACAACTTCTTTTCTTCTCTCGGAAAAGGAGCTAAAAATACTCACTCACCACATAAAAACCACCTTTTGTTTAGCGCGCGCGAGAGAGAGTTTACGCGAGACACATCTCGCGCCTTTTCCCTACCACCACTCGAGAACGAAAGAGCGATGATGTCTCTGCCGAACATGCCCGGAATGACTTCGATGGGTGCGACGACGTGGAGTCAACAGGTAAAGTAGTATTTTAGAGTTTTTTTTCTTTCCTCCTCCTTAGGGGAAACTGTTCAAGTTTGTTTGACCGGAGGAAAATGTCACTAACGCACGATTTAATCTTTTCAAAACAGGACGGGAGGATGATGAAACCGCGTTCGCAAACGCTTCGATTCGTGAACGGGTACGCGATATTAACCGACGACGCGACGTCTTCGAAACAAAAGATGATTTCGCCGCACCAACAAAACGAAACAGAAGAAATTTTGGTTGAAAATAAGGAGAAGGCGACATGTTCTTTCGTTCCGGCGTACGTGGCGTTAGATCGCATCGTGCTTCGATTTTTCGCGAAATATACGGAGATTGTGCACGATAGCGCGACGGAGACGTCTCGCGAACGGAGAGTGGTTTTTAGAGTGTACGCGGAGGATCTCACGATTGACGCGACGGAGCCGAAACAGGAAAATTCTGGGTTGCAGCAAGGGTTGTATTTGAAGAGGACGAAGTGCGAGGAGGTTTTTAGCGAGCGGTTGAGAGAAGCTTTGGTGGTTAAAAGCAACGAAATAGGTGGTGGAGATACTGCCGCAGAGGTGAAAAGAGTAGTCTTGGAGATGTTGAAAGTTGGGAACACGATTACCGTGTGCGGGCGCGCGTTTTCCGTCTACGCGTGCGACGGATTTACTCGCCAGTTTTACGAAGAGGGCGAAGAAATGAGTATGCCGCCAAACGAAACGAACGAACACGAAAGTACTTCTTCGCGCGACTCCAAAGATGATTTTGAAAGCGGCGTCAATAACTCGCTCGCTTTTAAGCGCGCGAAAGGGCCACCGAACGCGAGGTTGGACGATATGGCTCGATTTACCGAGGCGAAGCTCGGGCGACCGAGCTCGGCGTTGGGTCCGGACACCAGAAAGAAATTTCTCGAACACGACGGGGAGGTTTTACGGTTTTACGCCACATGGAAAGGAGAGAAAGACGAGAGAGAAGACGCGACTGATGACGAGAAGCGAATGTTTTGCGTGCACTATTTTCTCGCGGACGATACGGTGGAAGTTATCGAGAAAGGCGGACGCGCGCTTTTGAGACGAGGAAAACTTCCGAAAATATCATCAACATCAGAAAGAGAGAAGAAAACAGAAAGAGAACAGACGATACCGACACCAACACCATCTGCGAAACCGTTAGACTTTTCCGTGTGCTCGATTGGTAGCAGCGAACGAATCCCTCACATCGTTGCAAACGAGATTGTCGTCGGTCAAACCGTCAACGTCTACGGTCGAGACATGTTCATTTACGGTTGCGACCGATCCACGGAGGCGTGGTATTTGAAAATCCACGGGGAGAACGCGATCGCAAACATCGACGTTTCGAAACCGGAAACACCCAAGAAGAAGAAAGAAGTGCCTCGACACGAGGGTTTAGCCATTGGAAGCGAAGAAGATACGTTGCAAAACTGTTTGGCGTTGAATCCAAAGCCGCCGAAGAAGGATTATCGCAAGGCGTTTGAGAAGGGCGGGTGCGTGTTGCGATTTGAAGCGAGGATTGTTCGCGGCAAAGAAGATGATGGAGACGAGAAGAATATCGATCCGCCGTGCTCATCTCTTTCATCATCGTCCATTATCGTCCCTAACGGCGGCGACGGAACCTCCGATGCCTCCGCGAACGATTTTAAGCGTAACTTTGTGCTCTCGTTTTTCCTCGAGGATGACACGGCCTCGGTATTTGAACCTCCCGAGAAGAACGGTGGAAACGGTGGGAAATTCCTCGAAAGAGGCAAAATTCGCGATAGCCAGACTGGTAAGGCGTACAGCACCGAAGATATGTTCGTAGGAAACGTTCTCAAGTTGCACAAGCGGTGCTTCAAGTTAGTCGCAGCGGACGCGTTTACGTTGAAAACGCTCGCCGAGGGACGCTACTAAAAATTTGATAAACGCTGACCAAAAGTGACGCAATGAACACCTGAACTGCTAAACACCAGATGATAACCAGTAGTAATGCCTAGTTAGTAGGACCTACCTGTGTGTATATTTGGGCTTCGAAATATAAATATTAAAAACGAATCGAAATCTTGTTTGGGTCGTTTATGGTAGTACCTATCCTCTGTGGTTTTTGTTCTACTTTTGGTACGAAATCTTTTACACGTCTAAAGGCGAGCCTCCACCAAACATCCTCGAGAAATCCGTCACGCACCCGGACCGTTCGTCATGGTGACCTTGCCCACTCGAAATGCCATCGACAAACACGGAGTCTATTTTACCGGCAACGTAATGCATCCAACCGGAAGATACCGTCACGGCGGCTCGATGTCGTCCTTTTTTTTTCTTCAAACTCCCATCTTCTTCTCTCTTATTCTTCTCGCTCACCACGGACGAAACTAACATTTGCATCGCGATATCTTCGCAATTTTTCCTCGCGTCGATGTACTCTCTCACCCCGTCTGGTAAATGTTCCGAACTGTACAATTCTAAATACTTCGCGTGCGAAAACGCAGCTTTCGTCAACGCGATGGAGTACCTCTTCGCGCTCGTGAAAAACAACTCGACATCGTTCCACGCGTATCGCATTTTACACGTACCATCCACGCCTCCGTTCCTATTTTCTAACTTGTGCATGCGCCCAAAATACCCGACTAAACCTTCCCTATTCCTCTGCCATTCCCGAAACCCTTTTTGCAACTTTCCGCACGGAATCCGAACGTCGTCGTCCACGTGAAACACCGCCTCCGTTTTCAAATCGTCAATCTTTTCAAACCTATTTTGAATCGACGTCGACCCGACGTGTTTATCGTACCTCACAAACTCCGGTCGGTCCAAAAAATACGCCTTCTCGTCGTCGCCTTCACGCGCAGACGGCACCGAAACTTGCTCCGACCACACGACCCGAATCTCTTTCACCGTCGCCCGGCCGGAATCTTTGCACTTGGCGTAGTGTCGCAACGAGCGTCGCAACAAATCTCGCCTCTTAAACGTGTTCAACAAAATCGTAAATCCTTCTTCCTCTTCGTTGGCATTCGTGCTCTCTGATGCTAATCTCGTTCGAATCTTTCGTTCGATACTTTCGCTCGCTTCCAGCGCATCCTTCGCGCTCCAAGAAGGTACACTTTTCTTGCACACCTCGTTCAAATCTTCGCTCATACCGTTGTTGTTCAAAGCGGCGAGTTTTGTGGTCGAGAGGAGGACACACACACCCACGAGCAGCAAAAACACCACCGCCACGTGGTTTCGTCGAACGCTCGCTTTGTCTTGGAACAACAAGGGTAACACGTGCTGATGAAGTGCTTTCTTTGTGCGCGAGATTTTGTTCATTTTTTCCCAAGATTTCTTTCTTTTAGTATCATCAAAGATGATGCCGCTAAAGACCATTCGCTCCTCGAAGAAGAACTCTATACAGAGCGACGACGGCGGCGGTTTATTACGTGTTGTGTGTGTGTATATATCTTTCTTTCTTGGCGAATGATGATGTGTGCGTGGTCGTAATAAACACTGATTAGTAGTAAAATTGCGAGAGTGAAATTTGTGCAGTTTAAGTTGTTCTCTTGTCTACAACATCTGGCTATTCGTGTTCTCGTCTCCTCCGATAGTAGTATTATTATTAGTATTACTGTCGTTATTATCGTCGTCTGAATCGTCGTCTAACCCGGCGCGAAGGTACGATATGGCAGCTGCGGTGGCGAGCAACGCGAAACTTCCGGCGAGTTTGGCGTTGCCGGAGGAGGAGGAGGAGGAGGACGATTCGGCGATTCGGATGTTAGCCGCTCCTCCTCCTCCTAATCCTCCTCCTTCCGGTGTTGCTACGGCTACTTTACTCTTTTTCGAGGAGGGAGATGACGCGTTCAATCGTTGCTCGTAATACGCGTTCACGGTGCTCTCGTACTTTTCGTCAAACTTTGAGCTTTCGTACGCCGGTTGTTCCGCCATGCGTTCGGGATTCGGAATGTTTAAAACTTGACCGATTTTAATCGCCACAAAGTGAGGGTTTTCATCCGTCGGTGCTAAATTGTTCACGCGACAGACGTCGACGACGGAAACGTCGTACTTGCGAGCGATTTTCAGCAACGATTCGCCTTGACGCACGCGGTGCATTTTTTCCGGCGGATCGATTAAATCCGTCACCAGCGCTTTACCCGAGGCGGCGGCGAGAGAGGCGTTGCTGTGCACGTCTCGAATGAGCGTTTCGACCGTTTTCGAGGTACCTTCGAACGATTTTTTCGCGTTTTGCGCAATCACGTCGACATCGATGTTTTCGTTGAACTCTTTCAACGCGGAGCCGGTGAGGTTGGCAGATTCTTTCGAGAGCGTTTTGATCGTTGAAGGTAAGTCCTCGGTGACTAATTTTTTCGATTCTCGAGCAATGTTTTGTGTCGTGCCTTCAAAATTCTCGCGCAGTTGCATGTCCGAGAGCTTCTTCGCTACTGATTTTTGTACGCTATCGATGTTGCCTTTGACGTCTTCCATGCTCGCGGTGGCGGTGCCGAAGAAATCGGACGCGGCCGATTTTGAGCGCTCGAAAATGTTCGTCGGCGGCGGTTCTTCGCCAGTCGCGGTCTTCTTTTTGTTCTTTTTGTTCTCGCTATCTCTGTTGTTGTTGTTGTTGTTGTTGTTGCTACTATTCGTGCTAGTGCTACTCTTGTTATTTTCCCGCCTCTTGTTCTTATGCTTTCCATCGTCTCGTTCCGCATCTTTCTTTACCGTCATTGCCATCACTCGACGTTTCGCGCTCGTAAACGCCTCCTCCGTCTCTTTCTTCCTCGCCTCGATCGCGGCGTTTACTTTGCTCACATTTTCGTTCAATTTCAAACTCACTTCCTTCGTCATCTTCTCCGCTTTCGCCTTAATCATCAAACTACTACTATTCCTCCCCTCTTTTCCATTATCCGCGTTCTTGTTCTTGTTCTTGTTCTTTTGTTGCTCCTCTTGTTTGCGCGCGTCCGCGGACGAAGAAGAAGAAGAAGTAAACGTCGCCATCCTTTCCTTCTTCATCTTCTCCACGACCTCCTTCCACCTCTCCTCCACTCTTTTCCTCTCCTTTTCTAGAGGGAAGACAAATCCATTAAACCTCTTCGCGGAATCTTCGTCCTTTTTATTCTTCTTCGGAACCTCCTCCTTCGCCGGCGACGAAACATACGATCCGCTCTTCATCTTCCCCTCCTTTTCTTCCGCAATCTTCGTAAAAAACTGTCCTCCTTTCGAAACATTACCGCTTGCCGACGAAACTGCCCGTTTGATGGGATCAATCGCTCTCTCGCGAAGCGCGTTCCATCGGTCCTTTTGCGCCCAATTCGCTTCTTCTTTAGACGATCGCTTCGACACGAAAGTCTTCTCCTTTTCCTCGCTTTTTCTCCCGATTGTTGGGACGAAAAAGAGCAAAGGTTTCATAACCGCGTTTTCAAAGTTCACTTTCGTTTCGCAAAGCGCATTTCTCGCGTTTGTGCTTTTCCTTTCCACGTCTTTCCGCGCGCGGAGTGCGGCTCTTTTGTACGCGAACACGAAACGATTTTTCCTCGTCGTCGTCGCGTTGGATGATGATTTCGAGGAGTTTCGTCTTCGATTAGATGTAGTATTCTCGTTATTATTACGAGCAAAAGGAGAGGATGAAGGAGCGTCGTGACTCGACGATTTCGACGAGGAGGAGGACATTGGATCTCTCTTCGTCTTCTCTCAATCAAAGCGCGTATTGTAAGCAGTCTGAAGGCATTTTCGAAATGGATTACCTCTCGGAGAATGTTTAGGGTTTTAAGACCTCTCGATAGTTGTGTACCGGTAGTAGTAACGTGTAGTATTAAAGTAGTTTATCTCAGTGTGTCTTCAACTCCAACTGAGAGAGATCACCGTCGACGACGAGCGTTTCGTTTTTCTCTGCATATAATAAAGAAGACGTCTCTTTTTTCTTAATCTCAAACCCGCACAATCTCGTGATTTCTTCCTTCGCGTTCGCTTTCGAACGCCACTCCCAGGATTTGTTTTTTATGGAGAGGTTCTTGAGGACAATTTTGGAACCTTTCTCTGCTTTCACTTCAAACGCGCCGTCTATTTGGACGTTTTCGAAACTCACGTCGCCTTCGACGATTAAAACGGATTTTGCGGTCAAGGCGAGGTTGTTGATTTTACTCTCGACGCGTTCGAACGAACATCCGAAAGACGGGGACAAGACGATTTTGCTTCCAATCGGAAACGACATGCCGTTGAACTTTTGTTTCGAATCGATTTCGGGTTCCGGAACGTTCGCGCCGGCTAAGCGTAAGATTCTGCTCGCGCAATTGTAAAACTCAAACTCGCCGCTCGTCGCCGTGTGCGTCGGTTGGCCGTCGTCGAATTTCTTCTTCCCGTCCTCCGGGGAGTTTTTCACCGGCGAGTACCCGACCCAGTTATCGAAAACGGTGAACCCAACCGAGGCTTTGGTTCCAGTCAAAGATTTCGGGTAATCTTGCATCATGCACTCCAACCTGGTTGGAGATTTGAACGCCGTCTTGGAACTGTCTTTGTATTTCGGGTTGACGAATTCGTCGATAGCGCCGCCGGTTTTCGAGAGCTGCTTTTCGTACGGTTCCAACTTCACGATTAATTGGTTGATGTTCCCTGGGTACGGGGAGAAACCCGTGGCTGGATCGTTGACGTCTCCGGATCCATCGCTCGAGCTCGCTCTTAACAGCGGATCCAACTGATTATACTCGACGTTAATCGTCATCTTTCTACCGTCCGTATGCGTCAACTGCGCGATGCCGCCAACCGCCTCTTTCGCTTTTCGCGGCACGCACAAAGAGTTGAACTCGAAATCTCTCGATTTCGACACCCCGAGTGCACCAGGAATGACTCGAAAGACCAACGAGTTCGTGTCTTGGAAAAATGTCACCCACTTCACGCCCATTTGTTTCCATTTTTTCAACAAGCCCGATTGGTGTAACAACGAGTGCACGTCGCCGTGGCCGTGCGGTTTCGTTTGTAACACATACTTATCCTCGTCGTTCAACGCCAAGTGCGCGTCGTTATCCACTAAACACGGGACTTTTTCTTGTTTCATCAGCGTAATTTGCGTCTTCTTCGCGCCGAAATAGTCGTTCGATTCCAACAAGTCCACCGTCATCGCGTGCGTATCTTCCGACGTCATAATCGCCAACGGCACGTCAATCTTTTGCCCGGACGTTCTCACCACCTCGTCGGTTTCTTGAATCGCTAAAATAGACTTCACGTATAACCCCAAATACGTCTCCATCGTCGCTCGTTCCACCGGTAATCTCACTTTAATCCCTTTATACCCCAACCGTTCGCCTAACCCGCCCGCCACTAACACGAACGCGGTTTTCTTCGCCTGTTTCAAACCAATTTTCTCCAACTCTCGGTGCTTCTTCGATCCGTATTCAACGTTTTCGCCTTTTGGTACGGATGGGTGCCACCCGTCGAATGGATTTTGCCCTTCCTTGGCTTGTTTTAAGAGTTTCTTCGCGTTTTTGATGTACTCGCAAAGACCTCCGGGTTGGTAGTTTTTGTCCAAAAGCTCCAGCTGGTGCATCATCTTTTTCTTCTTTTCATCGTCTCCTCTCGAAGTCGAATCCCAGTCCGAGAATAAGTGCACTTGGTCGCACTCGTTCGAGCACAATTTTAACGCCAGTTTCACTTGCAAAGGAGGGAATAATTCCGCGTGAGATTTGATGATTTCCTCCGCATTTTTACTCATGATG
>Ga0209335_10005468_pt1 | contig 11666 bp, 12 predicted proteins | sample COG_09_FD_184753 | JGI IMG/M metagenome (GOLD analysis project Ga0209335, IMG submission 184753) | Pelagic Microbial community sample from North Sea - COGITO 998_met_09 (SPAdes) (version 2) | ecosystem: Environmental > Aquatic > Marine > Neritic zone/Coastal water | place: Helgoland, sampling...
CCGGTTCGGCGATATGAATATCCCCCAGCATCGCAAACGATGCGGTGACGCCGCCTGTGGTCGGATCACACAGAACAACGATGTACGGCAACCCAGCTTCGCGGACTTCTTCGACCGCAATCGTGGTCCGCGCCATCTGCATCAGGGAATGAATGCCCTCTTGCATCCGGGCACCCCCAGACGATGGCAAGATAACCAGCGGTGCGCCGCGTTTAACAGCTTCGCGGCTGGCAGTGATGATCGCATGACCGACGGCCAAGCCCATGGATCCACCCATGAACGAAAAGTCGAACGCCGCCATGACGGTTTCTTGACCGTCCATGTTGCCATGGGCGACGACGATGGCATCGTCCATACCGGTTTTTTTCTGAGCGTCCTTGAGACGATCGTTATATTTTTTGAGGTCTCTGAATTTAAGCGGATCAACAATCGCTTTGCGCATCGCCACACGGGTGTATTTGCCGTCATCAAAAAGCATCTTCATGCGATCATCGGCGCCCAAACGCATGTGATGGTCGCAGTGCTGACAAACCTGAAGGTTCTTATCCAAATCGCGATGAAAAATCATCTGCCCGCAATTAGGGCACTTGTGCCACAGGTTGTCGGGAACTTCTTTGCGCCCGACAAGGCTTTGCAATTTGGGTCGAACGAAGTTTGTGATCCAGCTCATGATGCGTCTCCGCGCCCAGTATGCGCGCCGCGCACCCCACCAGCAAGTTCACGCACCAAGCCCAGCACATCATCGACCGTGTTCGGACCAATGGTGCCATCGTCGCCTAAATTCGCCGTCACTTTGTCGACCAGGGCCGAGCCCACGACCACGCCATCGGCAATCTTGGCAAATTCTGCCGCTTGTTCCGGCGTGCGAATGCCAAAGCCGACACACACGGGTAAGTCAGAGTGGCTTTTGATCCGCTTCACATGCACGGCGGCATCGTCTGCATTGGCGGCGCGTGTCCCCGTGATCCCCAAGATGGATACGAAATAGATAAAGCCGCTGGCGTGTTCAACCACACGCGGCAGGCGTTCGTCATCAGTTGTGGGCGCGGTCAGATAGATAAAGTTCAGACCTGCGGCAATCGTAGGCAGACAAAGTTCCTGCTCTTCTTCGGGTGGCAGATCGACCACGATGAAACCATCGACGCCTGCTTCTTTGGCATCCACCAAAAACTGATCGACGCCATAGATGTATATCGGGTTGTAGTAGCCCATCAGAATGATTGGCGTATCGTCATCTTTTTTACGGAATTCAGCGACCATCGCTAATGTTTTGCGCAGCGTCATCCCCGCTTTGATGGCACGAAGAGAGCTCGCCTGAATCGCGGGGCCATCGGCCATCGGATCGGAAAACGGCACACCCAGTTCAATCAGATCGGCCCCGGCCAGAGCGATGCCGTCCAAAATCTTGGCTGACGTTTCTAAGTCCGGATCCCCCGCGGTCATGAATGTCACCAATCCGGCGCGTCCCTCGGCTTTTAGTTTTTTGAACCGACGATCAATACGCGTTTCTGGGCCACTCATAGGTCAAACCCCAACATGTCGGCGACGGCAAAGATATCCTTATCCCCCCGACCGCACATGTTCATAACCAGCAAATGATCGCTTGGCAGATCCGGTGCAATTTTACCAACGTGCGCCAACGCGTGGCATGGTTCCAGCGCAGGGATAATGCCCTCCATCGCGGTACATAATTGAAACGCCTCAAGCGCTTCTTTGTCGGTTATGGACACATACTCAACCCGTCCGATATCCCGCAGCCAAGAATGCTCTGGCCCAATCCCCGGGTAATCCAATCCGGCAGAAATTGAGTAGCCGTCTAAAATCTGACCATCATCGTTTTGTAACAAGTACGTCCGGTTGCCGTGAAGGACGCCCGGCTTGCCACCGTTCAACGATGCGCAATGCTCTCCGGTCTCAATCCCATGACCTGCGGCCTCAACCCCGATGATACGCACGCTGTCATCATCCAAGAACGGATGGAACAGACCCATAGCGTTCGAACCGCCACCGATGCTGGCAACCAGACTATCGGGCAAGCGGCCTTCGGCTTCTTGCATCTGCACCTTGGTTTCATCACCGATGACACATTGGAAATCGCGGACCATCATCGGATACGGATGCGGTCCGGCAACGGTGCCGATCAGGTAATAAGTATCTTCGACATTGGCGACCCAATCACGGAGCGCTTCGTTCATGGCGTCTTTGAGCGTCCCCGTCCCGGCGGTCACAGGGACGATATCGGCACCCAGCAGTTTCATCCGGAATACGTTGGGCTTTTGCCGCTCAACGTCGGTCTCCCCCATGTAGACAACGCACTTGAGGCCAAACAATGCACATACGGTCGCCGTCGCGACGCCGTGCTGTCCGGCACCGGTTTCGGCGATGATGCGTTTTTTGCCCATGCGGCGCGCCAGCAAAATCTGGCCGATGGTGTTGTTGATCTTGTGCGCGCCGGTGTGGTTCAACTCGTCACGCTTCATGTAGATCTTGGCGCCACCGAAATGTTCGGTCAGACGCTCGGCAAAATACAGCGGCGACGGGCGGCCCACATAATGCTTCATCATGTGATGGAATTCGGCCCAGAAATCGTCGTCGTGGCGAGCTGCCTCGTAAGCCTTCTCGACGTTAAGAATCAGCGGCATCAAGGTTTCAGCGACATATCTGCCGCCAAAAATGCCGAAATGGCCGTTTTCATCGACACCCGATCTGAGCGTATTTGGTTTATTCATGATCACCCTTTCCGTAAGGCCCGAAACTTAACCGCTGGAACCCCTGTTTAACAGGAATTTTTGGCGCGTTACTGGTCAACTTATATGGATGATACATCGGGCTCGACTAGGTCTGCACAGCGTGCGCGGCGGCGATAAATTCACGGATTTTCGCAACGTCTTTGCGACCCTGATCATCCTCGACCGCACTCGATACATCGACCATCCCCGCCCCACTGATGCGCAGCGCCGCAGCCACGTTGGATGCATCCAGGCCGCCTGCCAACATCCACGGCACAGACCATTTTGTATTTTTGAGTAACGTCCAATCGAACGTCATCGCGTTGCCACCGGGCCGCGTCGCGCCCTTGGGCGGTTTGGCATCAAACAACAGCATATCGGACACATCCTGATAGCTGCGTGCCGCCTCAACATCGGCCTGATCGGCGATGGGCAGCGCCTTCATCACCGTCAGGTCAAAAGTATCGCGAACCACGGCTACGCGCTCCGGTGTCTCATGCCCATGAAGCTGCAGCGTATCGACCCCGGCCCCATCGACGATGGCGCGCAGCAGATCATCATCTGCATCCACGACAAGGGCGACTTTGCGGACCCCGACAGGCACCCGCGCAGTCAGTGCGCCAGCCTCAGATATCGACACATTGCGTGGTGATTTTGGGAAAAACACATAGCCGGTCAGGGCCGCCCCCGCATTGACGGCGGCATCCACGTGCTCGGCTTCTCGAAGCCCACATATTTTTACATCAACGGTCATGGTCGCATCCGTTCCCTTACTTATGCGCCGGAATGTCAATCTAAGGCTCGACAACGTCAAGTCTTAGACCAATATATGGGGTATGAATGCTGCAACAAAAAGCCTGTTTCATACCTTGCGTGATACCTGTGCCGACGATTGGCAGCGGTATGTGGACCACCCGTTTGTCGCCGGGATGGCCGATGGCACCCTGCCGGAACCCGCATTTCGGTTCTATTTGGAACAAGATTATCTGTTTCTGATCCATTTTGCCCGCGCTTACGGCTTGGCCGCGTATAAGGCCGAAACGTTAGAAGATATCCGTGGTGCCGCTGCGGGCCTGAGTGCCATCGTCGATACGGAAATGGCGCTGCACGTTGAATTTTGCGCAGGCTGGGGCCTGACCGAAGCTGAGATGGCCGCCGTCACCGAAGCCCCCGAAACCATGGCCTATACACGTTATGTCCTAGAAAAGGGCCTACAGGGCGATCTGCTCGACCTGCACGTGGCGCTCGCACCCTGCATGTTGGGATACGGCGAAATTGGCCATGCCCTGGCGCATAACCCCGATACCAAAATCGCAGGCAATCCCTATGTGCCCTGGATCGAAATGTATGCATCCAAGGATTACCAAGATGTCGCCGCAGATGAACGCGCGACATTGGATCGCCTGATGAAGGAACGCGGCGGTCCTGGGCGCATGGCATCCTTGCAAAAGACCTTTGCCGAAGCGACACGGTTAGAAGCCGCCTTTTGGGATATGGGTTTGCGGGCGGCGGACTAACGCCCCCTCACCTGTCCTCTCCCCCACGATGTGTGGGAGAGGGACCCTGTACAAATACCGTCTTTATCCCTCTCCCCCTTTGGGGGGAGAGGTTAGGTGAGGGGGTCAGTTACCTATTTCGTCCGCAATCATTTTAGCAGCCGCCACTGGATCATCAGCTGACGTAATCGGGCGACCGATCACCAGGTAATCGGCGCCAGATGCAATCGCGTCAGACGGTGTCGTGATCCGTTTTTGATCGCCAGTTGCGGCCCAGGTTGGGCGAATGCCGGGTACGATCAGCTTAAAGTCATCGCCGCACGCATCGCGGATCGGGCCGATTTCGCGGGGGCTACAGACAACCCCATCAAGCCCGCATGACTGGGTCAATTTCGCCAAGCGCACAACTTGTTGTTCCGCCGTCACCGAAATACCCAGTTCTGCCAGATCGTCATCACCCAGCGAGGTCAGTACGGTCACCGCGATCAACATGGGGGCTGGGCCATCACCTGTGCCCAAGGCTTCCTTGGCGGCGCGCATCATCGCCGAGCCGCCCATGGCGTGTACATTCAAAATGGCAGGGGCTGACGGTAACGCAGAACGTACTGCACCCGCGACCGTGTTCGGGATATCGTGGAATTTCAGATCGAGGAACACCGGCATACCCAAACCACCGACGGCGCGCACCGCGTCAGGGCCATTGGCGACAAAGAATTCCTTGCCCAGTTTCACCCCACCGACGTAGCCCGCCAGTTGTTGTGCCATGGCAATGGCCGCCCCCACATCGGGGGTATCGAGGGCCACGTAAATTCTGTCTTTTGGTGCAATACTCATGATGCAGTCGTCTTAACCGCCCAAGCGTTGATAGGCAAGAACCCGGGGCATCAAATTGTTGGCGTGATGCTTAGACCCGGGTTGTGGGAACGGAGACGGTGGCAGGCGATGCATTTTCTTGTGCCTCGCGGCTACGATTGTCCAACTTGTTTGAAAGGGATCGCAGTTCACGCTCGGCCTTGTCGGCCCGGTATCGCTGCTGGCGCGCGGCTTGGCGGCTTTTCCCCGCAGATAGCCATGCGACAATCCCGCCCATCAAGAAGCCAAAGATGAACACCGTCAGAATCATCGTGAACATCGGCACGGTGATTTCTTGCGGTAACGGCCACAGATTAACCGTGACTTTTTCCAGATTCGAAGCTGAAAAGACGATGACAACAATGGCAAAGGGGATCATGACGATCCAGGAAATGATGCGCTTCACGCGACATTCTCCGATAATTTGACCGATTTTTCGGCCGGGTAATCTATGAGGTGCCTTTTCGCACCAAAGCGATCTTTAATCGGCGTTATTCAAACGCTCGCGCAATTGTTTGCCAGTTTTAAAATACGGAATGAACTTTTCATCGACGCTTACCGATTCACCGGTGCGCGGATTGCGACCGACACGCGATGGCCGCGCCTTAACCGAAAACGCACCAAAACCACGCAATTCAACACGGTCCCCACGAGACAGCGCCGCTGTGACTTCTTCGAAAATAGTCGATACGATCCGCTCTACCTCGCGATGATACAGGCGCGGGTTTTCCGCTGCCAATTTCGCGATCAACTCAGACTTCGTCATCGTAATCATCCTCCGCCGCTGCGCGGTATTCGCCCAGAATTCTTATTCGTTAAATGAAGGGTGCCAAAGGGCAAGAATGCCGTCAAGTGTAAGTCGTTCTGAAAGAAGAGATTTTCCGAATATTGCTGTACTCATCGATGCCCCTGCTTCACGCCACCAGGCAATCGGATCTTCGATCGCCCATTCGATGACCGGCAGGTCCGTCGACACATCATGGGTGGTCTGCAACCAAAGCCGCGCATCGTTTTCATCGCCGACTTCATCGATCAAACCCACGTCAGCCGCAGATGTCCCGGTCATAATCCGGCCATCGCCGATAACGGCACGCAACTCATCAACAGTTTTATCGCGCCGGCTTGATACCATCTGCAGAAACATCGTTTGCAGTTCATTGATGATATCTTGCAGCTGCGCGCGGGAATTCGGCGTTAATTCTTCCATCGGGTTGGGCACAGCCTTGGACGGGCCACTTTTGATAATTTCCGGTGTGACACCCAATTTATCCAATAATCCCGTGATATTAGCCGATTGCATGATCACACCGATCGACCCCGTAATCGTGCCCCGACTGGCATAAATGCGATCGGCCGCGATGGCCGTCATATAGGCACCACTGGTGGCCATATCCCCCATAATCGCGACGACGGGCTTATTATTTGAGATGTTTCGAAGCGCCTTGAAATAGGCTTCACCACCACCGAACGTCCCACCGGGACTGGAAATATTGACGATCAATGCTTCAACATCTGGATCGTCTGCGATCTCGTCGAACATCGCCAACATATCGGGATCTTTGAGGATGATGCCTTCGACCTCAACGGCGGCCACGTGTGGCCCGCTCGATAGGCCCGTCTCGCCACGGATGGTCATGAAAATAGCCAGCGCAAAACCAACCACGGTCAGCAAACGCCAAACGGTTAAATGCCTGCGTAATTTCCGCAAAGCCAGGATTGTATCGCCTTCTAGGCCGGGACTCATGTCAGATCGGCTCCGTCAAAATCAGTAAATTCAAAATACTATAGCAGAAATAAAAAACGGGCGGCCCGGAAATTCTCCGAACCGCCCGCATTTTTAAGATCGATAGAGGCTTAAGCCTTGTCGTCTTCAGGCTTAGTTTCTTCAGCAGCAGCTTCTTCAACTGGTGCTTCCTCAACAACGGCTTCTGGCTCTTCAGCAGGTGCTTCGGCTTCATCTGCCTGGGTGTTGGCAAGTGCCGCACCCAAGATGTCGCCCAATGTTGCACCGGAATCGGTAGAACCATAATCCTTCATCGCTTTCTTCTCTTCCTCGGCCTCACGGGCTTTGATCGAGAGGGTCAGGCGACGGCCAGATTTATCAATCTGCGTGACTTTCGCGTCGACTTTTTCGCCAGCAGCGAAACGGTCAGGACGCTGTTCGGAACGGTCACGAGACAGGTCACCCTTGCGGATGAAGCCAGGGATCGCATCGTTGACGTTGACTTCGATACCACCGTCCGTGATTGCGGTAACGGTACAGGTAACGACTTCGCCCTTCTTGATGCCATCAAGCGCACCACCGACAGGATCGGCAGACAACTGCTTGATGCCCAATGAAACGCGCTCTTTTTCGACATCAACATCAAGGACCTTGGCTTTTACCATGTCGCCTTTGTTGTAGTCAGCCAACGCTTCTTCACCGGTTTTGTCCCAGCTCAGATCGGACAAGTGCGCCATGCCGTCGATGTCGCCATCGAGACCAACGAACAGACCGAATTCGGTGATGTTGCGAATTTCGCCTTCGACTTCGGTGCCCATTGGGAACTTCGTAAGGAAGTCCGACCATGGGTTTTCCATGCACTGTTTAAAGCCCAGGGAAATCCGACGCTTGTCGCGGTCTGTGTCCAGAACCATGACTTCGACTTCTTGGCTGGTGGAAACGATTTTGCCAGGATGGACGTTTTTCTTGGTCCAGCTCATTTCGGAAACGTGAACCAAACCTTCGACACCGGCATCGAGTTCGACGAATGCACCGTAGTCGGTGATGTTCGTAACACGACCCAGCAGTTTCGCGCCGATTGGGTATTTGGCATCGATGCCTTCCCATGGATCAGCTTCAAGCTGCTTCATACCGAGCGAAATACGCTGTGTTTCAGAGTTAAAGCGGATCACCTGAACCTTAACCGTTTCGCCAACTTGCAGCGCTTCGGATGGGTGGTTGATACGCTTCCAAGCGATATCGGTCACGTGCAGCAGGCCATCGACGCCGCCCAGATCAACGAACGCACCGTAATCGGTGATGTTCTTGACGACACCGTCGAGGATTTGACCCTCTTCGAGGTTCTGCATCAGTTCCAAACGTGCTTCGGAGCGGGTTTCTTCGAGAACCGCACGACGTGAAACAACGATGTTGTTGCGCGCCTGATCCATTTTCAGGATTTGGAACGGCTGAGGTGAGTTCATCAATGGACCCACGTCGCGAACCGGGCGGATGTCGACTTGGCTGCCTGGCAAGAAGGCCACGGCGCCGGACAGATCGACAATGAAACCACCTTTGACACGGCCAAAGATAACGCCGTTGACGCGCTCGCCCTTGTTGAAGGACTTCTCAAGCTCGGTCCATGCTTCTTCGCGGCGTGCTTTTTCGCGGCTGAGGCGGATGATGCCATCGCGATCTTCGTAGCGTTCGACAAAAACGTCGACTTCGTCGCCAGCGGCAATCGCCAGGTCGACGCCAGGAGCGCCAAATTCTTTAACAGGAACACGCCCTTCGGACTTAAGGCCCACGTCGACGACGACAACGTCGCTGTCCACGGAGATCACGGTGCCTTTGAGGACGCGGCCTTCAAAGCCACTGTCTTCTACACCCAGTTGTTCATCGAGAAGCGCTGCAAAATCTTCAGTCATTGGAGGTGCCTCGTTCGAGGCGTCTGTATTAGCCATGTAAAAATATCTTCCTATGTTCTCGTTTCTGGCCAGCCGGTTGGTTCCGACGGTCTTGAAACAGGGATAAACCCCAGTTTCCCCATGGCCACCATGACCACAGAGTGCGTTATCTTTAGCGCCACCCTATTTGTGGGCGGTTCTGTTATCGGAGATTTATCTTATTAGGGCTGCCTGGATCTTATGATCTCTAGCGCCTGATCGAACACTTGTTGGGCATCTAGCTTGCCCGTATCGATCACAATGGCGTCGTCAGCCGGTTTTAACGGAGCTACCGAGCGGGAACTATCCCTCTCATCTCGCTCCTTCATCTCTTCTAAAACGCGCGCGTATATAGCGTTTTGACCCGCAGACTGCAACTCTTTAAAGCGTCGCTCGCCCCGAACTTCGGTATCCGCCGTGATGAAAATCTTCACCTGGGCCTCGGGGCATACCACGGTGCCGACGTCGCGACCATCCAAAACCGCACCGGCTTTGCCGTGTGGCGGGGTGTTGGCGAAGTCGCGTTGGAAATCCAAAAGGGCGGCGCGCACCGCGGGAATGGCAGAAACCTTGGACGCTGCCTGGCCCACAGCCTCGGTCCGCAGGCCATCAGATGTTATGTCATCCGCCGTCAAATTCCGCGCAATGTCGGCACACGCCGCGTCATCTTCGGGATCGATCCCGTTATCCAGGACCTTTTTCGCCGTCGCCCGGTAAATCGAGCCCGTATCCAGATGCGCAAAATCAAAGGCTTCGGCGATGTTACGCGACAACGTGCCTTTGCCAGCAGCAGCGGGTCCGTCTACGGCGATGATCATGTGGTGGTCTCCTGAATATCGGCACCCAAGCCATTCATTAAATCGGCAAAACCAGGGAAGCTCGTCGCAATCGCCGCACCATCATCGATATCGACCGGCGCCTCAGTGACCATCCCCAATATAAGAAAGCTCATCCCGATGCGGTGATCAAGGTCGACGGTCGCCATCATACCACCACGGGGCGGTGTACCGTTGCCATCGACTTCCATCCAATCGTCGCCAAAGCGCACGGTGACGCCCGCTGCGGTCAATCCATCGACCATGGCCTGCAGGCGGTCCGATTCCTTAACCCGAAGCTCGCCAATGCCCGTCATGCGCGTTGTACCCGTCGCACACGCCGCCGCAACGGCCAGGACCGGGTATTCATCAATCATCGATGGCGCACGTTCTGGCGGCACGTCGATGCCGTGCAGCGCCGCTGTTCTGACGCGAATATCGCCGACGGGCTCGCCGCCCTCAACACGTTGATCCAAAATCTGTAAATCTGCGCCCATATCTTGCAATGTATCGATCAGGCCCGCCCGCAGCGGGTTCAGCCCCACGGCCGTCACCGTGATGTCGCTGCCCGGCACGATGGATGCTGCCACCAGCGGGAACGCGGCGGATGAAATATCGCTCGGCACCTGGATATCGGCGGCCACCAGTTCCGGCTGTCCGGTCAGGGTGATAATATTGCCGCCCTCGGGCCGGGTTTCGGTCACCACCTCGGCACCGAAATGCCGCAGCATGTTTTCGGTATGATCGCGGGTCGGGATCGGCTCTATCACCGTGGTTTTGCCGGGCGTGTTCAATCCTGCGAGCAGCACCGCCGATTTCACCTGGGCCGAGGCGACTTCTAATTCATATGTGATCGGCATCGGATCATCGGTGCCCCGCACCGTGATGGGCAGCAAGCCGCCCTCTTGGGCCTCAAACACCGTACCGAATTTCCGAAGCGGTCCCATGACCCGCTCCATCGGACGACGCGATAACGACGCGTCGCCCACAAATGTGCATGTGATCGGGTGTGTCGCGACCAGGCCCATCAGCAACCGGACCCCGGTCCCGGCGTTGCCCATATCGATTTCATTAGTGGGCGAGGCCAAGCCACCCACACCACGTCCCGCGACGCGCCAGTGCCCGGTGCTCAGTTGCGTGACCTCGGACCCCATGGCGTGCATGGCATCGGCCGTGGCCAGCACATCTTCGCCCTCTAACAATCCATGGATTTCGGTTTCGCCGATGCACAGGCTGGCGAGCATCAAGGATCGGTGCGAGACGGATTTATCGCCGGGCACGCGGATCGCGCCGGACAACGGTTTTGATAGGGTGGATCGTAATGCAGGCACTTAAATTCGCTCTTTGTATAAGTTGGTTTCAGCAGACGCCGGGATCATGTCAGAGGCTCATAGCATGCCTTTGGGCGACTTTCGAGAGCCAGAATAGGCCGAGATGCGCATTAGAAAGGTTCAGAAACCTCAGACATATGTGTTTTTGACTTTGACAGCCGTCGTGAACCATGGCAAATGCCCGACTTCAATTTATGTGACATGACCAGGAGTGATCCGGTGCCAAAAACTGATCTGGGAAAAAAGCTCACCTGCCCAAGCTGTGGTGCGCGTTTTTACGACCTCAATAAGTCGCCTGCTTGTTGTCCGAAATGCGAACACACCTTTGATGCGCAGCCCGTATTGAAGCCGAAGCGCCAACCGGCAGCTGAGCCAAAGAAAAAAGTCGTCGCCAAAGTCGTCGAGGAAGAAGTCGAAGACGAGGACGAGGACGAGGACGATGATGATCTCCTCGAAATTGATGATGATGATGATGATGATCTGCTGCCTGACCCCGATGATGACGACGACGATGATGATGATGACGTTGCCGAAGTCAAAGAACACATCGAAGTCGAAAAAGAAGACACCTGATCTGGTGACGAGCGGTGCCCACCGATCGGGGACCGCATTTTAGCTTGATCGCCAAGGGCTGCATTCGTAATGTCCGGCCCGGTAAAAGATACAGGAGCGCGCGTCCCCAAGACGCATTTTGCCGCGAGGCACGCTCCAAAAAGTGTGGGGCCATAGCTCAGTTGGGAGAGCGCTACAATGGCATTGTAGAGGTCGTCGGTTCGATTCCGTCTGGCTCCACCA
>Ga0209335_10005472_pt1 | contig 11662 bp, 11 predicted proteins | sample COG_09_FD_184753 | JGI IMG/M metagenome (GOLD analysis project Ga0209335, IMG submission 184753) | Pelagic Microbial community sample from North Sea - COGITO 998_met_09 (SPAdes) (version 2) | ecosystem: Environmental > Aquatic > Marine > Neritic zone/Coastal water | place: Helgoland, sampling...
ATCACATTGAAATTCACTTCCGAATTCCTATCATAAATGACAAAATTCAAATTGATAGGAACAAAGATGGTAGTATTTCGAGGGATAAGAAGGGTCTTCGGAAATATAAAGTATTAGAGGGAGAGGGGAGTTTGAACAACCCTCTCACCCACCAGAAATTATTCGACGGTTACCGATTTCGCTAAATTCCTAGGTTGGTCAACATTACAACCTCTCATAACAGCAATATGGTATGCGAGAAGTTGAAGCGGAACAACAGAAATAAATGGAACGAAAAGTTCGTCTGATCGAGGGATTTCAATAGTGAAATCCGCCATCTCCCGTACGTGAACATCTCCTTCAGTAACAACTGCGATCACAACGCCATCGCGAGCTTTAACTTCTTGAATATTGCTCACTACCTTTTCATAGTTCTCTCCTTGAGTAGCTATAACAACTACAGGCATTTCTACATCGATAAGGGCAATTGGTCCGTGTTTCATTTCCGCTGCAGGATAACCTTCAGCATGAATGTAGGAGATTTCTTTAAGTTTCAGTGCTCCTTCAAGTGCTACCGGAAAACTACTTCCTCTTCCTAGGTATAGGAAGTTACGCGCATCTTTGAAACGTTCCGCTATCGAGATAATCTGTTCGTTCGTTTCTAAAACCTCTTCGATTCTACTAGGAATGTTTTCAAGCTCTGAAAGTAGCTGTCTCAGCTTATTCTCTGGAATGGTAGCTCTCTTTTGTCCTAGGTAGAGCGCCATCATCGTTAACACGGTTATCTGGGCTGTGAATGCCTTAGTTGAAGCAACTCCAATCTCTGGACCAGCATGGGTATATGAACCGGCATCTGTTGTACGAGCAATTGTACTTCCTACCACATTGCATATTCCTAAAATCGTTGCTCCTTTAGATTTCGCAAGTTCCAAGGCAGCTAGGGTATCTGCAGTTTCACCTGATTGACTGATGGCGATAACTACATCATCTTCGTTAATAATAGGATTTCTATACCTAAACTCAGATGCATATTCAACTTCTACAGGAACTCTTGCTAAGTCTTCAAATAGGTATTCCCCAACTAAACCAGCATGCCATGATGTTCCACAGGCCACAATGATAATTCTATTCGCATTCACAAGCTAACGCTCATAGTCAACTATTCCTCCTAGCGCAATAATTCCTTTATTGGCGCGGATTCTACCTCTCATGCTATCTTTAACAGACCTCGGCTGTTCATAGATTTCTTTGAGCATAAAATGGTCGTAACCACTCTTTTCAATAGCCTCGAGGTGCAGCTCTAACTCCTGAATGTAGGGAGTGATGTTCTCTTTTCCAATAGTGAAAATTTCAGGAGATTGATCCCTTTTTAGCACAGCGATCTCTCCGTCATTTAAATAGATTACTTCCTTGGTGTATTCTATAATTGGCGTAGCATCCGATGCTAGATAGTATTCTCCGTTTCCAACTCCAATAACTAAGGGAGAGCTTTTCTTTGCTGCAATGAGTTCATCGGGATTTTCATTGGAAATAATTACGATTGCATAAGCACCAACTACTTCAGTAAGTGCAATTCTAACCGCTTCTTTTAGGTCAACATTCTGATTCTTTTTTACTTCCTCAATCAAGTTCACCAAAACTTCTGTGTCGGTGTCACTTTGGAAAGTATAGCCCCTTTTTTGAAGTTCTTTCTTTAAGGCGTCATAGTTTTCTATAATCCCATTATGAATCAAAACCAATTCGCCAGAATTAGAGCGATGTGGATGTGCGTTTACATCGTTAGGAGGACCATGAGTTGCCCATCGAGTATGACCAATTCCAACACTTCCGCTTGGTTTAGTGTCTCCGACGTGGTTCTCTAAATCAGAAACTTTCCCCTTGCATTTGTATACATTGAGCTCATTATTCAAAATGGCAACACCTGCGCTGTCATAACCGCGGTATTCAAGTCTTTGAAGTCCTTTTATTAGGATGGGATATGCATCTGATTTCCCTAGGTATCCAACAATTCCACACATCTTAGTTCTCTGAGTAGGTTAGTGTAAATTCAATTTTATTATCACCATCGCTTTGAATCACAAAACTGCGACGAGGATTATATATTCTACTAAAGTAGCCTGCTCCATCGACTATTACTAGTCCATTGTTCTCAAACTTATCATCAATCACACCTTGAATAAATTCTGGAATGCTAAAAACGTATTCATTATTGATGACATCGAAGGCACCTCCATAGGATTGTGTTCCACGAAAAATATCTGGGATAAACTGTGCTCCACCATCGGCAGATCGGGTAATGAGATAGAGCCTGCTTTGATTAGGATAGGCATCATCTACTTCACTTACAGGAATCCGCAAGCTTGCTCCATTTACCACTATGTTTTTATCGCCCTTTATTTCTTCCAGTCCCGAAACCTTTACTAGGATATTGGTTCCAGCCGCAGAATGCACCAAATTTCTTTCAATCGACGCTTCTGAAGACACCATATCCAAGATTCCTTGATTCCAATCATGGTCAAAGATCCCAACACGTGAAGAATTTTCGATGATTGGAAATTCAAGAGAAAACTTTGGGTTTAAAGAATCATTAGCGTAAAATTTATCTTGGAAATAAACCTTTAATCTGCTAAATTCATTGATCATATTCAGTAGTAAAACACTCTTCTGATTAGCGTTTTCATTGGCAGTAAGATAAACCCCTTTAAACGCTTGTCTTAGCCCTTCATCTGAAGTTAAGGAAGTGGATCTATTGTCCATGATTTCTTGACCCCATATTTTGGGTAGATTAATCTGTATCGAGGCCGATTCATCGACGCCATCAATATTCACAGTATTAAATGGATCTGGAGTGATGCTTATCTCTGAGAAGTCATCAAGACTCAAGCGATCAATTTCGTTCGAGTAAAATTCATTGGTGTCAATAAGCTCGGTAAGTCTGTAAGCCTTCAGATTCATTAGCTCATCAGGACCGTACAGATCTGTGATGCTTAAGATTAATTTAAGAGAATCAACCACCAAATTATCAATCGCGGGTAGGTTGATATTGCCCGAGGGTAATGAAAACTCTGTGGCTATTCCGTAAACACTATTTCCTACACTAGGATCGTTAATCTGCCCTAAGAGTCCGGTATTGATTCGATCTGTTCTTAAGGCCTCTTCAAATTCAGTGCTCACCTCTAGCTCAAAATCAGACTTCACTTTAACATCAACTGAACGAACTCCAGCATCGGCAGGAACCTCCTCTATGACATCATTTTCGCAAGATGAAAAACCTAGGATAAAGCCTAAAAAAAGAGTTGCAACCAATACTGATCGCAACTCTATCAATGTTTTAAAATGATATGTTCGCATTTTACTCTGCCAGAACACCTGACTCTTCAAGAACTTGATCATATAGAGCATCGTAGGCATCAACGTAGTTCTCTTCGTTTTGGTACTCAAGTACGTTAGAATTTGCTGATTTGATGTTCTCTATATGTGATTTTGCTAGCGAGTCAGAACCCAAAATAACGGCATCTGAATATTGAGCAGCAAGCAAGTCAAGATTTTGAACACTTGCTTTTTCAGCAGCTGCTAAATCTTGTTTAACAACGTTTTCAGTAACTGCTTTAGAAGCAAATTTATTGCTCACTTGCTTAACGCTATCGCTGTAATCATAAGCTGAATAAACGATCTTAGCATTTGAGAATATTGGATCGTTTTGATACTCTTTTCTTACATAAAGTGGTAAAACACTAGAGAACCAACCATGACAATGAATGATGTCAGGAGCCCATCCAAGTTTCTTAACTGTTTCAAGAACTCCTTTTCCGTAAAAGATTAGGCGTTCGTGGTTGTCAGCATGTTCAACTCCTTCAGCGTCTTTAAATGTGTTTTTTCTCTTAAAGTACTCTTCATTATCAATAAAGTAAACCTGCATGCGGGCTTGTTGAATAGAAGCTACTTTTATGATCAAGGGATGATCCTGGTCGTCAATAATCAAGTTCATTCCTGACAAGCGAATAACCTCGTGCAATTGGTGTCGACGTTCATTTATGCAGCCGAATCGAGGCATAAAAGTTCTTATCTCTCTTTCTTTCTCTTGTATGGCCTGCGGAAGATTCCGACTAACATTTGCCATTTCAGATTCAGGTAGGTATGGGAAAATTTCTTGTGAAACGTAAAGAACTCTTACTTTATTCATACGGAAAGTTGTTTTTTTGGAGACCACAAAGGTACAAAAAATGTAGTATTCTCTCGGATTTACTCACAGCTAATTGTTAGAAATCCCTCGTTTAACAGCTCGAAATGCGCATAATATCAACTGAAAGTGAATTGATTAAGCTAGTCTCAGAAAATAAGTCTGAACTTGGCTTCGTTCCCACTATGGGAGCGCTACATGAGGGACACCTTAGTCTTCTTAGGAGAGCAAAGCTCGAGAATGAACTTGTGCTTTGTTCCATTTTCGTTAACCCTACACAGTTCGATAAGCCTAATGATCTAGAGAAGTATCCAAGGCAACAAGAGGCAGATCTCGACCTTTTAAGAATTGTGGGATGCGATTTTGTATTCACCCCTACGGTGTCAGAAATGTACCCAGAGGGCCTTAAAAAACTGAAATTTGACTTCGGTATCCTCGATAAAGTAATGGAGGCAGCGCATCGTCCTGGACACTTTGATGGGGTTGCTACAATTGTTAAGCGTTTTTTCGAGTTGATTAAGCCAACACGAGCCTATTTTGGGGAGAAGGACTTTCAGCAGCTTTTAGTCATAAAAGAAATGCTGCTTCAACTGGCCTTCGATATTGAGATTGTTCCTTGTGAAACCTTGAGAGAGCCGAACGGTCTGGCCAGAAGCTCGAGAAACGAAAGATTGCCTGCTCAGAAAAGAATAGATGCGGCAGTAATATTTGAGGCTTTAACATATGCAAAGGATCATTATAGAACTAAAAGCCCCTTAGAATGTCTAACAGAAATGAGAAGCTTGATCGAGTCTATTGACGATGGTGAAATCGAATATCTTAAGATCGTAAATGAAGACAGTTTGCTTGATATAGAGAACTGGGAAGATGCGGTGCATGCACGCGCCTGTGTTGCTGTCAATATTGGGGATGTTCGATTGATAGATAACCTCCTCATATTTTAGTAATTTTGCAGCCTATGACTATAGAGGTTTTAAAGTCAAAAATTCACCGGGTATCTATTACCGAAGCGAATTTACATTACATCGGAAGCATCACCATTGATGAAGATTTGCTTGATGCAGCAAACATGATTGAAGGTGAAAAAGTGCAGGTGGTTAACATCAATAACGGTGAGCGTCTAGAGACTTATATTATCAAAGGTAAAAGGGGCTCAGGGGAGGTCTGCTTGAATGGACCGGCAGCTAGACTTGTGCAAAAAGGCGATATTGTACTTGTGATTTCATACGCTCAAATGGAGTTTGAGGAAGCAAAAAGCTTTAAGCCAAGTGTCGTTTTTCCAGATGAGCACACGAACCGATTAAAATAAAAGTCGGTTGAAAAAAGTCATTCTAAATTCGTTAAAAATTGTCCTTCCCTTAGGCTTAGGCCTGTTTTTAGTTGGGTATTATTTCAATTCGCTTAATGATCAAGACCTTCAAGAAATTAAACTAGCTTTTTCAAAGGCCAATTATTCTTGGATTTACCTCTCGTTTATTTTTGCAATCTTGAGTCACTTAAGCAGGGCTTATCGATGGAAATTCACCTTAGAACCGCTCAACTATCATCCAAAATTTCTCAACAGCTTTTTTTCGGTGATGATTGCTTATTTGGTAAATCTTGCCGTTCCACGGCTCGGCGAATTGACGAGATGTGGAGTGATGGCCCGCTACGAAGACATGTCATTTCAGAAACTGCTGGGAACAGTTATAGCAGAAAGAATAGCCGATTTGATTATTCTCATTATCGTCACAAGCGTGGTGGTGGTAATTCAGTACGACGTGATTCAAGAAACTTTAAATGAAGTATTACAAACCATGGGTGCTAAAATCCCATCCGGAATCGTATTGCTAATACTTGCAGCACTTGGTATTTTTGGTTTGTTCGTTCTAATTCGCTTGTTGAATTCTTCGAGCACTAACCCTATGCTCATAAAAATCCGAGGCTTTTTAAGGGGACTTTCAGAAGGTATTCGCGCCATCTATACAATGAAAAAGAAGTGGGCCTTTATCTTTCACACGGTATTTATTTGGGTGATGTATTTGGCCATGTATTACATCTGTTTCTTCAGTCTGCCCGAAACAAGCGAAGTTCCTTGGGGCGGAGTCTTAACTTCTTTTGTCTTAGGCGGAATCACAATCGTTTTAACCAATGGAGGTATCGGTGCTTATCCATTGGCAATTATGGGTGTGCTGCTCTTGTATGGAGTAGATAAAAATATTGGTGGAGCCTTTGGTTGGATAGTTTGGACAGCTCAAACAGCGCTACTTATTGTTTTTGGTGCACTTTCGTTTGCCTTGATGCCTTTATATAATTCCATACTCAAAAAGTCGAATAATGAATAGCCACCTCGATAAGGTTCGTCAAAAGATTTGGAATCTAGATCAACTCAACAGTAATCTTGAACATTGGAAGCTTGCCAAAGAAAAAATTGTCTTTACAAACGGCTGCTTCGATATTCTTCACCTTGGTCATTTGAGCTATTTGATGCAAGCTGCTGATCTTGGCACCAAACTCATCATCGGCTTAAACTCTGATCAGTCAGTAAGAAACCAAGAAAAGAGTCCTGAGCGCCCTATTTTAGATCAAAATTCACGCGCTATTGCTTTAGCATCATTGTCATACATAGACGCCGTTGTGGTATTCGAAACAGATACTCCACTAGAGCTTATCCGAAAAGTTGAGCCAGATATTCTTGTTAAGGGCGCTGACTATAATCCGGCTTCCGATGACCCTAATGACAAAGCTTATATCGTGGGATCAAAAGAGGTGAAAGAATTAGATGGGGAGATTAGAGTTGTGCCTTTACTCGAAGGTTACTCAACTACAAGCATCGTTAACAGAATAAAGGCCTAATGGCGAAGCAAAAAAGCAACTATGTCTGCCAAAACTGTGGTGCCTCAAGTCCAAAATGGATAGGTAAATGCCCTTCATGTGGCGATTGGAATACCTATCAAGAAGAAATTCTCACACAAACGAAGGCAGGTAAGAAAACGCTCGATAAGAGCGGTCCGGCTAGCAAACCAATACCCATTGCAGAAGTTGGTAGCCAACAACATGTTCGTATTGGCTTAATCGATCAAGAATTAAATCGGCTTTTAGGGGGTGGTTTGGTTAAAGGTTCAGCGGTGCTCATTGGAGGTGAACCCGGGATTGGAAAGTCAACCTTATTGCTGCAGGTCTCCTTGGGGATGAAAGGCAAGGTGCTCTATGTTTCTGGTGAAGAAAGCTTGGAGCAAATCAAGCTGAGAGCAGATCGAATTGAATCTAAGTCTTCTAAATGTTTTCTTCTTGCAGAAACAAATACCGATGCGATTTTGAGCTCGGCAGAAGAAGTCCAACCTAATGTGATCATCATTGATTCTATTCAAACGCTCCACTCTTCAGTTATTGATTCTCCCGCAGGAAGCGTTTCTCAGATTAAGCAAGCGAGCGCCGAAATAATTCATTTCATCAAACAAAAAGGAATCCCAGTATTTCTCATAGGTCATATCACCAAAGAGGGTCAATTGGCAGGGCCAAAAGTATTGGAGCATATGGTCGACGTCGTTTTGCAGTTTGAAGGCGATCGTCAGCATAATTTTCGATTGCTCCGTTCTTTAAAAAACAGATTTGGAAGTACACATGAGTTAGCCATCTACGATATGCAAGCGGATGGGCTAAGGGAAGTGAGTAACCCTTCCAATGTACTTTTAGAACAAAGAGATACCGAGCTTTCCGGAATTGCTGTTGCCTGCAGTATGGAAGGTGTAAGGCCCATGCTCATCGAGGTACAAGCTTTGGTAAGTACTGCAGCATATGGAACTCCACAAAGGAGTACTACCGGCTTTGATTCGAAAAGATTGAATATGCTATTGGCAGTTTTGGAGAAACGCTGTGGCTTTAGGCTTGGAACAAAAGACGTTTTCTTGAATATTGCTGGAGGAATTAAGGTTTCCGATCCTGCACTCGATTTGGCAGTTGTAGCCGCCATACTTTCTTCAAATCAAGATGAAAGTATTGATCCTAAAACCTGTTTTATTGCGGAGTTAGGCTTGTCGGGAGAAATCAGGCCTGTTGACAGAATTGAACAGCGCTTGGCAGAAGCGAGCAATATGGGCTTTGAGAAGGCTTACATTTCTGCTTATCACAAGACCAAGCTTAAGCAACAATTCTCGATTGAGATTGTCAGTTCTAAACGCATTGATGAGTTTTATCGCAAATTGATTTAAATGAAATATCTAGTATCTATCCTTCTTTCAATATTCTTAAGTTATCAGATTATGGCTCTTGAAGTAAACTACAAAATAGGAATGGAAGACCCTGATAAGCACTATTTTCAGCTTGAGATGGAAATTTCCGGAAATACTTCGAAAGATGTTTTAGTGAAGATGCCAGTTTGGACCCCAGGGTCTTATAAAATTAGAGAGTATGGAAGGTATGTTGAAGGGCTACAAGCAAGTAACGCTAGAGGAAAGCTGCAAATAGAGAAGCAGACTAAAAACAGTTGGCTTGTTAAGGCAAATTCAAGCTCAAAGTTAAGGTTAAGCTACAAGGTTTACGCTTTCCAAGAGAACATTCGCATGAGCTTCTTAGATGAAGAACATGCTTTTATCACAGGAACAACCATGTTCATGTATGTAGATGGAAATAAAGAATCAGCAGGTAAGCTTGAGATTGTTCCCTTTGAAAACTTTAAGCGTGCCTCATCCGCTTTAGATCGACTTGGAGATTTCCAATTTGCCTATAAGAATTATGACCATTTAGTTGATTGCCCTATCGAAATTGGGAACCATGAAGTTTGGAGCTTCGAAGCCCATGGGGTGAATTACGAAATTGCCATGGTAGGAAAGTCAAATGTTCGAAAAAAGAAGTTCATTGCTGATGTGGCTACTATCTGTGGAGAGGCTAACAAGGTGTTTGGTGAAAACCCAAATGCTTATTACCTATTCATCATTCACAATACGCAATCTCGAGGTGGAGGTCTTGAGCATACAAACAGCACCGTACTTCAATTAAATAGGGATTCATACAAACCAGAAGGTCAATATGAAAGAGCCTTAGGTTTAGTGGCTCACGAGTACTTTCATGTATGGAATGTCAAGCGTATTCGCGCTCAAGCAATGGGGCCTTTCGATTATGATAAGGAGATATACACCGACTTATTATGGTTGTTTGAAGGATTTACAAGTTACTACGATAAGCTGCTTCTCTATAGGGCCGGATATAAAACCAGAGACGAATTCATCAATACACTTTTAGGAACCCTAAGATCGGTTGAAGCCATTCCAGGTAGTCAAGTGCAGAGTTTAAGAGAATCGAGTTTAGATACTTGGGTGAAGACCTATATCACAGATGAAAACTCAATAAACACTGGAATTTCTTACTATTCAAAAGGTTCATTGCTGGCTTTACTTCTCGATATGCTCATAGTTGATGAGACTAAGGGTGCAAAAAATCTCGATGATTTCATGCAAGCTTTATATCAGTATTCTGAGAAAGGGGCGAAACCAATTAATTATCAGATTGTGAAGAAATTGGCTTCTGAAACTGCGGGTAAAAATCTCGACAAGTTTTTTGAAACCCACGCAGAGCGCCCTGGGACTTTCGATTACTCCCCCTACTTTTCGAAAAATGGAGTGGATTATAAAATAGAGACTGAAAAGCAGATTTCATTAGGAATAATTTTAAACAAGTCTTATGTTCAATCTGTGCTCCGAGGTTCAGCGGCTGAAAAAGCAGGGATTTATGCAAGGGACATTATTCTTAAAATCAACGGTGAGTCATTAGCACTTCATCAGATGAAAGAAATTGCTGAGTTAGAGAAAGAATCTAAGATTTGGAAAATCGTCCTATTGAGAAAGGGAATAAAGAGAAAAATTACACTGCCAGCTCCAATAGAAGAAAAGCAAAAGATTATCATGCATGTTTCAAACGCTGAGCTTGCAAATCGCTGGTTAAATGGAAAAGAATGAAAATCTATACTAAAAAAGGTGATAAGGGTCAAACAAGTCTTTTAGGGGGCTCAAGGGTACCTAAAACCCACCTTCGTATCGAATCCTATGGCACGCTGGATGAGTTGAATTCTCATATTGGTATGCTAAGAGATTTAGCTGATTTGAGAACTGATGAGTTGATTTGGATTCAAAATCAGCTTTTTTCTCTAGGTTCTATCCTAGCACTCGAAAAAAAGGAGTCAAACTGGAATCTTCCACAAGTAGAGGAAAGCCATATTGCTAAGTTGGAAGAGTGGATGGATCAGATGGATCAGGAGCTTGAGCCAATGAAAAACTTTGTGCTTCCAGGTGGCCATCCTGCTGTAAGTCAGGCACATATTTCAAGAACTGTATGTAGAAGAGCAGAGCGTTTGGTGATTGCTTTGTCATCTGAAGTTGAACTTTCTGAGCTCAATGTAGGCTTCCTAAATCGCCTTTCCGACTATTTGTTTGTAATGGCAAGGTGGCTGACAAAAGAGCATGGAATAAGTGAAATACCCTGGAAATCAGACACATAGAATATTCAAAAAAAATTTCGATTGGATTGATATAATTCTATTTTTGCAAAAAATCAAAGCACACAGAGATGTATTGGACTCTTGAATTAGCTTCTTACCTTGAAGATGCTCCTTGGCCAGCGGCAAAGGAGGAACTTATAGATTACGCTCTCAGAAGAGGAGCTCCATTGGAGGTGGTGGAAAATCTTCAAGAACTAGAAGATGAAGGGGAGGTCTATGAAACCATTGAGGATATCTGGCCCGACTATCCCACTAAGGAAGATTTCTTCTTTAATGAAGATGAGTACTAAAGCTCTGATTAAAAAGTATTTATGGATCCCCTGTGTAAGGGGATTTTTTGTTTTAAACCTGTTGGTCAATTCGCCAATTTGAAATTTGAGGGTAGGTCAATTCGACTAACTTTGAAAGCTTAGAAAACACGTTAGGATGTTGGATTTTGTGAATAAGGTTCTGAATAAGGTAATCGGCAATAAGTCGGAGAAGGATATTAAGGCCTTAGAACCTAGAGTTGAAGAGATAAATAAGATTTTCGCTGGGCTTGAAAGCCTGAGTAATGATGAGCTTAGGGCAAAAACCCAAGAGTTTAAAGAACGCATCAACGAGTATGTCGCCGAACCTCGCGCTCGAATTGAAGATTTAAAGACTCAAACTGAAGATTCGAACACAGATATTCTTGCCAAAGAAAATATCTATGCTGATATCGATAAGATTGAAGAAGAGATCGATGGGAAGGTTGAAGAAATCCTAGATCAGATCCTACCTGAAGCCTTTGCAGTGATCAAAGAAACTGCAAGAAGATTCAAAGAGCACGACAGTCTCGAAGTAACAGCTTCTGAAAAGGACATTGTCCTTGCCAATGAACGCGATTTCTTAAGTGTGAATGGAGCGAAAGCAAGTTATAGCACAAGCTATAACGCCGCTGGCACTGAAATGAACTGGGACATGGTGCATTACGATGTTCAGTTAATTGGTGGAATGGTGCTGCATTCAGGAAAGATTGCGGAAATGGCAACTGGGGAAGGAAAAACCTT
>Ga0209335_10005475_pt1 | contig 11659 bp, 14 predicted proteins | sample COG_09_FD_184753 | JGI IMG/M metagenome (GOLD analysis project Ga0209335, IMG submission 184753) | Pelagic Microbial community sample from North Sea - COGITO 998_met_09 (SPAdes) (version 2) | ecosystem: Environmental > Aquatic > Marine > Neritic zone/Coastal water | place: Helgoland, sampling...
ACCATGACTTTTAACTACTGGTGAATCTAAACCTAAGAATATGGCACCATTATATAGTCTTGGATCTAGTCTTTTTTTGAATTTATTTAAGTTTGAAATATTAATAAGAGAAGATACTTTTCCAATAATTGAGCCTGTCATGGCATTCTTAAGTTCACTTGCAATAAAGTTAGCCGTACCCTCAGCTGTTTTTAAAGCAACATTTCCTGTAAAACCGTCTGAAACTATAACATTTACTTCACCATCCATTAAATGATTTCCCTCAATGTAACCAGCAAAATTATAGTTATTTGATTTTTTGTCATTTAAAATTTGGTATGTGTCCTTAATAACTTCATTTCCTTTAAGTTCTTCAGACCCTATATTTAATAAAGCAACATTTGGTTTATCATTCGGATATAACGATGTATATAAAGAAGCACCCATAATTGAAAAATCAAACAAGTTTTTTGAACTACATTCAATATTTGCTCCTAAATCCAAAACAACACTCATGCCTTTTTTATTTGGCCATAATGCTGATAAAGCTGGTTTATCAATATTTTCAATCATTTTAAGATTTAATTTTGAAATAACTAATAGTGCTCCAGTATTGCCTGCTGAAACAACTATATCAGCTTCTTTTTTCTTAACACTTTCAATTGCGAGCCACATGCTAGTTTCCTTGCCTCTTTTAGCACCTTCTAGGGGGCTGTCAGTACTTTTGACTATCTTATCTGTATGAACAATCTCAAAAAAGTCATTACTTATTTTTCCATCAATAATCTTATTTATTTGTGTTTTATCTCCAAAAATTTGAAAAAAATTTCTCTTGTTTGATTTATGGTTAAGTAAAATTCCATCAATAACTTTTTTTGGAGAACCATCACCTCCCATTGCATCAACTGCAATTTTAATCATATCAGACATGAGTAAATTTTAATTTATTCTTTCGGGTCTAAAACTTGGCGACCTTTATACATTCCTGTTTTTAAATCAAGGTGATGAGACAGTCTGTATTCACCTGATTTTTTATCTTCAACTATATTTTTTGAAGAAAATTTCATGTTTTGAGCTCTTCTCATTCCTGTTCTTGACGGGGTCTGTTTACGTTTTGGTACGGCCATAATTATGCTTTAACTACACTTTTTAAATATGAATTTAAAGTATTATTTTTAAGAATATTATAATAATTATTGAAATATTCAGTCAAAAATTGGTTGTTTGAGGAGTTTTCTATAAATGTATCAAAAATTTCTGTTTTTTTGTTAACCTCTAAATCATTCCAATAATGAATTTTGTCTACTAAACTGTGAAAAAGATTTAAATAATTTTTCATTTTTTTGTTTATAGATTGGTCTCCATAGCCTATTTCTCTAATACTGAGTTCTAATTGTCTAAAAATAAAATCATATATATCTTGTAGAACTTTTGTATTTTCATCTTTCTTATAAACTTTAAAAAAAAAAGCTAGGTGTATCAGAAAAAATACTAGTCTATCTGAAAATTCATCTTGAGATTTAAAATTTTTATACAGATCTTTATTTCTAGTCATTTTAACTAAACTATTATAAAAAGATATATAAGTTTTTGTCATGAGAAAAATTATATTATTCATATCAATTTTTTTAATAATTTCAAATTGTAGTTTTAAGCAAAATATTGAACACCATGGTGTTCATATGTTGAATGAAAAAGGTAAGAAACTCATTATTAATGAAAATAACAAAAATGATGTTATTAAATCACTTGGTCCACCTTCTGTTGAAAGCTCTTTTGATAATGATTTAATGTTTTATATCGAAAGACAGATTCTTGTTAGAGGTCTTACGAGACTAGGTAAAAGGCAAATATTGGCAAATAATGTTTTGATAGTGGAAGTTGATAATCGTGGTATTTTAATAAAAAAAGAGTTTATCGATTTAAATCAAATGAATGATTTAGAAATCAGTAAAAAAATTACAGAAATTGATTATCAAAAAACAACATTTATTTATGATTTTTTATCAAGCATGAGACAAAAAGTTAATGACCCTCTTGGAAAAAAAACAAAAAAATAATTTTTTAACCAGCAATAACTGCTAATAATAATAAAGCTACAATATTGGTAATCTTAATCATTGGATTAACAGCTGGACCTGCAGTATCTTTGTAAGGATCACCCACCGTATCTCCGGTAACAGCAGCTTTATGTGCTTCTGACCCTTTTCCACCGTGATTGCCATCTTCGATATATTTTTTTGCGTTATCCCATGCACCACCGCCAGCAGTCATTGAAACCGCAACAAATAATCCTGTAATAATAACACCTAATAACATTGCACCTACAGAAGCTAAAGCAGCTACTTGACCACCTATAGATAAAATTATGAAGTATAAAACAATTGGGGACAGAACTGGAAGAAGAGACGGTATAATCATTTCTCTAATTGCTGCAACTGTTAACAAATCAACAAGTTTTGCATAATCAGGTTTTTGTTTACGTTTCATAATACCTGGAAACTTTTTAAATTGCCTTCTTACTTCTACTACAACAGCACCTCCTGCTCTTCCAACAGCTTGCATTCCCATTGAACCAAATAAATATGGAAGCATTCCTCCAATTAATAAACCTACAACAACATATGGATTAGATAAATCAAAAGTAACAACTATTCCTTCTAATTTCGATCCAGCGACTCCTGAAAAATGTTTAATATCTTCAACGTAAGCAGCAAATAAAACTAACGCACCTAATCCCGCCGAACCTATTGCATAACCTTTTGTAACAGCTTTAGTTGTGTTACCTACCGCATCTAAGGCATCTGTGGTTTTTCTCACACTATTAGGTAATTTTGACATTTCGGCAATACCACCCGCATTATCAGTAACTGGGCCATACGCATCAAGGGCAACAACCATTCCTGCTAATGCTAACATAGTTGTAACTGCTATTGCAATCCCATAAAGACCTGCAATGGAATTTGTAGCAAGAATACCAGCTACAATAATTAAAGCTGGTACAGCTGTAGCTTCCATAGAAACAGCCAATCCTTGAATAACGTTTGTTCCATGTCCAGTAGTAGACGATTTAGCTATACTTCTTACTGGTCTATACTCAGTACCAGTATAAAATTCTGTAATCCAAATTAATAAACCCGTGATAACTAAACCAATAATTCCACATATATATAAGTTCATACCATTAAAAGTTTTTTCATTAACAGTGTATTCGCTTGTAAAACCAATCACATAATCGGTTACTGGATATAAAATTGCCAATGAAGTAATAGCTGAAACAACAAAACCTTTATATAAAGCATTCATCACATTTTTACTTTTTCCTAATTTGACAAAGAATGTTCCTAATATTGATGTTAAAATACATGCACCACCAATTGTTAAAGGGTAAATCATCATATTTAAATCACCAACAAAAAATATTGATGATAAAACCATTGTAGCAACAATGGTTACCGCATAAGTTTCAAATAAATCAGCAGCCATACCAGCACAATCACCAACGTTATCACCTACGTTGTCAGCTATAACAGCTGGGTTTCTTGGGTCGTCCTCTGGAATTCCCGCCTCAACTTTACCAACTAAGTCAGCACCAACATCGGCACCTTTTGTAAAAATTCCACCACCTAATCTCGCAAAAATTGAGATAAGAGATGCACCAAAACCTAGAGCAACTAATGCATTAACAATTTCTCTTTCTTGTATGCCAAATTTTAGTAAAAAATAATAATAAACAGCAATAGCTAATAAAGCCAATCCAGCAACTAGCATTCCTGTTACAGCTCCAGATTTAAATGCTACTGATAGACCACTTGCCAAACCTTTTCTAGAGGCCTCAGCAGTTCTAACATTAGCCTCAACTGAAACAAGCATACCAACATAACCAGCTATACCAGATAAAGTTGCACCAATTAAATAACCCAAACCTACAAGTGGACTAAATACAAAACAAATAACAATTAAAACTACCACACCAACAATTGCTATAGTTTTATACTGTCTAGCTAAATAAGCTTTAGCTCCAATTTGAATCGCAGAGGCAATTTCTTGCATTTTTGCATTCCCATTACTTGAGCTTAAAATATTTTTTCCAGTAAAATATCCATAAACAATTGACAAGAAACCGGCAGCGATAGTGTATAAAAGAATAATTTCGACAGATGAGTTCATATAGACCTTAATAAGTTGTTGGTTAGAGTTATTAAAAAGCGGACAATACAAAAAAAGCTATAAAAGGCAATAATTAACTTCTAAAACTTATGATAAAACCCTTTGTTTTTAAGGGCAATTTTCTTCCCTTTTTGATCAATAATTTCAGATTTTTGTAAAGCATTACAAATTTTTCCAATTTTAGAAATTTTAACACCTAAAGTTTTGCTAATTTTACTAATGATTCTAGATTTTGATGGATTTGCGGTAAATAGAATTTGATAATCATCTCCCTGAGAAATAAAAGAAATTTTCTTAAATTTTTTCATCTTAAGTAATTTACTGAGATTATTTGAAATAGGAATTTTTTTTAAAAATAATTTGTAAGAAAGTTTTTGTTTATTAATTAGTTTTTCTAAATCAGCAATTAAACCATCAGACACATCTATTGAAGTATTAGCAAGTGATAATAATTTAGTAGATAATTTATAACATAATGCGGGTTTGTAATAGCTTTTTTCAAAGTAATTTTTTAAATTTCTATTCACATTAATTTTATTTTGTAAAATTCTTAGTCCAGTATAGCTATCACCCAAATTACCAGTAACGTAAATATTATCGTTTAATTTAGCTTTATTCCTTAATATAATTTTTTTAGAAAAGCCTATAGATGTAATAGTAAAACTTAACTTATTAGAGAAAACTGTATCTCCACCACATAATAGAACATCGTATTTTTTTTGTTCTTGATTTAACGATTTAGAAATTTTAGCTAAATTTGATTGTGAAAATGTCTTATTATTACCAGATCCAGATATAAAATAGTATTTAGGCTTAACACCCTTGCAAATTAAATCTGATATAGATGATCTAAGTATCTTTTTAATTATTAAACCTGGCTTTTTAAAACTTAAAAAGTGAACACCCTCAGTATAAGTGTCAACTGAAACTACCAATTGTTTGGACTTATCAAAAAAAACATCATCATTTAAATTAAAAGAACCCTTATTTTTTTTTGAAAGTACTGAAAAAAATTTTTTAATCAATTCAAATTCATGCATTTGAAGATCTTAATTTTTTAGCAACATTATCGAGTAAAGCATTTAAATATCTAGTTTGTGAATCATCTAAAAAAAAATTTGAAGCATTTAGATACTCTTTAATTATAATATTTATAGACAAATTAGGTTTGTATAAAATTTCATAAGTAGCAGACTTTAAAATAACTTGAAAAACTTTATCTAAATTATTAAATCGGAATCCATCGCCTAGATTTTTGTCTAGTTCATCTAAAATAATTTCATTACGTTCTATAGTACCTGATACAACGTCTTTAATAAATTTTTTAAATCTATGCTTTGAAAATAGAATTTCTTCATCATCATTGAAAAATTTCCCATATAATTTTTGGATAATTATTACCCTTGGATTATTTTTTGGGCTAAAAGGTGTTTTCATTTTTGTGATAAAACTGCTAAGACAGCTTTAGTTGCTTCGCTACCTTTTTTACCTCTAGCTTTTGCTTGCTCCATATTTAAACAAGTTATTATACCATTTCCAATTGGTTTCTTTGACTCAATAGATAATCTCATTATAGCATCAGTTGTCGTTTGGGATATAAAATCAAAATGCGGTGTTTCACCTTTTATTACACAGCCTAGGGCAATAAAAGCATCAAATTTTTTTAAATTTTTAGATATCGTTACTGGAATTTCAAAAACGCCAGGTACATTAATAATTTTAACAACACAATTTTTAGGTAATAGACTTTTTGCAGAATCTAATAAATCAAAAGATATGTCCTCATAATAATTAGCACATGTAATTAAAATTTTTTTATTCATTAAATTATTTCTTGTTTGGCTATCTTTATATCATAACCTTCTAAACCAATAACCTTTTTTGGTGATTTGCTGATTAATATCATTTTTTTTATTTTTAAATCTTTGATAATTTGAGCACCAATACCATAATTTCTAATAAGTTTATCATTACCTTTTTTATAAAAATTCTTATTTTTATAATCCTTAAGGGTTTGAGTTACGGACTTAAGATTTGTGTCTTTAATAAAGACTAAAACACAATTATTAAATTTCTTAAAATATTTTAATGTTTTATTAAATGAATTTGGTAATTCTTGATTGAGTAGATAGTTATGAACTACATTTGATGAAATAACTCTAACTCTAGGTATTATGTTTCTTCTTAAAGATCCTTTTACTAAAGCAAAATGTTCTGAACCATCTAGTAAATTTTCATAGATTTTTATTTTATATTTCAGATTATTAACTTTAATATCTGATGATTTCTTTAATTTTATTAATTTTTCTTTTTTTAATCTATAAGAAATTAGATCTTCTATTTTACCAATTTTGAGATTGTGTTTCTTGGCAAAATTAAATAAATCTTGACCTTTAGCCATAGTCCCATCTTCATTCATAATTTCACATATAACGGCAGAGTTATTTTTTTTAGCTAGCTTGGAAATATCAACAGAAGCTTCGGTGTGCCCTGCTCTTACAAGCACCCCACCATCTTTTGCAATTATTGGAAAAACATGTCCTGGTGATACGATATCTTTTTTATTTACATTTTTTTTTGAGGCAATCTTAATAGTTTTAGCCCTGTCTTTAGCTGATATACCTGTCGTAATTCCTTTTTTTGCTTCAATCGAAACAGTAAAGGCTGTTTTGTTTCTTGATTGATTTACAGGTGACATAAGCGATAAGTTTAATCTTTTGGCTTGTAAACTATCCAAAGCTAAACAAATTAATCCTCTACCATATTTTGCCATAAAATTTATATTTTTTGCATTAGTGTCTGTAGTAGAAATTATTAGATCACCTTCATTTTCTCTTTTTTCATCATCAACTAATATGAACATGCCACCTTTTTTGGCAATTTTAATAATTGATTCAATTGAAGAATAGTTACTTTTTTGCATTAAAAAAATTTTTAACATATTTCGATAAAATATCTATCTCCACATTAACTAAGCTACCTTTTTTAATCTTAGATAAATTGGTTAATTTAAAAGTGTGTGGGATTACCCATATTTGAAAACCTTTTTTTGTAACTTTTGAAATTGTTAATGAAATTCCATTTATACAAATTGAAGCCTTTTCAATGATATCTTTTTTTATCTTTGAGTTAATTTCAAAATCAAAAATATATGATTTATCTACTTTTTTTATACTTAAAATTTTACTGGTTGTATCAACATGACCTTGACATATATGACCTGAAATCTTTTGACCATATTTAAGTGGAAGTTCCAAGTTGATTTGGTCATTAGTTTTTAAATATTTAAATTTAGATCTCTTAACTGTTTCATTTGAAAGATAAAATTCCATAATTTTTTTTTTGATTGAAATTAAAGTTAGACAAACTCCATCACAAGCGACTGAAACTCCAATATCATTAGTGTTTAATTTAATATTTGATTTTATAAAGATATTTATACCTTCGGGCCTTTTAGACATTTTGGTAATTGATCCTTTATTAAATATGATTCCGTTAAACATTTTATTTTTTATAAATTATAATATTATCTTTATCTAATTTAGTGCTAACTGTAGTCTTATTTTGATATTTTTTATTAAGCATATCGAGTGAAGTAAAAATTTTAAAATCATTATTTTTTAACATTTTATTATGACTTTGAAATAAATAAAATAAGTCTACTAATCTACTTTTAATCAAGCTTTTAGTCAATTTATCACCTCCTTCAATTAATAAATTTCTAACACCTAATGTAAAAATTTTTTTAAAAACTTTATTTAAATCAAAAAATCCATAATTATTTAAACTAAATTTAATTAAGGTAATTCCTTTTTTTTTTAAAATATTGATTTTTTTATTCTTTGATGAATTATAGAATATAATCGTATTATCCTTTTTTGCTGATTGAAAAATATAACTATTTAATCTTATTTTTAAGTTTTTATCTAAGATAATTCTTTTGGGAGAAAATTTTTCATATCCTTTCAATCTACAATTTAACTTTGGATTATCTATATTTAAAGTAGTACTAGTGATCATTATTGAGTCATTCTTGTAACGCAAATAATGAGTAAGTTTATCAGAAGTTTTATCAGTTATTCTTTTTTCACCTTTTTTATAAATTAATTTATTCTTTGTAATAGCAATTTTACTTGTCACATAAGGTAACTTATCATTTCTATTTTTGGTGTAAGAGTCATACAAAGATTTTGCTTCCTTTTTCAATAAACCTTTTTTAACTACAATATTTTTATTAGATAAAATTTTAAAACTTTTTCCTTTAACTTTTTTATCAATGTCTTCCATTGAAAAAATTAATTCATTAATACCACTTTTAATTATAGTATTTGTACAAGGTGGAGTCTTTCCATAGTGGTTACAAGGTTCAAGGGTTACGTACATTTTTGCCCCATCTAACTTTTCATAGCTATTATTTATAGCATTGTGTTCTGCATGCGGTTTGCCGTTATAACCTGTTTGCCCAACAGAGATAATTCTGTTATTTCTTACTATTAAACAACCAACAGACGGATTTTCACCAGTTAAACCATTTCGAGCTCTTGCAAGATCTAATGCAAGATTCATAAACTTTTTATCTTTTAATGAAAATTTATCTTTTTTTAAAGACATCTATTTTGTCCACAAATTGTACAAAATCTTTTTCTTCTCTAAAATTACGATAAACTGATGCAAATCTAACATAGGCCACTGGATCAAGATCTTTCAGACCCTCCATAACCAAGGTACCTATTGTATTAGTTGAAATTTCATTTTGACCAAGCTCTTCTAAAGTTCTCGAAACTTTACTAATGAATTTTTCTATAGTTTCTGTATCTAAAGGTCTTTTTTTTAATGCTATATAAATTGATTTAGCTAATTTATCTCTATCAAAGGCAGATTTTCTTCCATTCTTTTTTACAACTAACAGTTCCCTATATTGAATTCTTTCAAAGGTAGTAAATCTTTCACCGCAAGAGCACATTCTTCTTCTACGTATAGCAGTTCCGTCTTCAGTGGGTCGTGAGTCTACTACAGAAGTTTCACCTTTTTTTTCACAAGGGCAAATCATTTATTTTAGATTCTTATAAATCGGAAAAGAAGATGTTAATTCTATAACTTCAGCTTTTACCTCATTTTCAATTTTACTATTATCGTTTTGGTTCTTAGAAAGACCTCTAATTGTTTTAGTTATTAGCTCACCTACTTTTTGAAATTCTTTAAGACCAAATCCCCTTGTGGTTGCTGCCTGAGTTCCAAGTCTAATACCAGAAGTGATCATTGGTTTTTCAGTATCAAATGGAATTCCATTTTTATTACAAGTTATATTTGCTCTACACAAGCTCTCTGATGCAAGATTTCCCTTTACATTGTAAGGTCTAAGATCAACTAACATTAAATGTGTATCTGTTCCATCAGAATAGATTTTGAATCCATTATTTTTCAATGTTTCAGCCAAGATCTTGGCATTAGCTAGAACTGATTTAATATAATCTTTAAACTCTGGTTGTAAGGCTTCTAAAAAACCAGCAGCTTTAGCTGCAATGACATGCATAAGAGGTCCGCCCTGATAACCAGGAAAGACAGCCGTATTAAATTTTTTTGATAATTCTTCATGATTGGTTAAAATTATTCCACCTCTAGCACTTCTAAAAACTTTATGTGTAGTTGATGTTACAACATGCGCATGATCACAAGGGTTTGGATATCCTTTGCCAGCAACTAATCCTGAAAAATGAGCCATATCTACCATCAAAAGTGCTCCAACTTTATCAGCTATTTCTCTAAATCTTTTAAAATCAATCACTCGTGAATAGGCACTTCCACCTGCAATAATTAATTTGGGCTTATGTTCTAATGCAAGTTTCTCAACATTGTCATAATCAATAAGTTCAGATTTTTTATCAACATCATATCCAATTGCATTAAACCATTTTCCTGACATTGAAATTTTAAGTCCATGAGTAATATGACCACCTGAATTTAAACTCATTCCCATAAATGTATCACCAGGATTTAATAATGCTAAAAAAACAGCTCCATTTGCTTGTGCACCAGAATGTGGTTGTGCATTAGCAAACTTACAGTTAAAAAGTTTTTTTAATCTATCTATTGCTAAATTTTCAGCAACGTCAACATGCTCACATCCATTATAATATCTTTTGCCCGGGTATCCTTCTGCGTATTTGTTTGTTAAAACTGAACCCTGGGCTTCAAGGACCGCTTGAGATACTATATTCTCTGAAGCAATTAATTCAATATGCTGTTGTTGTCTTACCAGTTCATCATTAATAGCTTTATGTAGTTCTGGATCTTTAGTTAACAAACTATCTTCAAAGAAACTTTTATAACTGTCATTTAAATAATTTTTTTCACTAGACATAATTAAATCTTATTTATTCTTTTTTGATGCCTTCCACCTTCAAATTTCGTGCTCAAGAAAACATTCACTAAGTTCATAATATTGTTTTTCTTCAGCAGCCTAGACCCTAATGTAATGATATTTGCATCATTATGCAATCTTGATAATTTAGTTGATTTTAAATTAAAACACTGAGCAGCACGTATATTTTTGTGTTTATTAGCAGCAATATTCATACCCGTACCTGACCCACAAACAAGAATACCTATGTGATTTTTATTAGTTTTTACTTTTTTTGCAACTTTGTGAGCAAAGTCAGGATAATCTACTCTATCATCATTATTTGGTCCTAAGTCAGTACAATTGTAATTTTTTTTAATAAGAAAATTTTTAATAAACATTTTTAGTTCAAAACCTGCGTGATCAGAAGCAATAAATATTTTTTTCAAATCAATTAAACTTATGGTCCATAACACATGCTACTAGGTGAATTCTGTTTTCCTCTCCACCATTAAAAGCATTATGATATTTTGTGTTATTAGTAATCCACACGGAACCATCTGCTGGCAAGTGTTTTGCAACATTATCTATAACCATTATTGAGCCTGGATTAGTTATTATTGGTATATGCAATCTTGGTTCAGGGTCTCTATGCCAACTCAATGTAGATCGGGGTTGTTTTAATAAAATTCTAACACGGCCCAATTTGTATTTTTTTGAAAGTACATCAAATACTTCCTTGAAATATGTGTCTTTATAATCTTCAATAAATTCTGAATATGCAGACTCTTTTATAGCTTCATCTCTAACAACTTCATTTCCTGATGAATCTGGTTTTGTCCAAAATACACCTCTAGCTTTATGACCCTTAATAGAATCTGGATCACCAGGAATTTGAGTAAGAGATATAGCTCCAAAATTGGAAATACCTTCTGGTCCATCAAAATCTTTTATCTTTAATATTTCTTTGTAAGCTTTTTGGAGTTCATTAATGTCAAATTTGACATTTTGTTTATCAAAATCGTTAAAGTTTAGGCTCATGAAATTGTTAATATCCTTTTTATAATATATTTGTATATTACATTTGTCGCATATTATAAATATATAAAAACATGATTATAGGAAAATTTCCAAATTTGAGACTTAGACGCAGTCGAAAGTCTGATTGGT
>Ga0209335_10005479_pt1 | contig 11649 bp, 10 predicted proteins | sample COG_09_FD_184753 | JGI IMG/M metagenome (GOLD analysis project Ga0209335, IMG submission 184753) | Pelagic Microbial community sample from North Sea - COGITO 998_met_09 (SPAdes) (version 2) | ecosystem: Environmental > Aquatic > Marine > Neritic zone/Coastal water | place: Helgoland, sampling...
AGATTTTATTTTTATTTTTTTTACGAAGGTAAATTTAAAAAAAGTTTAAGTGTTATAAGTCAAGTATATATAATACTTATCAACAGTTTTATCATGCTAATTTTTATCCCTCCAAAACACATATAATTCATCTAAATCAAAATCAAGAGCATAATCTTGCTTTTCTAATGAACCGTCTGAAAAAGATCGTTGAAGAATATCCTCAATAAGATAGTCTTCAAAATCTTCAAAAGGCTCATATTTATCTTTCAACGATATTGAATAAAATGAAGCAGCAGTATTATATAAAAGAGCTCTAAACTTATTTCTATAATCAGACACTATTCTATGAGCAGTAAGACCAGTCTGTCTATTTAAAAGTTTAACTAATATCCTTCCTTGAGACCTAGATAACTTTCTTAATTCATCAGAGAATTCATCATAAACAAATTTTTCTAATTTTTTTAGATATAATCTTTTTTGTCTTTTAGAGTTTATTGAGTCAACTCTAGAATCTATTCTATTCATTCTTTCTGATGCCAACTTTGCATATGAATAGACCTTTTTAACTCTGTATCTTAATATTACATATCTTTTTATTTCATCGTCATTTTCAAAACTTAGAGGTTGATAAACCGTAACCTCATCCAACATGAATGTATTAGATGGAATTGAGTCTCCTGGAAATAGAAAATCAAGCTCCTCAAAGTTGTCTTGACAAAATAAATTATTTGACAAAAGAATAAGTAATAGAAATAAATGATATTTCATGTTGCAAATTTAATAAGATGTTTAGTAATAATTGTTAATTTTGCTTTTTAAAAAATTATGAAAATACTTAATTCAAAATCACTAAAATTTCTAGAAGAATATCTAAATAACGCTGCACCAACTGGTTACGAATCAGATGGTCAAAAAATTTGGATGAAATACTTAAAACCTTATGTTGATGAATTCATAACAGATGATTATGGAACTGCAGTTGGAGTAATCAATCCAGACAAAAAATTTAAAGTTGTAATTGAAGGACATTCTGATGAAATTTCATGGTATGTAAACTATATTACTGATAAAGGTCTTATATATGTGATTAGAAATGGTGGAAGTGATCATCAAATTGCTCCTTCTAAATGGGTAAATATTCACACAAAAAAAGGAATTGTGAAAGGTGTATTTGGATGGCCTGCTATTCACGTAAGAGATCACTCTAAGGAAACTCCCCCTAAAATTGATAATATTTTCATAGATATAGGCGCTAAGGATAAAAAAGAAGTTGAAAAAATGGGAGTTCATGTAGGTTGTGTAATTACCTATCCAGATACTTTTCAAATAATCAATAAAGATAAGTTTGTATGTAGAGCTATTGACAATAGAGCTGGTGGATTTATGATAGCTGAAGTTGCTAGACTTTTAAAAGAAAATAAAGACAGTCTTCCTTTCTGTTTATATATCACTAACTCTGTTCAAGAAGAAATTGGACTTAGAGGTGCAGAAATGATTACCAATAGATTGAAACCAGATGTTGCCATAGTTACTGATGTTACTCATGACACTTCGACTCCAATGATTGATTCCAAGAAAGAAGGAGATACTCAATTAGGTAAAGGGCCAGTTATTTCTTACGCTCCTGCAGTTCAAAATAATCTTAGAGAAAAGATTATTAGTACAGCAGAAAAACATAAAATACCTTTTCAAAGAGCAGCATCATCAAGATATACAGGAACAGATACTGATGCATTTGCTTACAGTAATGGAGGAGTGCCATCTGCGCTTATCTCTCTTCCTTTAAGATATATGCACACTACTGTTGAAATGGTTCAAAAAGATGATGTAGAAAATGTTATTAAACTAATTTATGAAACATTAAAGAATATTAAAGCTAATGAAAGCTTTAGTTACTTTGACTGATAATAGCTTTATTAATATCCTTAATTAGCTCAGGACCTTTGTAGATAAATCCAGTATATAATTGTAATAGATCTGCACCTGCATTTAGCTTTTTGATTGCGTCCTCTTTTGTCATTATCCCACCCACACCAATTATAGGGAAGTTCTTATCTAAATTTTTTCTAAGATATTTTATAATATCATTACTCTTTTCATTTAGCAATTGTCCACTTAAACCTCCTGTTTCATTTCTATGTTTTGACTTTACCATATCTCTTGAAATAGTTGTATTTGTTGCTATAATACCGTCTATTTTAAGTTCAGAAACTAAGGAAATTATGTCATCAAGCTCATTTTTTTCAAGATCAGGAGAGATTTTTAATAACATCGGCTTTTTTGAAGGCTTATTATTATTGTAATTAATCAAATGTTCAAGTAAAGGCTTCAATAGTTCTTTATTGTGGAACTGTCTTAGATCTTTTGTGTTTGGGGAACTTATATTGATTGCAAAATAATCAACAGAATCATGCAGACCTTCAAGACACTCTAGGTAGTCTTTATAACCATTTTTATTTTCAGTAAAAACATTCTTCCCAATATTAGCACCTATTATAACATCTCTTTTTTCCTTAAGATTCTTTCTGATTTCTTTTAAACCCTTATTGTTAAAACCAAGCCTATTAATTAAAGATTTATCCTCAATTAATCTAAAAATTCTTTTTTTTGGGTTACCAGGTTGAGGCAAAGGTGTTACAGTTCCAATCTCTATGAAACCAAAACCAAAATTTGAAAACTCATTATAGCATTCAGCATTTTTATCAAACCCTGCAGCTAAACCTACTGGATTTTTAAATTTTAAACCAAATAGATTTCTTTCTAGTGATTGATTATTAACGATGAAAAAATAACGAAGTATATACTTTGAAAAAGGTAATTTACTTAAAAGTTTAATTAATTTAACTGAAAATTCATGAATAAACTCTGCATCAAAAAGGAAAAGAATTTTTCTTATTAAGCTATACATTAAGTTTTTAAATTAGATGAAAGCTCTAAAGAAATAGCAGATTTTTCAATTTTTAATTTACCTGCCATAGTGTCAATGACACAAGTAGTATTCTTTTCATCAAATTCATTTATTCTTGCATGAACACCTGACTTAGTGATAATTCTATCTCCTTTTTTTAAATTTTTTAGGAAACTCTTTTCTTTACTACCTCGTCTGATTGAGGGGATTACTATAAAGATTAAAAAAACAAATGCTAAAGCAAGAAGATAGGGAAATTGAGATTCCATTGTTATTTATTTTTAGATTCAACAAAAGCTTGTATTCTTAAAAGCTGCCCTCCTTCAGGAGTGTTAGCAGAAACCTTGATCATTTTTTGCTGTAAATTAGGTCTTCCATTAGTATCAAAATTTACTTCTATTTCACCATTTTCTCCAGGTTTAATAGGAATATTCTTGGGATATTTAGGAACTGTACAACCACAACTACCAACGGCATCTACAATATATAAATCATTTTCACCAGTATTAGTAAATGTGAAGATCGTTTTTGCAATTTCACCTTCATTTACATTTCCAAAATCATGGGATATTTTATCAAAAGTAATTTCAGCATAACTTGGTTTAAGATCAGAATTTGACTTGCTATCAGCCTTGATCTTACTTGCTGCAGTTTCATTACATGAAAAGAGCAAAAGAGAAAGACTCATAATTATAAAAATATTTCTATTAAATATCATAATAATTTGTTTTTTTCAAAATTACTAAAATTTACGAAATAAGTCCTCGTCCTTTTTTAACAATCAGTCCTTTCTCCGTTAAATCTTTTATTAGTTTATCAATAACACCGTTTATAAACTTACCAGAACTAGGAGAAGAAAATTCTTTTGCAATCTCTATATATTCATTAATGGTAACTTTGGGAGGAATTGAAGGGAAATATAAAAGTTCAGCAATAGATGTCAGCAGAATAGCATAACCAATCTTTGCAATCCTTTCGGAATCCCAATTTGGAGTTCTTCCTATTAAATGATTTTTTAATTCTTCATTATTAGTAAGTATGTTATTAAATAAATCTTGACCAAATTCTAACTCATCTTGATAATCAAAGAGTGATGGAAGATGGAATGAGTTAGTATTTTGAATGTCAATTTTTTCTATGTTTTTTAATATGAATGAATTGACATAAGGAAAATCATTAACCCAGTTAATATTTTGATCTTCAAGAAATTCATAAAGCATATTAGATTCTGCAATAATACCTGAATAGCTCTCAATGAAAAAACTTAATTTACTTTCATCGTCATCCTTATTTAATTCTAGAAACTTTTTATTGAGTTCAATAAAATCAGATTGTAAATCCATTATATAATTAAGATGTAAATCCCAATTGATTATATGTTTTCTCTTGAAACTTTTTTGATTTAACTTATTAAAGAAAAAGAAATAAGGATTTTGAGATACAAATGAACATGAGAATTTTTTTGATTCAATATTATTGAAATGAATGTTGATTTCTTTAATAAAATCGATCATACAATACAAAAGGTCAAGAGTTGTTGTTGAACTTTTGGTTATATAAGTTTTAAGTGTACTATGATCTAATAATTCAACAGAGTTTGAATATATTGATTGGATAACCTTCGTACGAATATGTCTTCTGTTTAACATTTGTAAAGAACTCCCCCAAAACTAGTCAATTATAACATATAATTAAAATTAATTAGTACTTATAAAGTTTATATTTGTTTGACTTTATGAAAGAATTAAAGAGACTAAATAATTTCTTACTTAAATATAAAGGAAGACTAGTACTAGGATTGATTATCACTGTAGTGTCTAGAGTTTTCTCATTAGTTACTCCAAGACTTGTAGGTGATTCAATGACTTCAATTGAGAATTACCTTAATGTTCAGTCTGTTACACCAGATGAATTGAAAGAAGTTCTTTTAATGAATATTATTTTTATAATTAGTGCATCTCTTATCTCAGGTTTTTTCACTTTTTTAATGAGGCAAACAATAATCAACGTTTCAAGATTTATAGAGTTTGATGTTAAAAATCAGATTTTTTCTCATTATCAATCACTTGACCAGCTTTTTTACAAAAAAAATAGAACTGGTGACTTAATGAATAGAATTAGTGAGGATGTAAGTAAAGTCAGGATGTACTATGGGCCTGTTTTGATGTACGGAACAAACGCAATAATATTATTTATTGTGATTATTTCATATATGTTTAGTGTAGCCCCTAAACTTACAATCTATAGCTTGATCCCACTTCCTATTTTATCAATTTTTATATACAAAATAAGTGATCTAATTAATAAAAAGAGTACTAAGGTTCAAGAAAGTTTATCCGATTTATCAACCTATTCACAAGAAAGTTTTAGTGGAATATCTGTTCTAAAATCATTTAACATTCAGGATCTGATATTCAATAAATTTGATAAATATGCTATTGAAAGTTTTAAGAATAATCTTAGCCTTGCAAAAATTCAGGCTTGGTTTTTTCCTATTATTTTATTCTTAATTGGGCTAAGTAATTTAATAGTAATATTTATAGGTGGGAAAGAATATATAGATGGGAATATTGAAATAGGTGTAGTAGCTGAATTCATAATTTATGTAAATATGTTAACCTGGCCCGTAACTCTTGTAGGATGGGTAACATCAATAATAAAACAAGCGGAAGCATCTCAAAAAAGAATTAATGAATTTCTTGATTCAAACACATCATTAGAAAACGGTACTTTAAAAATGACTAAAAAACAGGCTAAGGATATTGTTTTTAAAGATGTTTCATTTGAATACGATCAAACTGGAATTAAGATTTTTAATTCTTTTAATTTAAAAATTGAAGAGGGAAAAACTATAGGGATTGTTGGAAAGGTTGGGTCTGGTAAAACATCAATATTAGATCTAATTTGTAGAATTTATGACCCCAGTAGTGGAGATATCTTTATTGGAGATAAAAATTTAAAATCTCTAGAATTGAATGAATTAAGAAAAAACATAAGTTATGTAACTCAGAATAACTTTTTATTTTCAGAGAGCATTCAAAAAAATATTGAGTTTGGAAACCCTAATGCAACAAAAGATGAAGTAAAACAAGCCGCAATATTAGCTGAGATAGATTCTGAAATATTAAAATTTAAAAAAGGATATGAAACGATATTGGGTGAAAGAGGTGTAACATTATCTGGAGGTCAAGTTCAAAGACTCTCAATAGCAAGATCTTTTATAAAAGATTCTGAAATATATTTATTTGATGATTGTTTTTCATCATTAGACTCAGATACTGAAGATAGAATTATTAGAAACTTAAATAACAATTTTAAGGATAAAACATTATTAATTGTTAGTCACAGAGTTTCATGTGTAAAAAATGCAGATAAAATAATCGTTTTAGAAAATGGTAAGATTATTCAAGATGGAACTCATACTGATTTAATAAACATTAAAGGTTTTTATAAGGATTTATACAGTAAACAGAACACTGAGATTAATAAAGAGATTTGATTATATTTGATTAAAATATAAATTATGGAAAACCAAAAAGATTACAATGTTGAAGAAATTTTCTCTAAAGCGGTAAGAGCCGGAAGAAGAACTTATTTTTTTGATGTAAGAGAAACAAAAGCTGGTGATTATTACCTTACTATAACTGAAAGTAAAAAATTCACAAATGAAGATGGGACATTTTATTTTAAAAAACATAAGATTTATTTATATAAAGAGGATTTTGCTGAATTTAATTCTTCATTAAAAGAAACTTGTGATTTCATCATTGAAAATAAAGGTGAAGAAGTAATTAGCGAGAAGCATGATAAGGATTTTGAATCAAAAAAAGAAAATAAAGAGGTTTCAAAACCAAAAAGTGAAGAAGCTGAGAACTTAAAAGAAGAAGAAAGTGTTGAAGAAGAAAAAGATTTTGCAGATGTAGACTTTGAAGATGATGCTGAATAAATATTAAAATAAAAACTCTACTATGAAAAGGCTATTATTTATACTAACTCCACTTTTTTGTTTGAATGCTCAAGTTCAGCTTGATTACTATTTAAATGATACTGCAAATTATAATCCATCTATACCTACTCCTGAGAGTGTAATTGGTCATCAGGTCGGAGAATTTCATGTAAGCCATGACAAACTGAGTCATTATGTTCAAGAGCTTTCTAAATCCTCTAAACGAGTGAAATTAGTTGAAAGAGGTAAAACATACGAGAATAGGACTTCATGGTTAATGATTATAACTAGTGAGTCTAACCATTCAAATCTAGAAAAAATTAGAGAAGAACATATTAAATTATCAGACTCAAAAAATGAGGATATAGATGTGTCAAAAATGCCGATTGTTGTATACCAAGGTTTTTCAGTTCATGGAGATGAACCAAGTGGGTCTAATGCAAGTTTATTATTAATGTATCACCTTCTAGCTAGTGATTCTAATGAAACACAGCAACTTCTTGAAAATACTGTTATTCTTTTAGATCCAAGTTTTAACCCAGATGGACTTCAAAGATTTTCTCAGTGGGCAAATATGAATAAGAATCAAAGCTTAAATCCTGATCCTAGTGATCGTGAGTATAATCAGTACTGGCCTAGAGGAAGAACAAATCATTATTGGTTTGATTTGAATAGAGATATGCTTCCAAATCAACTGCCTGAAACTAATGCTAAAATAGAAACATTTACTAATTGGATGCCTAATATTCTTACTGATCATCATGAAATGGGAACAAACTCATCTTTCTTTTTTCAACCCGGTGTTCCAGAAAGAAAGAATCCTTTAATATCTGATTTAAATCAAGCTCTTACAAAAGAAATCGGAACTTACCATGAGGACGCTTTAAATAAAATTGGATCTCTTTATTATTCTGAGGAAAGTTATGATGACTTTTTCTTTGGAAAAGCTTCAACATACCCAGATGCTAACGGAAGTATTGGAATATTATTTGAACAAGGAAGCTCAAGAGGACATATACAAGAAAGTGTTAATGGGATACTAACTTTCCCTTTTACAATTAGAAATCAACTAACTGCAGCTTTTTCAACTCTTAAGGCTGCTCAAAATATGAGAGTCAAACTACTTAACTACATGAAGGATTTTCATGATAAGCAGATAGATTCTTCGTCTAAAAATGAAAGTATTATTTTTGGGAAGCAGAAAGATAGATCAACGGTATATCATCTGGCTGAGGTATTAAAAAGTCATAAAATTAAATTTAATACTCTATCTCAAGATGCTGAGGTAAACGGCACAAAATACTCAAAAGATAATAGTTTCATAGTCCCTCTTAATCAACCTAAAAGAACATTGATAAGAGCTATGTTTGATACTCAAACAAGCTTTAATGACAGTCTGTTTTACGATGTTTCAGCATGGACTTTTCCATTAGCTTTTAATGTAAACTATGATAACACAAACAGATTAAACAAGCCTGGTAAACTTGGAATAAAATCTAAAGAAGTAGAAAATTTAAAAAGAGTGAATGGAAGTGTTGATGATAAATCAGACTATGCATATATTTTTGAGCCACATGAGTATTATGCACAAGCTGCTGTATATCAATTGATCAAAAGTGGTTTAAGGGTAAAAACAGCTACACGAACATTTTCTATAAATGGCGAAAAGTTTGACTTTGGTACTTATATGATACCTGTTCAAAATCAATCTCTTAATTCAGATGAAATATATAATCTATTAGTTGAGATCTCATCAGAAACTGGTATAAATGTTAAATCTCAATCAACTGGTATAACCGATGGGATTGACTTAGGATCAAATAACTTTGAAATAGTTAAAGAACCTAAGATTGGACTTATTGTAGGTGAGGGAGTTAGGAGTTACGATGCTGGAGAGATATGGCATCTTCTAGATACTAGGTTTAATATTCCTATTACTAAATTAGACGTTGGTGACCTTGGCTACATTGATCTAAGTAGATATACTCATATAATCCTTCCAGATTACAGTGAAGGCTCTCAATATCAATCAACTGGAGGGAATATTAATAAAAATCAAATTAATGATTATATAAAAGATGGAGGAAATCTAATCGCGTACAGAAATTCTGTTAAATGGGTTTCATCAAATTTATCTGAAATAGACTTTCATACAAATGAAATAAATGCTGATGATGTTACTTTTTCAGAAAGACAAAGTTTCTTTGGAGCACAACAAACTGGTGGAGCGATTTTTAATTCAATAATTGATAAAAGTCATCCAGTTAACTATGGTATCGAGTCAAATTCTCTACCATTGTTTAGAAATTCTAATGTTTATATGACTAAAAGTGAACAGAGCTTTAATAATCCTATAGTCTATAGCCCTAACCCTCTAATGAGTGGTTATATTTCTGAAGAAAATCTATCACTGTTAAAAAAAGCTGTACCATTCAAGGTTATTAGAAGTGGTAAGGGAAAGATTTTATTAATGACTGACAATACTAATTTTAGAGCTTTTTGGTTTGGGACTAATAGAATTCTTTTAAATATGTTATTTCACTCAAACATTATGTAATTAGTTTGAAACATCATTAAGAAATTTGATTCTATAGATTCTTAATTCTTCCTCATCATAATCTCCTTCGAATTCATTGAGAGCTACTGATATATCTTCACTTTCACTCTCTAAGAAGTATTCATGAAGTTCTTCTTGTTGATCTTCATCTAGGATATCATCAACATAGTAGTCAATATCCAATTTAGTTCCAGAAAAAACTATACTTTCCAGTTCAGAAAGTAAAATATTAAACTCAATTCCTCTTGATTCACTTATTTCATCTAATGGAATTTTTTTGTCGATATTTTGAATAAGAGAAAGTTTTTTTGAAGATTTTAAACCTGATGTTCTTAGAATTATATCGTCTGATTTAACAATATCAAAATCTTTAATATAGCCTCTTATTAATTCTATAAATTGATTTCCAAATTTAACAACCTTTCCCTCACCCACTCCATTTATGTTTTTAAACTCCTCTAATGTGGTTGGATATTTATACGTCATATCTTCAAGAGAAAATTCTTGAAGGATAGCATAAGGAGGAAGAGATTTCTTTTCAGCAATATTTTTTCTTAGAATAACTAATCTTTTCATCAATTCAGCATCTATAACTGAAACTTTAGTTGATTCTTTTTTTGTTGCATACAATTTATTAAAATCATTATCCTTCATGATATAGAAATCTTCAGGATTTGATATATAATTTTTTCCACTTTGAGATATCTTTACAGAACCTAGATCATTAATGTCTTTTTCAAGAAAACCTTCAATAATTGAATAATTTATTAGGGTCTTCCAGAAGCTTTCATCAATTTGATCTTCTGAAGATAGAGGTAGGTCTTTTGTAATGTCTCTTATGAAAACTTTTTTATTATTGAGAAAATGATTCTTAATTAAATATATGAGTTGATTCTTAGCATTTATTTTTTCTTTAGGATATCTAGAATTATCATCCATATCTTGATCGTTATGAATGGTTGAATCGTATTTTTCACCAAAATAGCTAAGAAGGTATTTTCTTCTTGAAATTGATGACTCAGCAAAGTTTGAAATCTCTTTTAACAACATAAGACCTATGTTTCTTTCAGATGTTTTTTTCTTTGAAACTAACTTTTCTAATTTCTCAACATCTTGATAAGAATAATACATTAAACAATGTCCTTTTCCACCATCTCTCCCTGCCCTTCCTGTTTCTTGGTAATACCCCTCAATACTTTTCGGAACATTATGATGGACCACATATCTAACATCAGGTTTGTCTATACCCATCCCAAAAGCTATTGTAGCCACAATAACATCACAATCATCTTTCAAAAATTTATCTTGATTTTCTTCTCTAATTTTTTTATCTAAGCCAGCATGGTATGGTAAACTTTTAATTCCATTCATATTTAGCAATAGTGATAAATCTTCAACATTTTTTCTTGAGAGACAATATATAATTCCTGATTCACTTTGATTAGACTTTATAAATTTAACTAGATCTATATCAGTATGGTCATTCTTTGGGCGAACTTCATAATATAAATTTGGACGATTAAAAGAAGACTTAAATAGCTTAGAATCATTTATTTTTAAATTTTTAACTATATCATCTTGAACCTTGGGAGTAGCTGTGGCAGTTAATGCAATAATTTTAATTTTAGAGTCTATAGAATCTATAACATCTCTAATTTTTCTATACTCAGGTCTGAAATCATGACCCCATTCAGAAATACAGTGTGCTTCATCAATTGCTAAAAATGATATAGGTACTTTTTTTAAAAAATCTATGGTTTCTTTTTTAGATAAAGTTTCTGGAGCAACAAATAATAATTTAGTAATTCCGCGACTTACATCTTCTTTAACTTTTTCTATCTGATCTTTATTAAGTGTAGAATTCAATACATGTGCAACTGACTGGTTTATATTATTTGATCTAATTAGATCAACTTGATTCTTCATTAAAGCTATTAAGGGGGAAATAACTAATGCTGTACCGTCTAAAATTATTGCAGGCAATTGATAGCAAAGTGATTTACCACCTCCCGTGGGCATTATAACAAATGAGTTGTTTCCTTCAAGAAGATTTTTAATAATTGGCTCTTGAAGATTTTTAAACGAAGAAAAACCAAAGTTTTCCTTTAATTTGTCTTTTAAACTGTTCAAATTATGATTTTTTCAAATTGTTTAAATTTGCAGTATATACAATTTAAAATAAAATTCCCGTTTTGACTAATCAACAGATAATAAAAAGTATTGCCTTGGAGACACTTAAGCTAGAGTCTAAATCTA
>Ga0209335_10005490_pt1 | contig 11641 bp, 9 predicted proteins | sample COG_09_FD_184753 | JGI IMG/M metagenome (GOLD analysis project Ga0209335, IMG submission 184753) | Pelagic Microbial community sample from North Sea - COGITO 998_met_09 (SPAdes) (version 2) | ecosystem: Environmental > Aquatic > Marine > Neritic zone/Coastal water | place: Helgoland, sampling...
TTTAATTCTTTGTATCTTTTTACAAGTATATTCAAGATACTACTATTTGAAATTTCGAAAATATTTTCGTCTTCATTATTTTCATCTTGTATTTCATTGTATTCTTTAGAACTTTTTTCGTCCATTTTATGGGAGTAATATACGGCCTCTCCTTCATTCTTTTTATTATAATTCAATATATATTTGTCTTTCTTTGTTGCAGTTTTTTCAAAGATTTTTTCTAAGTCTTTTGTATCAAATTTTTCCTCATCAATATTAATATTTTTCAATTTTGAGTGATTTAAAATTTCATCAATATTTTCTAAACGTGTACCAATATTCTCATCAAATTCTAAATCTAATGTATGAATTTTTTTTAAAGTTAAAAAATTCTTGAAATCTATCTTAACAGGATATTTTGCACTTCTCTCCCTTCTTTGAATCTCCTTTTGATATGCAGAATCTTTTTTACTACTATATTCATATTTGTTTTTCTTTGCATCAATACAACTAATATCTAAATCTATTTTTTTTATATTAGAAAACTTATTTAAAATACCTTCATAAAAAATTGATGCTAAATTGAGTTCTTTTTTTTCAAAAGCACACATTATTCTAATTTCTTCTAAATCTACATTTATTAAATCTAAAAATTTTTCTATATTTAAATTAATTCTTTCATTATAAAATCCAGATCTTGGAAACAAAATTGTTAATTTTTTTAATTTTTTTGAATATTTAACAAAATCAAAATCATTTTCTGTTAAAGGTAAGTGTATAGTTCCTTCGTCTGATTTTTTTTCTTGAGTAATCATAAAAGGGTTCGAAATTTCTAATTCCTCTAAATTATCTAAATTTTTAAGATTTTTTATTAGCGTTTGATCTATACTATTTATTTCTAATTTTCGAAGATTTCTTAAATTATAAAATCCAGTTAAATCCACATCTATTGTATTCCACCTTGTCTCATCATAATTTACAGTTTCACCGATTGATAAAACAACTTCCTCAAGATTTTTTGAATTTTCTATATTATTTACTTTCTTTAAATTTTCCCCAGAGGACTCATTCTCATCCATAAAAGGATATAGAATATTAATATTAATCTTATTTAAATTATTAAATATTGGAAAATTCCAACAATTTACCATTTTTTGATTAACATAATTTCTAAAATTCAAAGTTTCTAAATTTTTCATAAATCCTAGTTCGCTCAAAGCTAATGGAGGATTTTCATTAATGGAGAAATCTTTAATATTTTTATAATTAATTGATTTTGGAAATTGAAAAGTTTTATTTAGAAATAATTTTTCATAATTATCGTATGGTATTTTACCAATATATTTGAAAAAAATATTATTAAGATTATTAAATATAATTTTTTTTGAATTATCTAAAAAACTTTTTCTAACAATGGGTATGCACCCACCAGGATTTTCTTCAAAATGTTTCATAGTCCAAAATGCAAAAAAATCATATTCAAAAAAATCTAAAAAACTCTCTTCAGATTTTGTACTTTTAAAATTACTAAAATCTATGTCTTGCTCGAAGGTATCGAAACCATAAAAATCATCTAAGTAAGCATTAATTAATTCTATATCTTTAAATTTTTTTAAAGTTTTAGAATTTGATTGATCATCAATAACAATTATAGTTTTTATTTTTTCAAAAAATAAATTTTTTACATATTTATCTATATTTGATGATTTTATATTGATTATTTCAAAATAGTTTTTGTGATTATTGCTATTTAAACAATTGAGATAAAAATTAAAAAACTCAATATATTTCTCAAATCTTTCATCTAAATCTTCTTCGCTTCTAATATCCTTAAAATCTATTTCAATCTTAATTTTTTTTTTTATTAATTCTCTGATTAAATAAAAAAACTGTCTATAGTAAGATCTATCATCGTATGACCAAGAACTATTTTCTTTTTCATAAAATTCAAAAGTAATTTTTTTAATAGATTTATTTTTTGTTAGTTCATCTCTAATAAAATCAACTGATCCTTCATAATATTCAAAAAAATCGTTAAAAAAATCCTCTACAGGAGAAATAATGACATTATCTATTTTTGATTTAATAATTTCATTAAATAATTTTGAATACCCATTATAGTATTGAGATGGCCAATGAACATGTAATGCATCTCGAATACTAGAATGTTTGTTGACGCTTGTTATATTTTTTTCTTCATTAGGAAGTGTTTTAAAATCAAGAAATAAAGTTTTTGCTTTAACAACACTATCTTTAATAGATTGAATTTTTTGATTATTTATTGTTATTTTTGAAGTTCCAGGAAAAGCAAATATTTTCTCTATAATTATTTTTTTTTCATTAAGATTTTCGTTAGTTTTACAAAAATTAATATTTTTCAGTTTTTTTAATCTTAATAAATTATAAATATCGCATTGAAAAAAAATATCTTTCCCCTCATATATCTCAGAGTATCCATAATCAAAATCTTGTTGTTTTAGATTATTTAAAAAAATGTCATAGTTAATTAACTCTATCTCGCTTAGACCCTGATAAGCATTGGGATAGTTAGGAAAAGCTGTGATAAAATTATTTATGCTATATTGTCTATCATACAAATCTAGCATACTAAGATTTGGACTATCTCCATCAGCAAAAGTAAAAACTATCTTGTTTAATTGGGGTATTTTTATATTAATTTTTGTATCTGATTTTTTGATTACACAGTCATAATCATATTTAAATATATTTAAGCTTTGTATTTTTGAAATTGCTTTGAAAAAAATATTATTATCAATTAAACAATTTTCTAGCTGAATTTCTTTAAGTTGAGTAAATTTATTCAGCTCTTCCCAATTTGTGTCATTGTTAAAGTTCTTAAGAATTAAGCTTTTAATTTTCTCTGGATTTTCAATCTCTTTTAAAAAAGAATTTGAATTTACAGTATCTAAATGATCAACTATAGTTTCCATAAAATATAACCTAACATATTCAAATAAATGACAAAAGTAATTGGTATAGATCTTGGAACAACTTTTTCAGCAATAGCTAGTTTAGATGATCTTGGAAACCCTGAAGTATTAGCGAGTATTGAGGATAATAGAAAAATCACAGCTTCTGCGATATATCTAAAGGATAATGAAGTTATTGTTGGAGATAAGGCTCTTACATATTTAAAAGATCAATCTAAAAGTGTTATTTTACAGACTAAAAGAGAAATGGAAAATGATGTTGTTTTCTCAACAGAAAAAGGGAAATGGGTAAGTGATACAGATTTAGTTGATGCCTATTCGCCTGCACAAGTAAGCGCTTTAATTTTAAAAAAGTTAAAAGACTATACGAGTGATGTTAAAAAGGTTGTCATAACTGTTCCTGCAATGTTTGCTGAAAAAGCAAGACAAGCAACTTTAGATGCAGCCAAAATTGCTGATCTTGAAGTAATTGAATTAATTAATGAACCAACTGCAGCTGTATTGCATTATGCCAGTTTACCAGGTGTTGAAGTTGGGGGAAGGGTAATGATTTTTGATCTTGGAGGTGGAACTTTTGATGTCACTTTTGCAGAAGTTAAAAACAAGAAGGTAGATGTTCTTACCTCAAGAGGGGATAAATATTTAGGTGGAAGAGATTTTGACAACGAAATAACAAAATTAATGAAAAAAAAATATTTTGATATTCATAATGTTGAAATAGATATTGAAAATAATAAAGAATATCTTCACAAAGCTGAAGAGGTTAAAAAAAATTTATCAGTTAAGGATAAGACAACTATTGAAATCAATGGCCCTAAGGGGTTACAAAAAATAGAGATTACGCAAGAGGAATTTGAAGAGTCTATTCAAACCTATATTGAAAAAATTAAAATGTTAATTGAAGAAGCTATGGATGCATCAGGAATGAATGCAAAAAGAATAAATCAAACTTTATTAGTTGGTGGAAGTACTAGAATACCAATTATCACAAAAGTTTTAACTCAAATGATGGGCAAACCTCCTGTTAAAGGTGTAAACGTAGATGAAGCAGTAGTTTGTGGTGCAGCAATTTATGCAGGTCTTAAAACAGAAAAAGAAACCTTAAGTGAAGAACAGCAGGAAGCTTTGAAAGATGTGAATTTAACCGATGTTTGTAATTTTTATATGGGAACATTAGCCATTGTAACTGATAGTTATACAAACAGGAGGGTTACAGCGAATACCATTATTATTGAAAGAGACTCCAAATTACCAGTCTCAGTTACAAAAAGATATACAACGGTTCATGAAGGTCAAGAGGAGTTAGAATGTAATGTAACCCAAAGCGAAGGCCCAGAAGATAATAGGGAATTTGTTAATGTTATTCACCAAGAGATGTTAAAATTACCAAAAGGAAGACCCGCAAATCAACCAATTGATATTACTTATTCATATGATGAGTCAGGAAAAATGCACTGTATGTTTACCGATGTAGAGTCTGGAAATACTCATGAAATAGAATTAACACCAGAGTCAACAGCAACATTAGATGATGCAAAAAAACAGATTGAAAAAATTTCTATTGAGTAAATGAAATTTTTTATTTCAATTATATTTTTTACTATATTATTTTCACAAAATATTAATGCTGAGGTAGTAAATAAAAATTTTCAAAAGGAAGTTAAGGATTTCATTGAAGGTAGGACAGATGTAACACCTTCGTTCAAAACAGATAACAATATTGGTGATAAAAAAATTCAAGATCTTTTAAAAAAAGCTGATGGTTTAAGAAATTCAGTAAAAAACACCACAAATGAAACAACTGATTTTTTAAAAAAATTGAGACCTTTTATAATACCAATTTTAATTATAATTTATTTAATTTCTAGAAATGAAAGTGACACAAAGAGTCCCCCTAAACAAAAAACAAAACCAAAAAATAACTCTTCAAGGATAGAAGAGTTTATAAAAAAAGCTAATGAAAAAAATAAAAATAAAAAAAATAATAAAGAAAAAGAAAGACTTAATGAAGAATATGAAGAAGAATGGAATTATGATGAGCATGTTGAAGACCATCTGATTAAAATTGATATAAAGGAAAATAAATTTGAAGATACTTTAGTACTTGATGTAATGGCAATAGGACAATTAAATTTTACAATTGATCAAATAAAACAAAGTGAAAAAGAAAATAATGAGGCAAAATTTTCATGTTATGTTTTTGATATAACAGATGCAGATAATGAAATACCACTTCAAGGATTAACCGAATCATTTAAAGATGATAGCTATTTGTTATGTTCAAGTAGAAATATAAAAGTAGAATATGGATCTGCCTATAATGAGTGGACAGCCATGTTTAGATTTCCTAAATCATTAGTTGTTCCTCCAAATAGAGGAAAAAGAAAATTAAAATTTATTATTAGCGCTACAAAAATAAAAGCAACATTTGAACAAGGAAAAGTCAAAAATGATAAAGATTTATATTTTGAAGTTGAAACTTTATACGATTTGAATTTCGATGAACCTGGTTATCTGGAATCGGTGCTTTATGAGAATGATATAAATGAAAAAATAGTTCAATTAGGTATGGCAGTAGCTTATTCAGAGAAAAAAATTAATCAGCAAGGTGTAGAAGCAATTAAAAGTTGGATTAATAGAAATATGATATTTAATAATTATTTTTCAGAAGATACTGAAATAGAAAAAGATAATAAAATTAAATATTCATTTTTATTACAAAATACCTTTGAATTATTAAAAAGAAATAAATTATCTTTATCTGAAATAGTAAAAGAAATTAATTATAAATCTAATATTTCAAGAAGATATGATGCAATGGATTTATTATTAAACATTGCTGGGTCAGATGATCGTTTAAGTAAAGAAGAAGATAAATTATTAAATAATACTGCTAGAGCTTTAGAACTTGATTTGAATAGATTTCAACAAATGAAAACATCAACTATTGCAAACATTGAAACTATTGATGAGAATAGTGAAGATAATGAGGACACTATATTTAATTTTTCAAAAGATATGACTAGCGAAGATAAATGTAAGAAGTTACGAGAGGAATATACTAGGTGGAACAGACAAACTAACAACTCAAATGAAAAAATTAGAAATCAAGCAAGAAAAATGGTTGAATTAACTGCTAGTTTACGAAAAAAATATAATTGTTAATGAATAATTTAGATAAATTTAGGTACTCTTTTGATGACCCTTCACAATTAAATATTTCACTTAAAAAAAATCCTTACGAAAAAATAGATAGTCAAAAATCAAATAATATAAATCAATTACTTTCAACTTCAGTTAAAGTAACTAAAGAAATATTTCCTAACATTAGTTCTGCTATAGAAAATGTGTTTAAAAGATTAAAAATTGAAAATAACTTAAATTTTTTTGTAACAGCTAATCATTTCCAAACACAAGCAATGTGTAGTGCTATGCCTTTAGGAGATAGTGCTGAAATTATATTAACTTCAAAATTGATTGAACTATTAAATGGTGAAGAGTTAGAGTCCGTGATTGCCCATGAAGTAGCACATTTTTATTACCAACATGCACTATATCCTCAGCCAAGTTCATCAATGAATAGAGTTGAAACATTAAATCTTTTAAATTTTTCAAGAGCTGCTGAAATAAGTGCTGATCGAATAGGTTTTATTGGTTGTGGAAGTTTAGAGTCCTCTCTTCGAGCTATGCTAAAAATTACTTCAGGATTAAGTGATAAACATCTTAAATTTAATTTTAGCAGTTATTTAGATCAACTAAGAGAATTGAAAGAAATCAAAGGAGATAAGAACTTAATGTATTCCACTCATCCAAATTTTTTAAATAGAATGCAAGCACTAATATGGTTCTCAATGTCCAATGAATATAACAAGCACTTTAGTAATGAAAATAAAGGAAGTATTGATCTCAAGGCAGTTGATGAAAAAATTAATGATAGTATTAAAAAAGTTATTGGAGATGAAGTTGACTATTCTAATAAAGATGTAGTCAGTAGAGCACTAATGTGGGGGTCAATTGATATATTTCTTTCTGATAAAAAGTTTTCAAAAAAAGAACAAGAATTATTTAAAAAGAATTTTGGAGAAAAACGAACGCAAAGTATGCTTTCATTTATGAAAATGGCTAATCCAAAGTCTATCCAAGTTAAGATAGATAATACTTTTAAAGAAGCATCAACACTTCTGAAAAAAGATAAGGAAAATATAATTAATGAATTAAGTAAATTAATTAAAGTAGCAGACGGTGATCAAAGTAATTTAAAAAATACAATTAAAAAGTTAAAGACAAATATTAAATTATAGGTTTAAATCATTTTATGAGCGATAATAGTATTGGAACGTTTCATTCATTTTGTAATACCAAAACTCAGGATGATGACATAGAAAAAGTATTTAAGAGTTATACGGATGGTGAATTAATCTCATATTTAAAGAAACAAGAAAACTATCTTAAAATTTCAGATAAAAATGTTACAGATAAAATGAACCTTATTGAATTAAAGGGAACTTATATAGGACACTTTATTTATCCAATTAGTTCATTAAAAAGAGATAGGGTTCAATCATATAGAATTGATGAAATGGAAGATAGATTTATACCTGAATCTATGGGTGGAAAAGGATGGGAAAAAGGAAATTTTAATTGTTTGCAAATATTGAATATTGAAAAACCTTTAAATGAACTAAAATTAGGCAACCATGTAGGTTGTAAAATTTTCATGCAATTAATAGATTTAGACGAGGAAGAGTATAATTTTATAAAAGATTATGATGATAAAATTAAACAATTAATATTAGTAATTAAAAACAACAAACCCTTACCCAACCTTTCAGTCCAAAAAGCAACTGAAGAGTTAGAAACTAGCTACACAGATTTGAGAGACGCAATTCATGATGGAATGTTCAAAACTGAAAAAAGAAAAAAATTTCCAATAAATAGATTTGACTCATATGTTAGTTGGAGCGATGAATAATAGGTAAATTATGGGATTTTTTGATATTTTTAGTGACCCCCCAAAAGCAAAAACCTTAGAAAACCTTAGTTGCATTTGTATTAATGAGTGGAACGATGGTTACACAAGTACTGCAGATCAAATAATTCCTTTTATAAAAGAAAAACTTGAAACAATGAGTCATGAACAATTTATCAGTCTTTTGAAAAAGAGAGAAGATTATTTAAGAATAACTGATGAAGAACTTAATGATGGAGAAAAACATCCAATGAATTTTTTGAAATTAGAAGGACAATTTAAAGGTCGTTTCCCGTATCCAAGACATTTTTTAAACTTAAATTCTGAAGATTATGACATACTTTCTTACAGGATCGTTGACTCAAAGATAAGATATGTTCCTGAGGATATAGGAGGAAATGGTATGGAGATTGGTGAATTTAAATGTCTAGAAATATTAACTATTCATGATCAAATGAATAAATATCCATGTAAAAATCCATCAAGAGGAGCTGGTATGCAATTAGTCGATTTAGATGAGGATGAGTATGAGTTGTTACAGCCTTTAGATTTTAAATTGAAGAAATATAACAATCCAAATTTATATGATTATTGGTATGATATGTGGAAAGGGATTTATACTGGACTTTTTAAAACTGAAAAAAGAAAAAAATTTCCAATAAATCGCTACATGACCTTTACATGTTTTGGAGAATAATAAGTCATGGGAATATTTGATATATTTAATTCAAAAAAAACTAATAACAAAGACTCGTTAAGTGATTTTCATGGAATGGATTTAAGAGAGTGGAATAATGGCTATAAGTCTGATGACAAAGGAATAATAAAATTTGTTAAAGATAAATTGAAATCAATGTCTGATGAGGAGTTTATAAAATTTCTAAAAAGTAGAGATAATTATAGAAAATTTTCACATCAAGAAGCAAATGATGAAATGAATAAGTTAAAGGTTACTGAGCCTAAAGGAATGCCCCCATTAGGTTTGACTAAGTTTGGTTGGGTTTTTTACCCAAGAATATTACTTGAAAGGGACGCAGGTATTTCTGGGTTTAAGATTGTTGATTCTAATGTTCCTTATCAGAAAGATGGTGGGATAAAATTTGAAAAAGGAAAAACTCTAGTTATTTTGAGACAAGATAGGGAACAAAAAGACCTTGATTATTGGAAAAAGAAATTACCATGGGAAAAAACTGTACATAGTGTAGGTTTTCAGTTTGTTGATTTAGATGATGATGAATATATATTTTTAAAACCGTTTGAAAATAAATTTAAAAATAAAAATTACAGTGTTGATATGATGCAAGATTTTATTGATAACGGTTATGGTGCTTTATTTGAAACAGAAAAAAGAAAAGCCTATCCAATAAATAGATTTCAAACTTATTTAATCTTTGAGGAGTAATATTATGGGTTTATTTGATATATTTAAAAGCAAAAATCCTTATGAAGGAATTCTAGATACTCTTCATTGTGTAAATGCAAATCAATGGACTGATTCAGGAAAATCAAAATCACCTAAAGAATTAATAGAAAAATCTAAATTATCTGACAATGAAAAATTTTTAGATTATATAAAAAAGTCAAATAGATATCTTAAAATAGTTAATGAATTAGAGATAAATGAAGGTGTGAGCAAGATTTCATGCTCAGGAAGTACCAAAGGTCATTTTGTTTATCCTAGTTATTATCTTGTAAATAAAATAAAGGGTGAAACTATTTTAGTTCAAAGTATGAGAATTATAAAAAGCAATATATCTTATAATCCAGAAGATGGTTATAAATTATCAGATGGTCATTCTCTTGAAATATTAAATATCTATCAAGAAGATAAAAAAACTCTTAAGCCTCGTAAATGTCATAGAGTATCTTTTCAATATGTAGATCTTGATAAAAGTGAGTATAAATTTATTAAACCTCTATATTCGAAAATAACTAATACTAAAAAAGATGATTTGTATAAACATATAATGGAACTTTATAAAGGATATCATTTTGGTCTAGGTGAAACAGAAAAAAGAAAGGCTTATCCTATAAATAGATACAATACTTTTTACGGATTTAAAGAAGAGTAATTTAATTATTTAACTCTCAAATGCTTTAATTTCGGCAGCAAGATCAGGTCCATTACTAATAATTTTTTTTATAAGGTCTTCCACAATCCAAATTCTAGTTTTAGGTTTATCACTTAAATAAGAGTTATTAATCACATCTATAAAGCCTTTAGCTAATCCAAAGTATGTAAATCTCAACAAACGGTCTGAAGTTAATACAGAGTGTTTATAATTTTTTTTATCAGCATCAATTGTAAATTCTAAAGCACCAATAAAATCCTGTTTCATTGTAATCTTTTTAAATGGAGAATTTTTATCATCTTCTAAATGAATATAATTTCTTGCGGTATCAAATATTGTCTTAACATATTCATTGGTTTTCCAATTAGCTAAAAACCAATTGATAATACTAATTATATGTTTTTCTTTTAAAGGAGGGTAATGAGCTAAAAAAAAATTTCTGTTTATATTCAAGTCTTTTTTATTAAATAAATCATCATACCCAGTATTCCAAATATTAGACTCTTTATCTGGATCTTTATAAAATTTTTCAACCATATAATAAAAACTATAGAACTGTTCTTTTAAAAAACTTTGTGTTGGTTCAAATTTTATATTATTTCTTTTACAATTTTCAAAACAAGCTCCAAAAAGATAACAAACATATACTAATAGATATTTTTTAAATGGCTTGTAAGCTGTTGAGCATGTTTTAATTAGATAGTCTTGTTTTTTTTTTGATAAATGTTTAAATTTTTTACCATAAGTTTCTTTCTCATTAATTGCGCCTGATCCAATTATGTAAACCATATCATAGTGCCACTTAATTGTTCCAAGCACCCATCTTGAAACTCTATCCATAGGTTTTTCATCTTTAAATTTTTCGATATGTTTTTCTAATTTTTGTTTTTGTTTATTATCCATTAAATATTTTAATATATTAGAATTAATGGGACATTTTCAATTTATTTAAATAAGAATATTTGATAGATCTTTTAATCAAATCGTGAGTAATCATAATAAAATAAGAGCTGTTGATAAAGACAATCTTAAAGGCAAACACAAAATTTTGTTTTCAACACCACAAAGTAAAAACTCTAAGATTCCATTAAAATTTAGGGGGCTACAAATCTATAGTAATAAACTGGATGCTGAGCTAGCATTAAAACAAAGGATAGGTTTGACTAAATTATTAAAAGAAAAAAATCGCAAATTAATGCAAGGTAATCAAAGAGCTATTAGAAATTCTGGAGGGGATCAATCAAATTTAGTTCAAAACAAACCAGAGATTCAAAAGCAAAAAAACTTAAAAATCAAAAGAGCCTATGAACTTTTGCTAGAAGGAAATACTAAAACTAAGACAATGGAATTGTTAATAAAAGAATTTAAATTAAAAAGAAATCCAAATAATGGTTGGCCTTCATGGTTAACAGATATAAAAATAAATTAATGAAAAAAATAGATGATAAGAAAATAAAAGGAATAAGTATTGAGCTTGATAGAAGCACTAAACTTAATGAGTTAGACGATACAATCAATGATTTCAAAAAAAAAACTGACAACAAACATGAAATTGATGTTCGTATTGATATTATGAATTCTACACTTCATATGAAAAGATTAAAAAAACCTCACTTAAAACTTGCAACAAAAGACGGAAAAAAAATAAAGCAAAAAGATGAAATCCTAGT
>Ga0209335_10005492_pt1 | contig 11635 bp, 6 predicted proteins | sample COG_09_FD_184753 | JGI IMG/M metagenome (GOLD analysis project Ga0209335, IMG submission 184753) | Pelagic Microbial community sample from North Sea - COGITO 998_met_09 (SPAdes) (version 2) | ecosystem: Environmental > Aquatic > Marine > Neritic zone/Coastal water | place: Helgoland, sampling...
CCTCTTCAGCAGCCGGTGCCTCCTCAGCAGCCGGAGCTGCAGCAGCGGCGGCCTCAGCCTCAGCTGTAGCCTGAGCGGCGGCCACCTCAGCAGCGAGTTCAGCTTGCTTTCCGGAGATCGCCTTGGCGCGGGCTTCGTTGATTTCCTTTTCCTTGGCCAGCATCTTGGCGCGCGCTTCGTCAGCAGCAGCGGAAAGCTTGTTGGCTTGTTGGGTCACTTTGCCCTCCTTGTCGCGCAGCCACTCCTCGAATTTCTTCTGGGCCTGCTCCTCGGTCATGGCACCCTTCTTGACACCATTCAGAAGGTGGCTGTGATACACAACACCCTTGTACTTGAGGATGGCCCGGGCCGTATCGCTCATTTCTGCACCGACCTGCAACCAATACAGGGCACGGTCGTGCACCACATCGATTGTAGCGGGGTTGGTGTTGGGATTGTATGTGCCGACTTTCTCGATGAAACGGCCGTCGCGCTTTGCGCGGGCATCAGCGGCGACAATGTGGTAGAAGGCCTGGCCTTTCTTACCGTGACGTTGGAGTCGGAGGCGGGTTGCCATGTGAAAAACGTTTTAAAAGGGTCCGAAACCCTGTTGTTGATTCTGTGAAAGCGGGCGCGAAGATAGGAAGTGACCAGCGGTCCAACAACCTTTTCTTGTGTGCAATCCCAATCAGCCGCGAATGTGGTCCAAAAATTCGCGCCGTGTGGCTTCGTTTGCAAACGCACCGTGATAGTCTGCGGTCACGGTAGAGCTCTGCTCGTCCTCGATGCCACGGCTTGACACGCACAGGTGCTTGGCTTCAATCACGACCGCAACATCCTCGGTGTCCAGAATTTCCTTGAGGGCCTCCGCAATTTGCCGCGTCAGGCGCTCCTGCACTTGCGGGCGCTTGGCGTAGTGGTCCACCAGGCGGTTGATCTTGCTCAACCCGATGACCCGACCCGATGACTTGTAGGCCACGTGGGCCCGTCCCGTGATCGGCAGAAAATGGTGCTCGCAGGTGGAATTCAAGTTGATGTCCTTTTCCACAAGCATCTCACCGTAGGCATACGTATTGTTGAACGTCCGGCAGACGGGGTGATGGGCAGGGTTGAGGCCTTTGAAAATCTCTTGGACATACATCTTGGCCACGCGGTCAGGCGTGCCCGAAAGGCTGTCATCGTTGAGATCCAGCCCCATCACCTCCATGATTTCCCGAAACAATGGGACAATGCGGGCCATCTTCTCCTCGTCCGTCAAGGCAAAAGCGTCCGGGCGCAGCGGGGTGTCCACAGAAGTTCCGACGTGGTCATCACCCATCACTTCGTGCTGGGGGTTGGGCTGAAAGTTTCCGGGTATGGGATTCGAGCTCGTCATGGCAAAAGGATGTAAGGATTAAAGCAATTCCTGTCCAAGGATGTTCAATCCACTGTATGTCCACAATGCGCGGTGGTGGAGCCGAAATGGGCGAAATTGCTTCTCTATGATTCTCGTCTACGATACCGAGACCACGGGCTTGCCCCGGGATTGGAATGCGCCCCTGACCGACAGCGAGAACTGGCCGCGCCTGGTGCAATTGGCCTGGCAGTTGCACACGCCGGAAGGGAAGCTCGTGTCCCGAGGAAACCACATCGTGAAGCCGGAAGGGTTCACCATTCCTTACAATTCCGCCAAAGTACACGGCATCACCACGGAACGGGCCCAAGCGGAAGGCATTGGACTTGACCAGGTGCTGGCCGCCTTCAATGAGGACCTGGACCGGGCAGAATACGTGATGGGCCACAACGTCGAATTCGACGTCAACATCATCGGCGCGGAGCTGATCCGACGTGGAAGCGGTCCGGAGCGGGTAACCGACAAGGCCGTCATCGACTCCAAGGATGAGGCCACCGATTTCTGTGCCATTCCCGGTGGCAAAGGCGGCAAGTTCAAATGGCCCACCCTGACCGAGTTGCACACCAAGCTTTTTGGTGCGGGTTTTGGCGACGCCCACGATGCGGCCTACGACGTGGACGCCACCGCGCGGTGCTTCTTTGCTTTGGTCCAACGCGGTGTCATCGTGCGCCCGGGTTTTCCAACCGGTGAGGGCATCCGTTACGAGGCGCCCAAGTTGGAGGCAGCCAATTTCGCCGCCCAGAAAAAAACCACCCCAGCACAAGGCCCGGCCAAAGGCGTGCCCACCCCGGCAGCGGGTGCAGCGGCGGTCGCAGATGTGCCTTTTTCGCACCTCCACGTCCACAGCCAGTTCAGTGTGCTGCAAGCCACTTCCAGCGTTCAGGCTCTCGTGGCCAAGGCGGTGGAGACCGGCATGCCCGCCATGGGCCTGACCGACCGCGGCAACATGATGGGGGCGTTTCAATTCGTGCGCGCCGCCAACAAGGCCGGCATCAAACCCATCGTGGGCGCCGAGCTCAACGTCTGCCGGGACCACGCCGACCGGTCCAAAAAAGACGACGGCTATCCCATCGTCTTGTTGGCCCGAAACCGCAACGGTTACCACGGCTTGGCCAAGCTCAGTTCACTGGCCTTCACCCAAGGTTTTTATTACGTCCCCCGCATCGATCGGGAGCAACTGCTCGAGTACAAGGACGACCTCATGGTCCTCACGGGCGGGCTGTTCAGTGAGGTGCCGAGCCTGCTGCTCAATGTGGGCGACCACCAGGCCGAAGAGGCCTTTCTGTGGTGGAAGGAGCACTTCGGCCCGCATTTCTATGCCGAGCTGAACCGCCACGGGCTGGAGGAAGAAAAGGTGGTCAACGACTTCCTGCTTCAGATGTGCGCCAAGCACGACGTGCGCTACATCCCCGCCAACAACAGCTTTTACACCACGCGCAAGGAAGCCGACGCCCACGACATCCTGTTGTGCGTGAAGGACGCCGCCAACGTGAGCCAACCCAAGCGCTACACCGGCAAGCGGGGCAGGGAATTCCGATTCGGGCTGCCCAACGACGAGTTCTACCTCAAGTCGCCCGAAGAGATGAAGCAGCTCTTTGCCGATGTGCCCGAGGCCTTTGAGACGGTCCGGGAGATCGTCGACGGCTGCGAAGGGTATGTGCTCGAGCGCGACGTGCTGCTGCCGGCATTCGATATCCCGGAGGAGTTCGTGGACCCCCTCGATGCCACAGACAAAGGCAAGCGCGGAGAGAACGCCTACCTGCGTCACCTGACCTACAAGGGGGCGGAGAAGCGGTATCCCGAAATCACGGAGGAAATCCGCCAGCGCCTCGATTTTGAGCTCGACACCATCGAAAGGACGGGGTATCCCGGTTACTTTTTGATCGTACAGGACTTCACCACAGCGGCCCGGGAGATGGGCGTGAGTGTGGGGCCGGGGAGGGGCTCGGCTGCGGGCAGTGCCGTGGCGTATTGCACGGGCATCACCAACATGGACCCGATCGAATACGACCTGCTGTTCGAGCGCTTCCTCAATCCCGACCGCGTGTCACTGCCCGATATCGACATCGACTTTGACGACGAGGGCCGGGGCAAGGTCATCGATTATGTGATCAACAAATACGGCGCCAACCAGGTCGCACAGATCATCACCTATGGCACGCTGGCGGCCAAGAGTTCGCTCAAGGACACGGCCCGCGTGATGGAGCTGCCCCACCACGAGGCGGACCGCCTGTCCAAGCAGATGCCGGACATCTCACTCGCCAAGCTGTTCAAGCTGTCCGACCCGGAGCTCAAGGAGAAGCTGCGCGGTCAAGAGGGGCTGGACATGGCCAATGCCATCAAGGCCATTCACGACCGGGACGACCTCGAAGGCGAGGTGGTCCGCAAGGCGCGCATCATCGAAGGTTCGGTGCGCAACACCGGCATCCACGCCTGCGGGGTCATCATCACGCCGGACGACATCACCAATTTCGTCCCCGTCGCCACTGCCAAGGACAGCGACATGGTCTGCACGCAGTTCGACAACGCGGTGGCAGAGGATGCCGGCCTGCTCAAGATGGACTTCTTGGGCCTGCGCACCCTGACCATCATCAAGGACGCGGTAGAGAACATCCGCAAGCGCAGTGGGGTCACGATGGACCCGGAGGCCTTTCCCCTGGACGATGAGACCACTTACGCCCTGTTTCAGCGCGGTGATACGGTGGGCATCTTCCAGTACGAATCGGTGGGCATGCAGCGCTACCTCAAGGAACTCAAGCCCACGGAGTTTGCCGATTTGATCGCCATGAACGCGCTCTACAGGCCCGGCCCGCTGGAGTACATCCCGGCCTTCGTGCGCAGAAAGCACGGCAAGGAGCCGGTGACCTACGACCTGGCCGCCTGCGAGGAATACCTCGCCGAGACGTACGGCATCACCGTATACCAGGAGCAGGTCATGCTGCTGAGCCAAAAGCTGGCGGGTTTCACCAAGGGTGAGGCCGACACGCTCCGCAAGGCCATGGGCAAGAAGAAGGCCGATCTCATCGCCCAGATGAAGCCCAAGTTCATGGAGGGCGGCGCCGAGCGCGACCACGACGCCGAGACCCTCGAAAAGATTTGGAAGGACTGGGAGGCGTTTGCCAGTTACGCCTTCAACAAGTCCCATTCCACGTGTTACGCCTGGGTAGCCTACCAGACGGCCTACCTCAAGGCCAACCACCCGGCCGAATTCATGGCGGCGGTGCTGTCCAACAACATGTCGGACATCAAAAAGGTCACCTTCTTCATGAAGGAATGCCAGCGGATGGGGGTGCCCGTGCTCGGCCCGGACATCAACGAGTCGGAATACAAGTTTGCCGTCAACGCCGAAGGCGCGATCCGCTTTGGGCTTGGCGCCATGAGCGGCGTCGGTGAGGGGGCCGTGGCGTCCATCGTAGACAGCAGGGGCGAAGCGCCCTACAACAGCATCTTCGACTTCGCGACCAAGGTCAGCCTCAAGGACTGCAACAAGCGCGTGTTCGAGGCGCTGGCGCGGGGCGGGGGCTTTGACGATTTGCCCCAGTCCATCTTCCGTGCGCAGTGCTTTGCCGAAGACATCAAAGGCCGGTCCACGATCGAGCTGGCCATCCGCTATGGGCAGGCCACACAGGAAAGCGAGAATTCATCCCAAGCCTCCTTGTTTGGGGGCGACTCGGGCGCCATGGAGATTCCAGAGCCGCCAGTGCCCGTGTGCGAAGAATGGGAGCCCTTCGACAAGCTCGCCCGAGAAAAGGAAGTCGTCGGCGTCTACCTCTCCGGCCACCCCTTGGACCAGTTCAAGGTTCAGCTCGACCAATTCTGCACCAAGGGCGGATTGGGCAACCTCGAGGACCTCGAAGCCGCCCGCGGCAGAACCATCTCCTTTGGCGGCATGGTCACCCATGCCGAACACAAGATGGGCAAGAACGGCAACCCCTGGGGAGAGATGGTGGTCGAGGACTACCACGGTGCGCGCCGGATGCCGTTCTGGAAGCAGGACTACGTGAATTACAAGGGCTACATGACCCAAGGGTGGTTCATTTTCGTCAAGGGCAAGGTGCAGATGAAGCAGTTCCGCGGGGCGGAGGAGATGGAATTCAAGGTGCAGCGCATTGAACTCTTGGCCGACGTGCTCGAAAAGCTCGCGGGCCGATTGCGTGTGCAGCTGGACCTCAAGAAGCTCAACGACAGCATGGTCCAAGAGGTCTGCAAGCTCATCGAGTCCCACGAGGGCGGGGTGGGGGTCACCGTGGAGATCCACCATCCGGACGCGGTGTTGGAGATGCCTTCTCGGCGCAAGAAAGTGGAGCTGAGTCCAGCTCTTTTGGACGGGTTGGAAGCCATGGACGGGGTGAACTTCAAGGTGTTGGGCTCCGGTGGATAAGTTGACACCCTTTGGCGACTTGGGTCACCTACAGCTCCAAAGTGCCGGCTAACTTTGTCATATTAAACAACGCGATCATGGCCATTGAAATCAATGAAGCAAACTTCGAGGAAGTCGTGATGAACACGGACAAGCCCGTGATGGTCGACTTCTGGGCAGAATGGTGCGGTCCTTGCCGCATGGTCGGTCCTGTCGTCGAGAAAATTGCAGGCGACTACGAAGGAAAAGCCGTCGTCGGCAAGGTCGACGTCGACTCCAACCAGGAAATCAGCATGAAATTCGGAGTGCGGTCCATCCCCACCATCGTCTTTCTCAAAAACGGCGAAGTGGTCGACAAGTCCGTCGGCGCCGTCCCAGAAAACGTGCTGACCGAAAAGCTCGAGAAGCTCATGGCCTAAGCGCCGCGAAAAATCCTGCGATTTGAAACGCCCCGCCACACAGCGGGGCGTTTTCGTATCCGTATCTTTGAGAGCACGTGCCCATCAACCTGCATCCCCACCAATTCCGGCAGATCGGATCGCTTGAATTCCTTGCCAAACAGGCGGTCGAGGGCTTCATCACCGGCCTGCACCGCAGTCCCTATCACGGCTTCAGTGTGGAGTTTGCCGAGCACCGGCTCTACAACCCGGGCGAGAGCATGCGGCACGTGGATTGGAAACTGTACGCCCGGTCCGACCGCTACTACGTCAAGCGCTACGAGGAGGAGACCAACCTCCGCTGCCAGATCGTGATCGACACGTCGGGCTCCATGTACTACCCCGCGGACGTCTCTCCGGAGACGGGCATGAACAAGATCAAGTTTGCCACCCACGCGGCGGCCACGCTGATCGAGTTGTTTAAGCGCCAGCGCGACGCCGTAGGCCTGAGCCTGTTTGACAGCACCCTCCAGGCCCACCACAAAGCGCGCTCAACGCAGGCGCACCAGCACCTGATGTACGCCGAGCTCGAACGGGTTTTGGCGGGCGTAGGCGATGGCGGAGGGGAGACCGCCGCCGTAGCGGCACTGCACACCATTGCAGAGGCGACACCCAAGCGTTCGCTGATCGTCTTGTTTAGCGACATGCTCGACAAGAGCCAGGACCTCGATGCGGTGTTTGCCGCCTTGGCACACCTGCGCCACGCCAAGCACGAAGTCGTGGTCTTCCACGTGCTCGACGAACAGACCGAACAGCGCTTCGACTTTGCCGACCGCCCCACCACCTTCATCGATTTGGAGAGTGGGGAAGAGGTCCGCGCCAACCCTGCCGAAGTGCGCGATGCCTACGTCGCCAGGATGGCCCAGCTGCGGCGCGACCTCGATGTCCGCTGTGGTTCTGCCGGCATTGATTGGGTAGAAGTGGACATCGCCAAAGGGGTCAATCCTGTGTTGACCGCCTATCTGCTCAAGCGGCAGAAGATGCGCTAATTGTTAATTTCTTTAAGCTGATAACCAGCTAACTAAAGGGGTTATCAACATTTCAACAGTGCCATTTCTTGCACAATTGTGAATAGCGTGTTTTCTTCGCCGCCCTTCACAACGGCCTTCGGGCACGCCATGGCAAAACACTTTCTCATCCGACGCACGGCCCGGACCGCTGCCGCATCAGCCGCCATCCTGGCACCTGCCGCATTTTCAGTCGCGGCGACCACGGAATTGCCCTGGGCGCTCCCCTCGCACCGCATCTCCACGGCGGACCCGATTGACAAAAAGCACATCCTCGAAAGGATGGTCATCGATACCGAATCCGCGGACCGCATTGTCCTCACCGTCGAGATGGAAAACGAAAATTTCGTGTTGTTCCAAGTCGGCACACCCGACGGCAAGGTCCTCCGAAGCGGCTCCTGGCTCTTGGCGCCGGGCCCAAACGAATTGGTTCTCGATGCCCGTGATTGGCCTTCGGGGACATTAGAGCTCAGTGTTCTGACGAAACAGGACCTGATGAAGCTCGACTTCATACGTTGAGCTTCCGATCACCGCGGCGGCATTCCCCGCGAAAAAAACCGATGCCACTTGCAACCATGTTAAGGCGCAGACGTATATTTGCGCCCCCGAAGACGGGAAGCCGTCAACGGAGGTCGAAAGACCAGGTCTGGTAGTTCAGTTGGTTAGAATACATGCCTGTCACGCATGGGGTCGCGAGTTCGAGTCTCGTCCAGACCGCCAACCCAAATCAAGCGTCCCTCAGCCCCAACGGCTGGGGGACTTTTGCTTTCCGCCGGTACTGACCACAGTGCTTACATGGCTGACCTGATTGCAAGCGCCAGCTGATCGCGTCTGCAAACAGCAAGACAAGACTCCGCAAAGAGTTCAGCTTCCTGAATAACTTGCAGGTAACCAAACCAATGTCATGAGGAATCTACTTGCCCTCCTATTCTTCTTGCCCGCCCTTTGCCACGCGCAATCGGTAACGTTGCCCTACAATCCTGACGCCAACCAGGACAGCGCCATCGGCGCACCGGACCTTTTGGAGCTGCTCCCCCTCTTCGGCAGTTATTTCACCCCCAGTGAAATTCAGGTGGACGATCAAACCCTGACTGAATACATCGAGGCATTGGAGCTTGCCTTGGAAGAAGCCATCAATGACACAGTGGCGTTGCCCATGTTGCCGGGCACAACGCCTGGTGAGATGCTGTATTGGAACGGAACCCAATGGACCTTGTTGCCAGTAGGCAACCCCGGGAGTGTATTGTATCTCGACGGTGCCACACCCACATGGACTCCATTTTCCCTTGGGCTCTTCGGCATCGAATTGACATTGGGATGCACGGATACATCCGCGTGCAATTTCCAAGGGGCTACGATCGAAGATGGATCCTGCGCCACCTTGGACGAGTGCGGCGTTTGCGGTGGCACTGGTATTCCTCTCGGTGATTGCGACTGCAATGGAAACGTGAATGATGCCTTGGGAGTTTGCGGCGGAACATGCGCGGCAGACTCAGATGACGACGGCATCTGCGACGACACGGACAATTGCACCGACCTCACCGCCTGCAATTACCTCGACGAGACCAATCCAGCTTGCCTGATGGAAGACGCGTGTGGCATCTGCGGCGGTTCCGGAACCGATGTGGATGCTGACGGTATCTGCGACGACATTGACAACTGCACCGACCTCTCCGCCTGCAACTACAATGATGGGGCCAATCCAGCCTGCCTGATGGAAGACGCGTGTGGTATCTGCGGCGGTTCTGGATTTCCCGCAGGCGACTGTGACTGCAATGGAAACCAGCTCGATGCTCTGGGCATCTGTGGCGGACTGTGCGAAGCCGATATGGACGGTGACGGCATCTGCGACGACATCGACAATTGCACCGACCTCACCGCCTGCAACTACAACGATCCGGGTAACCTGTTTTGTCAAAGTTTAGATTCCGGTTGCTCTTGCGGAATTGTTGCCGATGCTCTGGGCATTTGTGGCGGCTCATGCCTATCCGACATAGACGGCGATGGTATTTGTGACGACGTTGATCTCTGTTCAGACACCACTGCATGCAATTATTCATTAATTGACACCTTTGGTGAGAGCGTAACGCTCCAACTGGAAGTTCATGCTATTCACACCGAGGGAGAATTGGCCGGGCTTACAACCTATCGCATCTATGCTGTGCTTTTAAGTGAAACCGACTGGTTAGCAGCTGTGGCTGGAGGAGTGCCAGAAGTGGACGGGCTTAACTATGAAAACATTCCTCTCATATTTTCTACGACGACTTCCTTTTACCAGCACCCAGCCGGTTCTCCGGTCAGCTCCGGTATTGCACCGGCTTTGATTCCTCTGATTCCCGAAGTGGAATTCGATAGTTATCTTACAATAGGTCATTCACCTGAAGATGGCTTTCCTGAGTCAGCAATTGAGTTGATTGTAAGTCCTAACCAGGATTGGATAAGCACTTTTGAGTCAGGGGGAGACATCATTATCGATGATGATTTTGGAGGATTCTGGTATATCCTGAATAACGGTTCTGGTCAGGGTCTTCCCGACGAATCAGGGCGAGTATTAATCGCTCAACTGACAACAGACGGGGAAATTCAAGCGGATTGTGTTCTGGCCATTTATACCGATTATGGTTCGGGACTTTTTGGAGAGGCAGATGGATCTACTGAGGAAAGAATTTCAGTAGGTCTTGATTCTCCTTTAACGGATACGGAGCTCTGCACATACCCAAATGTGTGCGGGAATTGTCTTGGGATAGCTCAGGATATTGATGCGGATGGAATTTGTGACGAGTTTGATGCATGCACGGATACTTCAGCGCAGAATTATTTTTATACATCCAATGATCCATGTACTTGGCTTTCCGAAGATTGTATCGACAATGTATTTAACGGATACACCTACTCGCTGGTCCAAATCGGCGACCAATGCTGGTTTGCGGAGAACCTGCGCACGACGGTGTACCGCAATGGCGATGTGATTCCTGCGGGCTTGACGGACGGCGATTGGTCGTCGACCATTTCTGGAGCCACTGCGGTGTATGGCGAGGACGACGGTTGTAGCAACAATAGTCCAGACATCGATGCCTGCGACGAGGCGCAGTCCTTGTCGGAGTATGGCCGCTTGTACAATTGGTACGCTGTGGACGATGCGCGGGGCTTGTGTCCGAGCGGATGGCATGTGCCGACCGATGGAGAGTGGACGGATTTGGAGAACTACATCAGTTCACAAGGCTACAGCGGTACTGAGGGAACAGCTTTGAAGTCTACATATGGATGGTACGATGACGGCAACGGCACAGACGACTTTGGGTTTTCGGCCCTTCCGGGCGGCGGCCGCGACAGCTACAATGGCGCCTTCGGGAGTGCCGGGGACCTCGGCTACTGGTGGAGTTCTTCGCCCAGTGGCGGCACTGCTTGGCTCCGGTACTTGGACAGCATCAATCCGTTCTTCTACTGGTTCGACCTCAATCCACGAAGCGGGTTTTCTGTGCGTTGTCTGAGGGATGCCGACTGAGCGGAGCGAAGGAGGGTTGACACTTTGAAACTTTCCCGAGCCCGCCCGAGTAGGGCGGGCGAGGGTTTTTACGGGCAATGTGGTCGGGCACCACCGCGGCGACTGCATTTCAAGTCAGCGGCTGTTCCGTATCCAATTGACGACATTGGGGCATGCGATTTTGGAAGTTCACGGTGTTGGGTGCTTTGGTCTGTTCGGGGTGTACGTCGACTTTGCCGCCTTTGGATTGGGGTGGGCAGGGCGATGCGCGCGAGCAGATCGGATTGTGGTTGGATGATGTGCATGAAGACGGTTTGAGTGCTGGCGCGGTGGTGGTGGTGCGCGAGGGCGAAGTCTGGGGACAGTGGTTTCACGGTGTCGAGCGCAGTGGGGGCGATCCGGTCTCGGGCGCGTCCATGTTTCGGTTGGCGAGCGTTTCCAAGCAGTTCACGGTGGCTGGAGTGTTGACGGCAGTGGGGCAGGGGCGGCTCGGGTTGGACGATGACATCCGCGTGTGGCTCTTGGAGTGCCCCTACGAGGGGGTGACGGTGCGCCATTTGATGCAGCATGTTTCCGGGATTCCGGATTTCTACATGGATCTGCCGATTCCCGAGCGGGGGTTCCTGGGGATTGCCGATGTCGTGGCGGCCCTGCCTGATGCGCCGCCAATGGAACGCGCAGTCGGCGAGGCGTTTGAATACAGCAACACGGGCTATGTCCTGCTGGCCGGGTTGTTGGAGCGGGTGTATGGCCGGCCCTTTGAGGAGCTGATGATGGCTGAGGTCTTCGGGCCCGCCGGACTGGAGTGCACGCGGGTGTGGAACCTGATTTCCGAGGACAAGGACTGGCCGCACAAGACCTGGAGCATGGAGGGCGTGGAGCGGGATGCGGCGCAGATCGACCCCACTGAACTCGATGGGGTGGCGGGCGACGGCGGCACTTTCATGTGCGCCGAGGACGTGGCCCGGTGGAATG
>Ga0209335_10005508_pt1 | contig 11614 bp, 10 predicted proteins | sample COG_09_FD_184753 | JGI IMG/M metagenome (GOLD analysis project Ga0209335, IMG submission 184753) | Pelagic Microbial community sample from North Sea - COGITO 998_met_09 (SPAdes) (version 2) | ecosystem: Environmental > Aquatic > Marine > Neritic zone/Coastal water | place: Helgoland, sampling...
TGTTATTTTATACTGGAATAGAAAGAAGGGCAGATATAATTTTACATAAAATTAAAAAAAAAGGATCACAGTTTGTAAACCATGATCAATTGCATGATCTAGCAACAAATTTTGAAAATGAATTAAAAAATGGAAATATGATAAATCTTGGTAAAATTTTACATGAAAGTTGGCTTTTAAAAAGAGGTTTGGATAAAAGTGTTTCGTCATTAAATTTAGACCAAATATATAATACAGCAATAAATGCTGGAGCTTTAGGAGGTAAAATTTTAGGTGCTGGAGGAGGAGGTTTTTTTTTATTTATTGCAAATCCTAGGGATCATAAAAATATCAAGAATAGATTGAAAAAACTTAAATTTATTAATTTTGAATTAACCGAAAATGGTTCTAAAGTTTTTGAAGTTTAATATGGAAGAAAATAATTTAAGTATTATTATTCCAACTTATAAAAGAGAAAAACAAATTATTCAAATTTTAGATAGTTTAAATAATCAAATATCAGATAATGTTTTTTTAGAAGTTAATATTTGTGATAGTTATAGTAATTATGATATTCATAATTTCCAAAATTTTAAAAAAAATATTAATATTAGATATTTTAACATCAAAGATAATATTTTATCTTCAAAAAGAAATTTTGGAATTTTAAAAGCCTCATATAAAAAAATAATTTTATTGGATGATGACTGCATACCAAGTCCAAATTTTATTAAGTTATATTTAGAAGATTTTTCAAATATTACTGAAGATGTAATTTTATCAGGAATAGTTTACTATCCCAAAGACTACATAAAAAAAAACAATCATATTAAATTTAAGCAATCAAGACATTTTATTTCAAAAGATATTGTTAAAAACAAACAATTGCAGGCAGATAAAATAGTTGCGATGAATATGGGTTTTATTAATTCAAAAAAAATACAAAATATTGGTTTATTTAATGAAAATTTTATTGGATATGGATTTGAAGACTATGAATTTGGATACAGATGTTTATCAAATGGATTTAAATTACAGCAGTCCTATGCTTCAATTATACACGATGAGGGCTATCCAAATATTAATAGTTACATAAAAAAATACTATTATCTAGGTCTGAGTGGTATGGAAAACTTGATTTTAATTAATTTTCAAGCAGCTAAAAAAACAATTTTTTACGAAATAGAGACTAACTTATTATTTAAATTAGTCGTAAAAATATATAAAATAAAAAATATCTTATCATTAATAGAAAAGATTATATCAAAATTAGATAAATTTGATAAACTTTACTTACCTTTTGTATTTAATCTATTGAGATTAGCTGCTTATATGAGGGGGTGTATAGATAGAAATATTAAAACCACAACATTAAAAAAAAATAATTGGTATGAATAATTTTTTCAAAAACAAGATTATATTGATAACAGGTGGCACAGGTTCTTTTGGAAATGCAATGACAACTAAGCTTCTAAAAATGTTGCCTAAAGAAATAAGAATCTTTAGTAGGGATGAAAAAAAGCAAGATGACATGCGTAAAAACTTCAATAATAAAAAGATTAAATTTATTTTAGGAGATATACGGGATAAAAAAAGCATTGAACATGTTGTAATAGGAGTTGATTATATTTTTCATGCAGCTGCTTTAAAACAAGTACCATCTTGTGAATTTTACCCAATGGAAGCTGTTAAAACAAATATTTTAGGAATTGATAATTTATTAAATGAAGCAATTAAAAATAATGTAAAAAAAATTATATGTCTTAGTACTGACAAAGCGGTTTATCCTATTAATGCTATGGGTGTATCAAAATCAATGATGGAAAAAGTTATAGTAGCAAGGTCAAGAATATCAAAGAAAACTAAAATTTGCATAACACGATATGGAAATGTCATATATTCTAGAGGTTCTGTAATACCGCTTTTCATTAAACTTCTTCATGAAAAAAAACCTCTAACGGTTACAAATTTGAATATGACAAGATTTTTAATGGATATGGATGAGGCTATAAATTTAGTAATGTTTGCTTTTAAAAATGGAAAAAATGGTGATATTTTTGTAAGAAAATCTCCTGCAGCTACTATTAGGACAATAATAGACGCAATAGGTAAAATTTATAATAAAAAAATTATGATTAAAAAAATTGGAGTAAGACACGGTGAAAAAACACATGAAACACTTTTAACTAAAGAAGAATTAAAACAATCTAAAAATTATAAAGATTATTTTAAAATCGTATCCGATAATAGAGATTTAAACTATGAAAAATATTATTCAAACGGCATAAAAAATTCACAAAAAATTGAAGATTATACTTCTGAAAATACAAAAAGACTTAATGTTATTCAAACTGCAAAAATAATAAAAAATATAATTGAAAAAAAAGATTTTATAAATTAATGGAAATTGCCGTAACAGGAGCTAATGGTTTTATCGCAAAAAATTTCATTTATAATTTTGTAGGTAACAAAAGATTCAATATAAATAAAATAACTCGCACAACTTCTAAAGATCAAGTTAGAAAAATTTTAAATAAATGTAAAGTTTTATATCATTTTGCAGGTGTAAATAGACCTGACAAAACTAAAACATTTAAAAAAGATAATTTTGAATTAACAAAATTTATTTGTGATTATTTAAAAGAAAAAAAAATTAAAACACAAATTATATTTTCTTCTAGTATTCAAGTTACCAAAAATAATGCTTATGGTAATTCTAAAAGGAAATGTGAAAAATTACTTTTGGATTTAAAAAAAAAAAATGGCAACAATATCTTTATTTTGAGAATGCCTAATATTTTTGGCAAATGGTCAAGACCAAATTATAATTCAGTTGTAGCTACTTTCTGCCACAATATAGCTAGAAATAAAAAAGTTTATATATCAGATCCCAATTCTATCATTAGTTTATTATATATTGATGACCTAGTGGTTAAATTAAAAGAATATACAAAAATTGGATTAAACAAAAAAATAATTAATCGTATAAAGGCAAATTATAAAATTACATTGCAACAACTTTATAATAAAATAAATGATTTTCAAATAAATAGGACTAAGAAAATTATTGGAAAAATTTCAAAAGGCTTTAATAAAAAATTATATTCAACCTATATAAGTTTTCTTCCAAAAAATAAAATTACTTATAATATTGAAAAAAAAAATGACCCCAGAGGTTCATTTGCAGAATTTTACAAAAATGATGATACTGGGCAAGTTTCTTTTTTTATAGCAAAAAAAGGAAAAATTAGAGGTCATCATTTTCACCATTCAAAAGTTGAAAAATTTTTAGTTGTACAAGGGAAAGCTATTTTTAATATGTTTGATATATCAGCAAAAAAAAAACTTAGTTTCAAGTTAGATGATAAAAATTTAAAAGTTGTTGAAAGTATTCCAGGCTATCAACATTATATAAAAAATGTTGGTAATTCTGATTTGATAGTTTTGTTGTGGAGTAATGAAATATTTGATGTTAAGAAGCCCGATACATATAAAATATGAAAAAATTGAAAATTATAACAATTTTAGGAACTAGGCCAGAAATTATAAGATTATCTAAGTTAATTAAATTACTTGATAAAGAAGTAGATCATAAACTCCTTCATACAGGACAAAACTATGATTATGAATTAAATCAAATATTTTTTAATGATTTAGGAATAAAAAAACCGAAATATCAATTATCTATAAAACAAAATAAAAGTGCTGTAGAAAATATTTCAAAAATTCTTACTAACGTAGAAAAAATTTTCATCAAAGAAAGGCCTGATGCTGTGATTGTTCTTGGAGATACAAATAGTTGCTTGTCTGCATATGCTGCAAAAAGATTAAAAATTCCAATTTTTCATATTGAAGCTGGTAACAGATGTTATGACCAAAGAGTACCCGAAGAGATTAATAGAAAAATTATTGATCATATTTCAGACATAAATGTAACTTATAGTGAAAGAGCAAAAGAAAACTTACTAAGAGAAAATATTTCTCCAGATACAATTTTTAAAATAGGTTCACCTTTATATGAAGTATATCAATCTTATTCAAAAGAAATTAATGACTCAGAAATTCTCAAAAAGCTATCATTAGAAAAAGAAAAATATTTTCTTATAAGTGTTCATAGGGAAGAAAATTTAGATGATAAAAATAATTTTGATAAATTTTTAAATCTTTTGTCTTATCTAGAAAAAAGAAATAAAGAAAAAATTATTGTTTCCACACATCCAAGAACAATAAAAAGATTAAAAAAAGTTGAAATAAAAAGATTTAATAAAATAATATTTGCAAAACCATTCTCTTATACAGACTATTGTAGTTTACAGTTGAATTCCAAAATTGTTTTTTCTGATAGTGGCTCAATAACTGAAGAGGCCAATATAATGAATTTTAAAGCTATAAATTTGAGAAATACCAATGAAAGACAAGAAGGAATGAATTACGGTGCTGTGCCAATGGTTCACTTTAATATAGAAAGAATAGAAAATTTAATTCAATATTTTGAAAAAAAAAAAAGTGAGACAGATACAATTAAAGATTATGTGTCTCCAAATTTTTCAAAAATATTTTATAATATTTTAATTAGTTATATTGATTATGTAAATCAAAATACTTGGAAAAAATAAGTTTGAATTTAAGTGAAAATTTTATTTTTTACACAATATTTTTGGCCTGAAAACTTTAGAATAAATGAACTTGTTCATTTTTTATCTAAAAAAAAAAGTCTAGTATTAACATCTTACCCTAGCTATCCACAAAAAAAAAAATTTGATAAAAACATATACTTAAGAAAAAAATTTTTCTCTAAAAATTGTGAAATAAAAAGAGTTCCAGTTTATCTGAGAAATAATACAAATTTATCAATAATTTTAAATTACATTACCTTTTTTTTTAGTTCCTTTGTAATTGGTTTTTTTAAAATTTTTAAAAAAAAATTTGATGTAGTTTTTGTTTTTTGTCCATCACCAATTATTAATGCAATACCAGCGATTTTATTTAAAAAAATATTTAAAAAAAAAATTATAATTTGGGTTTTAGATTTATGGCCAGACACTGTTGTGGATTTAAAATTAGTAAAAAATAAATTCATAGTTTGGGTTATGAGATCTTTGGTAATTTATATATACAATAACAGCGATTTGATTTTAGCCCAATCAGAGGCTGTTAGAAATTCAATTAAAAAATTAACAAAAAATAAATGTATATATTTTCCATCATGGTCAGAAGAGATAAATAAAGATAAAAAGAAAGCAAAAGAAATAAAAAAAAATAATAAAATAAAAATTTTATTTACCGGAAATATTGGTGAGGCTCAATCTTTTGAAACTATGGTTAAATGTGCAAAATCACTAAAGAAAATAAATGTTATTGAATGGATTGTGGTAGGGGATGGCAGATGGAAAAAAAAATTAGAATCTTTAATTAGATCTAATAATTTAGAAAATGAATTTCAACTAATAGATAGTGTGCCTTTAAATAAAATTAATCAATATTTTAATTGGGCTGATGCACTTTATTTAAGTTTAAAAGATAATAAAACTTTCAAAAAAACAATACCAGGAAAATTGCAGACTTATATGAGTTCAGGCAAACCAATAATTGCATCGATTTCAGGTGAGTCTAAAAAAATTATTATTAAAGCAAAATGCGGTTTTGTAAGTAACGCTGAAAATCATAAATTACTTAAAAAGAATATAATTAAATTTACAAAACTAAATTATAATCAAAGAAAAAAACTAGGGATGAATGGCAAAAAATTTTCTAACAAATTTTTTTCAAAACAAAAAATAATCAAAAATTTAGAAAATGAAATTAACTTGATGTTAAATTAAATATCAATTACTTATAAGAATTATAAAATTATTTAATGATAAAAAGTATTGATAAATTAGTTTGCTATTTAATAATTTTAATGCCGATTTTTTTAGTTACGGGACCATTTTTATCAGATTTATCTGTAGTAATAATAGATCTATCTTTTTTATTTGTTATTTTTAAAGAGAAAAAAATTTCTTTACTTAATGATAAGTATTTTAAATTTTTAATAATTTTATGGATCTATTTTTCAGTAAGATCATTATTTGCTGATGATATTTTTTTATCATTTAAAAGTAGTTTCTTCTACTTAAGATTTATCCTTTTAATATGGGCAATATCATTTTTCCTAGAGAGAAATAAAGATTTGTTAGATAAATTTTCAAAGGTATTTTTACTTTTCATTAGTTTTGTTGTTTTAGATGCAATAGTACAATACTTTACAGGGACAAATATACTCGGATTTAAAGTTCAAAGTACAGACAAGTTAAATGGTCTTTTTGATGACGAAGCCGTTTTAGGAAGTTATTTGGTTAGATTTACTCCTCTTATATTTGCAGTATTGTATTGCTATTTTGACACAAAAAAATATTCAATTTTTTATTTTATTGTATTGAGCTTCATAGGATTTGCAATTTTTATTTCTGGATCAAGATCATCAATATTTTTATTTTTAATGTTTAGTTTGCTAACTTTTTTAATAAACAAAAATTTAAGAAAAATTATGATTTTAGCTTTTTTAACAACTTTAATAGGTATAATTTCGTTATCTCAATTTAGTAACAAGGTCTCCCATACAATATATTATAATTTTTTTGATCCTATTAGAACTATGTTCTTTGAAACAAATAATGATGATGTTTTGGATAAAAAAAAAATATACATGTTTACAAAAATTTATGACTCTCATTACAGTACAGCATATAATATGTATTTGAATAATAAGTTATTTGGAGTTGGCACAAAGATGTATAGAAAATTATGTGGAGATGAAAAATATTACGTAAATAAATTTAGCTGCACAACTCACCCTCATAATTTTTATTTTCAACAATTAGCTGAAAATGGATTAATTGGTTTTTTTGGAATTTTAACAATTTTTTCTTATGCATTAATAAGTTTATTTAAAAAAATTTATCATATTAATTTTAAAAAAGATAATATTATAGAATATCCTTCAATCATGATTTTAATAGGATTATTCATTAATTTTTGGCCTATAGTTCCATCGGGAAATTTCTTCAATAATTGGCTGTCTATTATGATTATTTTTCCAATGGGTTTTTTAAAATATTTTTTAAAAAGAAAAATTTAGCATGCTAGAAATTTTTATAATTTTTATATCAACAAATATTCTAATTTTAATATCTTACAATTATTTAGCAAAAATTGTTAATGTATATGATTTTCCAAATAAAAGAAAAATTCACAAAATTAAGACACCACTAATAGGCGGTATTATTTTACTGGTAAACTTCATTTTATTAATAATTTTACTAGAAACTGGAGTGATATCCAGCTTAACACTTAGCAATATATTTGAGAATAAGTTTAATTATTTTTTATTTTCATTATCTATTATATTAATTTTTTTAATTGGATTTATTGATGATAAAATTGACATAAATCCAAATTTAAAATTAGTTTGTTTATTTTTAATTATCTCCTTTGTTCAATTTTTAGATAACTCAATTTTAATAACTGAAATACGTTTTTCTTTTACAAACAATTTAATATATTTAGGAAAATATTCTTTCTTATTTACTGCACTTTGTTTTTTATTATTTATCAATGCATGCAATATGTTTGATGGCATAAATCTTCAATCATGCCTATATTATTTAATTTTATCACTTTATTTAATCACATTAGATAGTCATAATTTATTTTTAATTGTTATGATTATATCAATATTTATTATTTGCATTTTAAATTCAAAAGGAAAAATATTCATGGGAGATAGTGGAGTTTTTTTATGTTCATTTGTCTTAGCTTATTTCATGGTAAAAAATTACAACATAAACATTATAAATTACTCAGATAAAATTTTTATACTTATGATGGTTCCTGGAATAGATATGTTTAGATTATTTATGTTTAGAATTTTAAATAAAAAAAATCCATTTAAACCTGATAATTCACATATTCATCACATACTTTTGAGAAAATTTACTTATTTACAAACAATCTTGATAATATTTCTATTAGTTAATGTACCAATAATTTTATCATTTTTTGATGTTTCTAGTCTTTTTATAATATTGTCCTTTCTATTTTCATATTTTCTTTTAATAACAAACCATCTAAAAAAAAGATAATCTATTACTAATATCTATGATCTTAGATACTATAAGTTTTTTATTATTAACATATATAAGTTTGTGTTCATTTATTGGTTTTGGATTTTTAACAAATCATATCTTATTTAAAGAAAGTATTTCAGGAAATATATTTAATTATTTTTTTTTAGGTTTAGCTTTCATTATTCCGTTCTCGCTAATATATTATATCATTATTGGTAATCACGAGATCATAAATCTTTGTATTTTATTATCAGGTTTTTTGATATTTTTAAAAAAAAGCAAATTTATTGATGTAAAATTTATTTTCTGGTTAACCACTTTGTTTTTTATTGGGTTGTTAATTTCTAAATCACATGAAGATTTTTCTGTATATCATTTTCAACACATTGTGGAACTTTCAGATGGAAATATAAAGTTTGGTTTATCAAATCTCGACGAACGATATTTTTATTCATCTATATATAGTTATGTTCAAACCTTGTTTAAATTATATCTCTTTGAATATAATTTAATTAATATTCCAAGTTATATTATTTTTTTATCTTTAATAGGATACCTTTTTAAAGAAATAGATAGAAATAATAATAATTTTATTAATACTTTTTTTTTAATATTAATTGTTTTTAAATTTAAAAGATTTTCAGAATTTGGATACGACTATATAGGACAATTTATCTTAATTTATTTATTTTCAGAATTTATTTATAAAAATAAGTTAAAATCATTAATTTCAGCATCAAAGTTAATTTTAATTTACACTACATCAGTATTGATAAAAATTACCAATGTATATTTCTTACCTTTTTTAATATTTAATTTTTTTTTTAAAAAAAGAGGATTTAATTTATTAAGAATTTTAAAGGCCAAGATATTTTGGGCGCCATTATTGATTTTAATTTTTACATTTACAGCAAATAGTTTTTTGAAAACCGGTTGTTTTAATTATTTATTTAAAGACACTTGTATTTATGTAGGCAAACATTCTTGGGTATTTGATTATAATCAGATTGAGTCTTCAAAAAAACTAACAAAAAATTGGTCCAGAGGATTTTATCATCAAACAAAAAAACAATATAAAGAAAAAGAATATAATAAAAACTTTAAATGGATTAATAATTGGTTGAATGGTCATTTTTCAATAAAAATTTTACCATTCATATTGTTGTTAGCTTTCATTCTTTTTATTTTAAAGTTTTATATTTTTAAAAAAAAATTTTTTTTAGAAAATAAGGATAAATTAGATCTTTCAGCGTCACTTATTGCTCTATTAATTTGGTTAATTAATTTTCCACAATATAGATTTGGATTTGCTGTAATTGTAATTTTTATATTTCTTATATTTGAATCATTTATAAATATCCCAAGAAAATTTGAAAAAAAAAGATTATTAAGCGTTTTGCTAATTGGAATTATATTTTTTAATATATCTAATATATCAAGAATAAAATCCGAAATTAAAAGGAAAGATGTATACAAATATAATAATTTTCCATGGTTTGCAAAACCACCAGCTAATTTTAAGAATGAAATCTCTAATAATTTTAAATATTTAAGATCACAAAAAGGAGAAATTTTTTGGAGAACTTGTTTTGATGCTAATTTAATTTGTGTAAATCATGATGATAAAATTAATTTAAAAAAAAACAAAAGATTTATTTATATTAGTAAATACTAATTTCTTATGAATTAAAATTCTTAATTAGTTTATCCACTTATAATAAAAAATTTTGTATAAAGCTACTAGACCATCTTTAAAATTGATTTTTTTACCTTCCTCGTAAGTTCTTCCATTGTAACTTATTCCAACCTCATAAAATCTTAGATTTTTCTTAGCTAGCTTCATCACAATTTCAATTTCAATTGCAAAACTTTTTTCAGTTAATTTTAAAGATTTAAAAATATCTGATTTAATTAATTTATATCCTGTTTCTACATCTGAAAAATTGATATTGGTCAAAATACTTACTAATAAACTTAGTATAAAATTTGCAAATCTATTTTTAAAATATAAAATTCGTTTTGTACTACCACCTTGAAATCTTGATCCAAAAACTACATCTGCATTTAGTTTAAAAGCAGGAAAAAATAATTGTTCGTAGTCTACTGGGTCATATTCTAAATCTGCATCTTGAATTAACAAATACTCTCCACTTACCTCATTTAATGAATTAATAATTGCAGATCCTTTTCCTAGATTTTTTTTGTTTTCAATTAACTTGTCGTATAGATGGTCATTCTGTTTAATTAATTCTAAAGTTTTATCTGTAGAGGCATCGTCACTGATTATAATTTCTAGATTATAATTTTTTTTTTGTAAATTTACCCTTTTTAGTATTTCTAAAATGTACTTTTCTTCGTTAAAAACTGGAATTATAATAGATATTTTCATTTATAAATAATTGATATTTTTAAAAATATATACCTTACAATTACGATTTGTGAAACGAAATGCCTAATTCTGTTAATTATTTAATAAAATGTGATAAACAATCTTCATGAAAAAAAACATCTTATTGACAGGTGGTGCTGGTTATATAGGTAGCCATGTTACTAATTTATTAATTGATAAGGGTTATTCAGTTACTGTTATTGATAGTCTGGTAACTGGACATAAAAGTTTGGTTAATAAAAAAGCAAATTTTGTAATAAGTGATATTGATAATGTTAAAAATATTTCTAAATTATTAAAAAAACAAAAATTTGATATAGTTCTTCATTTTGCAGGTTTAATAAGGGTTGATGAGTCTGTAAAAAATCCTAAAAAGTATTTAAATAATAATTTCAATAAATCAAAAATATTTATTAACACATGTTATGAAAATGGTTTGAGGAAAGTAATATTTTCCTCAACAGCTTCTGTCTATGGGAATTTAAAAATTCCAAAAGTAAGCGAAAAGGATAGTGTAAAGCCAGCTAATCCTTACGCTAATTCAAAACTTTTATTTGAAAAATATTTACTTAAGATGTCAAAGACTCATAGTATGAAGTTTATAATTTTGAGATATTTTAATGTTGCTGGTGCTGATAAAAAATTAAGGACAGGTCTGATTTCAAAATATTCCACTCATTTAATTAAAATTGCATGTGAAGTAGCTGTTAACAAAAGAAAAAAACTAGTCATAAATGGATCTAATTATGACACAGTAGATGGCACACCTATTAGAGATTATATACATGTGTCAGATCTTGCTGATATACATCTTCTTTCTACTAAATATCTTTTAAATAATGGATTGTCGCAAATATTTAATTGTGGTTACGGAAAAGGTTTTTCGGTAAAACAAGTTGTTGAGCTCATGAATAAAATTTTAAAAAGAAAATTACCCACAACTATCGGCAAAAGAAGAAAAGGAGATGTAGGCAAAATAGTAGCGGATGTAAGTAAATTTAAAAAATTTTTTTCTTGGCAACCAAAATTTAACTCACTTAAATTAATTATTGAGTCGGCATTAGCATGGGAAAAAAAATTACTTAAAAATAAATAATATCTAAATGAAAAAAAATTTATTGATTGTGACTGGTGGGGC
>Ga0209335_10005514_pt1 | contig 11604 bp, 14 predicted proteins | sample COG_09_FD_184753 | JGI IMG/M metagenome (GOLD analysis project Ga0209335, IMG submission 184753) | Pelagic Microbial community sample from North Sea - COGITO 998_met_09 (SPAdes) (version 2) | ecosystem: Environmental > Aquatic > Marine > Neritic zone/Coastal water | place: Helgoland, sampling...
GATATAGTTAGATATCAAGATATATACGGTAGAGTTAAATAATTTCTAGTTCGATTGGTGTGTGATCAGATGGTTTTTCTTTTGATCTTGGTTTTTTATTTATATTAATTGATTTTATATTTTCAATTAAATTGTTTGATAGTAGAAAGTGGTCAATTCTCATACCATAATTTTTTTGCCATGATCCTGCAAAGTAATCCCAAAAGGTATACTCTTGTTTTATTTTATTTTTAAATCGATACACATCTTTAAAACCTAAATTTATCAATTCCCTATATTTTTTTCTTATTTCCAATCTGCCTAAAGCATCATTTTCATATCTTTTAAAATCATGAACATCTAATTCTTCTGGGATTATATTGAAATCTCCCGCAATAAGAATATTTGAGTTTTTTTGAATTTTTTTTTTTATATTTATTATAAATTTTTTTAACCAATTTTTTTTATATTCATATTTTTCTGTGTCCACGGGATTTCCATTTGGAACATAAATATTTATTAGTTCTATTTTTTTTTTTTTTAATTTTAACTCAGCAGTGATTATTCGTGATTGATTTAAATCATCTTTAATAAAGTTATTATTAACATTATCTAATTCATGTTTAGAAATAATTGCAACACCATTGTAGCTTTTTTGTCCATGAACATGTGATAAATAACCTAGTTTTTTAAATTCATCATTTGGAAAGTTTTCATCTTGAGTTTTAATTTCTTGCAACATGAGAACATCAGGAGAATTGTCTTTTATATAATCTTTTATATTATTTATTCTTGCCCTAACAGAATTAACATTCCAGGAAATGATTTTCATTAAATTGAAAAAGATAATCCACAACCACAAGAAGCTGTAGCTTTTGGGTTATTAATTACAAACGACTCACCAATCATCTCTTTTTTAAAATCAACTATTGAGCCAGAGATAATTTCCAATGAAGATTTATCTATAATTACCTTATCGAAAAGCACATCATCATTATTAGAATGAGAGTCAAAACCAAAGCTATATTTAAAACCAGAGCACCCACCTCCTTGAACCGTGATTCTAAAATATTTTTTATCACCACCTGTAGCAATCTTATTTATTTGATTGATAGCTAGATCAGTGAAACTTAATTTTTTTTCCATAAAGATTAATTATCTAGTATATAATCTTAATTGTCATCATGCAAAAAAAACAATTAGTAAAATTATCTAAATTGGCAGTTCCTCTTCAATCGAAAGGTAGATTTTTTAAAGAAAAAAAAAATAAATTAAGAAATGACTTTCAAAGAGATAGAGATAGAATTATTCACTCCACCGCTTTTAGAAGACTTAAGCACAAGACTCAAGTGTTTGTTAACACTACTGGGGATCATTTTAGAACGAGAATAACACATTCTTTTGAGGTGTCACAAATAGCTAGAACTCTTTCTAAATTTTTCAATTTAAATGAAGATTTATCAGAAACTCTAAGTTTAGCTCACGATCTAGGGCATACACCATTCGGACACGCAGGTGAAGAAACTTTAAACAACTGTATGAGAAATTATGGAGGATTTGATCACAATATTCAAACACTAAGAATTATAACAATTTTAGAAAATAGATATTATGATTTTAAAGGTCTCAATCTTTCTTTAGAAACTTTAGACGGTTTAATTAAACATAACGGCCCTATAAAAGATCAAAAAAAGTTTGATAAAATATTAGGTAAAAATTTTTTTAAAAATAAAATAGATTTTTTGTCCAACTCATCTTTAGAAGCACAAATTGCATCTATTTCAGACGACATAGCTTACAATAGTCATGATCTTGAGGACGGATTAAAGGCAAATCTTTTTAAATTAGAAGATTTAAAAAATATACCTATTCTTAATAAGATAATTAAAAAACATATAAAAAAGATTAAAAATAATTCAATAGATTTAGTTATTAGACAGATAATAAGAGAAATTATTAATGAAATGGTAAATGATGTTATTGCTTCGATAAAAAAAAATATAAAGATTAATCAAATTAGAAATTTAAATGATATTTATAAATCAAATATGATTTTAGCAAGTTTTTCTGATAAAATGAAAAATTTTGATATAAACATAAAAAGATTTTTAAAAAAAGAAATGTATTTTCACAGCAAAGTAAACTTAAAAACAAATTATGGAAAAAAAATAATTACAAAATTGTTTACCAAAATAAAGAGCAATCCAAAAAAATATATAAATATAAAAAAATATTACAACTCAAGTATCGAAAGAATAATATGTGATTATATTGCTGGAATGACAGATAGATATGCAATAAATCTATATAACAAAATTAAATGAATATTTTTGAAAACTATTTAAAAGAAATTCAAAATCTAATTTTAAATAATAAAAAAACATTAAAATTAGAAAATATAAAAAATTTAAAAAATATAAATTTAGAGATACCTCCTGAACAATTTAATTTTGATTTATCATGTAATATTGCAATGGTCTTAGGTAAATCGAATAAACTTAAACCAAAAGATCTAGCTGAAGAAATTAAAAAAATGTTTTTAAAAAAAATTATTAATTTTTCAGCGATTGAAATAGCCGGCCCAGGTTTTTTAAATATTAAACTCTCTAAAAATGCATTAATTAAAAATATTAATTCAATAATTGAAAACAACGAAGTTTATGGTTCTTACAAAACAAATGAGACATATAACATTGAATTTGTTTCAGCCAATCCAACAGGACCAATGCATGTTGGACATTGCAGGGGAGCTATATATGGAGATGTTTTAAGTAATTTATTAAAGTTTAATGGAAATAAAGTTACAAAAGAATATTATATTAATGATTATGGCAATCAAATCAAAAATTTTGTAGAATCTGTTTTTTTTCGAATCCAAGAAATCAAATATAAAAAGAAATTTCCCGATAATGACAATCTTTATCCCGGGCTATATTTAAAAGATATTGCTCAAAAAATAATAAAAGAGGATCAAAATATTGATTTTAAAGAGTTTGAAAAAAATTTTCAATTTTTAAAAGAAAAATCATTAAAAATATCAATGGATTTAATAAAAAATGATTTAAAACATCTTGGTATTACTCATGATAATTTTTTTTCTGAAACAGAAATCGTAGAAAAAAATTTAGTAAAAAAAGCAGTACAAAAACTTAAAGAAAAAAATTATGTTGAAGAAGGTTATCTTCAGCCACCAAAAGGTGAGGCACATAATAATTGGAAAAAAACCAAAAGATTAATTTTTAAATCAACTTTATTTGGTGATGACAACGACAGGGCGCTCCAAAAGAACGATGGTTCCTGGACTTATTTTGCTAATGATGTTGCATATCACATGGATAAAGTAGGCAGAAAATATAATAATTTAGTTAATATTCTTGGAGCTGATCATACTGGTTACATTAAAAGAATTACAGCTGCTGTTTCAGCTTTGTCCGAGAACAAAACAAAACTTAATTGTCAAGTTTGTCAATTAGTAAAACTGTATAAAAAAGGAGAGCCTTTTAAAATGTCAAAAAGAGCAGGAGATTTTATTTCTGCTCAAGATTTAATTAATGAAGTAAGCAGAGACTCAATTAGATTTATGATGTTAAATCGAAGCAACGATGTAGAGCTAGATTTTGATTTCGAAAAAGTAAAAGAGAAAACAAAAGATAATCCAGTTTTTTATGTTCAATATGCTTATGCAAGAATTAACTCAATCTTAAGATCTCTCGATATAAATCTTACAAATAAAATATTATTAAATAAAGATGATTTAAATCTAAATGAAATGGAAAAAAAAATTATAAGAAAAATTTTTGAATGGCCTAAAATTATAGAGTCAGCTTCAAGAAAATTTGATTTACACAAAATTCCTTTTTATCTTTATGAACTTTCAACTTTATTTCATGCTTATTGGAGTAAGGGTAATGAGGATAAGCAATATAAATTTATTGACAACAACAAAATTAAAAGAAAAGAGATACTAGCAGTTATTAATTTAGTAGCTATAGTTATACAAAACGGAATGAGAATTCTAGGTGTATCATTACCTAATAAAATGTGATGAATAAAATAGTGAATATATTTTTTTTTGGAATAACTTTGATTTTTTTTCTAAGTACTTATAAATATTACTCCTCGAATAATAATATTGATGTAAAAAAATTTAATCGTAAAAATATTGACAAAATTATAACTAACAAAATATCAAATTTACCAATATTAAATAACGATACAAATAATGTTATTGAATTTAATGATGGTTACACTAACGATATTAAAGGCGATAAAACTCGAGGTTTTTGGAACCTTTTAAAGGATCAATGAGAAAAAAGGCAATAATAGTAAGCATTAATGGCCCCACATTGACATCTAAAGAAAAATTACTTTTATCAAAAGAAAAACCTTGGGGTTTAATTTTATTTAAAAGAAATATAAAATCCTCTATACAACTTAAAAGACTAATTAAAAGTATAAGAAATTACGTAAAAGATAAAAGATTCCCTGTTTTGATTGATGAAGAAGGTTCTAGCGTTTCTAGACTACGAGATCTATTTAATCATAATGTAGATGCAAATTATTTTGGCAAACTATATAAAACAAATAAAAGAATTGCAGTTAATTTATACAAAAGCTACCTAAGATCCCTATCTAGTGAGCTTAAAAAATTAGGAATTAATATTAATACTATTCCAGTACTTGATGTTTTGAGATGGAATACAAATTCTGTAATTGGAAATAGAAGCTTTTCTGAAAATAAGAAAATCGTAAAAGAATTAGGAAAAATTACAATTGATGAATGCCATGCCAAAAAAATTCTTACAGTTATTAAGCATATACCCGGACATGGCTGTTCAAATATAGACAGTCATTTAAGTATGCCAAAAGTTAATTTAAGTGTAAAAAATTTAAATAAAATTGATTTTTACCCGTTTAAGTTTTCATCTGCAAAATTAGCAATGACAGCACATATAGTTTACAAAAAAATAGATTCTAAAAATATTTCTACTTTCTCAAGTAAAATAATCAAAGATATAATAAGAAAAAAAATAGGTTACAAAGGAATTTTAATGTCAGATGATATTTCAATGAAAGCGTTAAAGCATGATTTAGTTACAAATGCAAAAAAATCCTTATCAGCAGGATGTAATTTAGTATTGTACTGCGCTGGAAATATTAAAGACAACTTTAAATTGATCAAGTCCGTTCCATATATTGATAAATTTACTATTAAAAAAACATCAGAAATTTATAAAATTTTAAGGTAGAATTATAAATGGAATCAAATAACTTAAATCAAATATCAGTAAATATTCCTAATTACAGCGGACCCTTAGAAGTATTATTAGATTTGGCGAAATCTCAAAAAGTAGATTTAGCAGAAATATCAATTTCTCAGCTTGCGGATCAATTTTTGGAATTTATAAAAAAGAGCAAAAGTTTAAATTTAGAAACTGCTTCAGAATTTTTACTTATGGCTACTTGGTTAGCGTATTTAAAATCTAAATTATTACTCCCAGAAGATGAAGAGGATGACTTTAAAGCGTTAGAAGTTGCTGAAAAGTTAAAATTACAATTAAAAAAGCTTGAATTAATTAGAATTTTATCAGATCAAATGTTGCAAAAAAAAAGACTAGGTGTTGACATTTTTACAAGAGGAATAAAAGGTGGGATTAGATCAATTAACACTCCTGTTTACAATGTTTCTCTCTATGAATTATTAAAAACTTATTCCAGCATACAAATGCAAAAAACTTTTAATAACATTAGCATACCAAAGCTTCCAGTTTTTACATCAGAAGAGGGTATAAAACATATAAAAAATAATTTAGAAAAAATTTATAACTGGAAGAATATTTTTGAACTGATACCAAATTTTTATTTAAAGAATAAAATGGAAAGAACTGGTATCTCGGGAATTTTTGCTGCAAGTTTAGAGCTTACTAAAGAAGGTACTATAAAAGTTTCTCAAAAAAAACAATTTGAAAATATAATGATTAAAAAATCTTAACATGCCAAAAAAAAAAAATAATGTTATAAATTTTCCTTCAGAACCTTCGAAATTAGAAAGACAGGTCGAAGCAATTTTATTTGCAGCTTCAGAACCACTCGATATTGAAACAATAGAAAAAAGGCTTCAAACGAGTACAAATATTAAAAAAATGTTAGAAAATATAAAAGAGATTTATAAAAAAAGGGGTATTAATTTAGTTTGCATAAAAAATAAATGGTCGTTTAGAACAGCAGGCGACCTGTCAAAATTGATGGCTCTTCAAAAATCAACTCAAAAAAAACTCTCTAAAGCAACGTTGGAAACACTAGCCATCATAGTTTATCATCAGCCTGTAACAAGATCAGAAATAGAAGAAATAAGAGGTGTTTCATTTGCATCAAATACACTTGAAACTCTACTTGAATTAAATTGGGTAAGACCAGCTGGAAGAAAAGATGTTCCTGGTAAACCAATACAGTACGCCACAACTGAAAATTTCTTAAATCATTTCAATATTCAAAAATTGTCAGATTTACCGACCATAGATGAACTTGGTTCTGCCGGTCTTATTGATACCTCAAGCATCGATAGGTCAATTTTTGGTACCGGTAAATTTTTCAAAGAGCAGACAATTGAAGAAAAGAAAAATGATATCTATATAGATATTGATGAAGCAATTAAAAAAGCTCCTGATGAAGATAAATAAACATATGTATTTGGTCTAAATTATTGTATATAATCATATTATGGGAAACATAGGTTGGACAGGAATAATAATAATTGCAATTTTAGTTGTGATCCTTTTTGGTAAAGGTAAAATATCAAGTATTATGGGAGATCTTGCTAAAGGAATTAAAAGTTTCAAAAAAGGTATGTCTGACGACAATACTTCAGAAAACGATAGTTCCAACAATAGCTCTGATAACTCAAATTCTGATAATAAATAATCTAATATGCCTCAAATTGGTTGGTTAGAGATTTTAGCGATAGTTATTATTGCGATTCTAGTTTTAGGTCCAAAAGAATTTCCAATAGCCTTAAAAAAAATTGGATTATATTTTGGTAAATTAAAAAATACATTGAGCAGTTTTCAAAAAGAAGTTTCTTCTGTAACAGATAATATAGATATCGAGAAAGATGCAGATGATAAAGAAAATATTAAAAAAAATATAAAAAAAGAAAATGAGTGATAATAATTCATTTACAAGTCATTTTGTTGAATTACGATCAAGATTAATAAAATCAATAGTTTTTATTTTTGTAGTATTTATAATTTCTTATACGTTTGCGGAACATATTTATTCTTTTTTAGTTAATCCTTATGCTGAAGCAGTAAAAGACGATACAACACAAAGACGTTTAATCTTCACAGCTCTACATGAGACTTTCATAACATATTTAAAAGTAGCCTTTTTTTTTGCTATTTTTTTAGGTAGCCCTGTTTTACTAATTCAAATTTATAAGTTTATTGCCCCAGGCTTATATAAAAATGAAAAAAAAGCTTTGCTACCATATTTAATTTTTACACCTATACTTTTTTTATTTGGAGGTATGCTAGTCTATTATTTGGTCATGCCTTTAGCTATTAAGTTTTTTTTATCTTTTGAAACTATAGGCTCTAATACAAGTTTACCAATACAATTAGAAGCCAAAGTTAACGAATACTTATCTCTAATTATGAGATTAATATTTGCTTTTGGCATAAGTTTTCAATTACCAATTTTACTTAATTTGTTAGCAAGAATTGGTGTTGTTAATTCACAATATTTAAAAAAAACAAGAAGGTATGTAATTGTAATTATTTTTACATTAGCTGCAATTTTAACACCTCCAGACCCAATTACACAAGTTGGTCTAGCAATACCACTTTTATTACTTTATGAGTTATCTATAATAACAGTAAGATTCACAGAAAGAAAAAATAAGAACGAGAACACAGAAGATGCATAATTTAAAAGATTTAAGAAAAAATTTAGACATTTTTAAAAATAAATTTAAAGAACGAAATGTTGAATTTGATATAGATGATTTTAATAAAAAAGATAAGATAAATAAAGAATTAATTATTAAAAAAGAAAAATTAGAACAAGAAAAAAAAATTCTATCTAAGTCTAAAGATCAAGCAAATTTTATTAAATCAAAAAAAATTTCTGAAGAAATTTCAATTCTTGCAAAAAAACAAAATAGTAGTCAGAATAATTTAAATACTATTCTTTATTCTCTTCCAAATGTAGCTCTTGATGATGTTCCCGTGGGAAAAGATGAAACATCTAATAAACTTATTAAAAAAGTAGGTTATATAAAAAATCACAATTTTAAAGTTAAGTCTCATGTTGAATTAGGTTCTAAAAATAATGGAATAGATTTTGAAACATCGATAAAATTATCAGGTTCTAGATTTGTAGTTTTAAAAGACAATTTTGCTATGCTTGAAAGAGCACTTATAAATTTCATGTTAGACGTACATGTAAATGAATTTAAATATTCAGAAATTTCACCACCATTAATTGTTAATGAAGAAGTAATGTTTGGGACTGGTCAGCTACCTAAGTTTGAAGACGATCAGTTTGAAATAAAATTTGATAATTCTGAACAAAGAAAATTTTTAATACCAACAGCTGAAGTAGTTTTAACAAATTTAGTCAGAAAATCAGTTATTGAAAAAAATCATTTACCCAAAAGATTTGTTGCTTCTACCCCATGTTTTAGAAAAGAAGCTGGCAGTTATGGAAAAGATACCAAAGGAATGATTAGACAACATCAATTTTATAAAGTTGAGCTTGTAAGTATCGTTGAGTCTAATAAATGTTCAGAAGAATTAGATCGAATGTTAAATTGTGCAGAAAATATCTTGATTAAACTAGAAATACCTTACCAAGTTATTTTACTTTCTACTGGAGATATGGGTTTTAGTGCCGAAAAAACTTTTGACATTGAAGCGTGGATTCCATCGGAAAAAAAATATAGAGAAATTTCTAGCTGCTCTTCTTGTGGGACTTTTCAAGCGAGAAGAATGGGCGCAAAATATAAAACTAATAACGGAAACGAATTAGTTGGAACACTTAATGGTTCAGGTCTGGCAGTCGGAAGGCTTATGATAGCTTTGTTGGAAAATAATCAAAATGAAGACGGATCAGTCTCAATTCCAAATGTATTAAAAAAATACATGAATAATCAAGATAAAATTTAATTATAATTTACTTGTTAATCTAAAGTTTTTAATATAATTCTTTCCCAATGAGTGGACAAGGAATAGCACAATTTATCCCCCTAATACTAATTTTTATCATCTTTTATTTCTTTTTAATTAGACCTCAGCAAAAAAGAGTTAAAGACCATAAAGTCATGGTCGAGTCATTAAAAAGAGGTGATGAAGTGATTACCTCTGGTGGAATTATAGGAATAGTAGATCGTGTTATGGAAGATGACAGAATAGAAGTTACTATTAGTGAAAATACAAAAGTTCAAGTAATTAGATCCACAATCACAAGCTTATTAAAAAAAGAAGATATTAAAAAATAATTCTTTTTCGTGTTAAACTTTTCTAAGATAAATGTTTTAATAATCTATCTTTTATTTTTTTCGATATCAATTTTTTCATTATTTAATTTTCAAAATGAAAATAATGAATTAATAGAAAAAAAAATTAATTTAGGACTAGATCTTCAAGGCGGATCTTATTTATTATTAGAAATAAATTCTGATAGTTTAATAGAAGAAAAAATTCAATCAAAAGTTATACCTATAAAAAAACTTTTAAAAGATAATAGTATTAATTATAATGACTTCAAAATAAATAGCCAAAGCTTATCTCTAAAATTAGACAATATAGAAAAATTTGATTTATTATTTAATTCAAGAAAAGATAACATGGTTAATCCTTATATTGATAATTATCGATCTTATGAATTAGAATTTAAAAAAATTAACAATAATGAAATAGAGATTTTTTTTTCAAGGTTTGGCCTTCTAACAATCAATAATTCTGCATTAAAACAATCTATAGAAATCGTTAGAAGAAGAATAGATGATGTTGGAACTAAGGAACCTACAATTCTTCAAAGAGGTGAAAAAAGAATATTAGTTGAATTACCCGGTTTAAAGGATCCAGAGAGAATAAAAGCTCTTTTAGGTAAAACTGCACAATTAAATTTTAGACTTGTTTCTGAAAATAATAATGAGTTTGGAGTAGATGAACTCATTTCAGAAAATGGTGAAGTACTAAATATAAGTAAAAGAATAATAATGAGCGGAGAAAATTTAATTGATGCTCAACCCAGTATTCAAAACCAAAGTAATGAGCCTACAGTTTCTTTTACTTTGGATAGATTAGGAGCTCAAAAGTTTGGTAGAGCAACTACTGATAATGTTGGAAAAAGATTAGCTATAGTCCTAGATGGTGAAATAGTAAGCGCTCCAAATATTAATGAACCTATTACATCAGGCAATGGAATGATTTCAGGTAACTTTACATTTCAAGAAGCCACTGATTTAGCATTGTTGCTAAGATCCGGGGCACTACCAACACCCTTACTAGTAGTTGAAGAAAGAACCGTAGGACCAGATCTTGGAGAGGACTCAATTAAATCTGGAATAATATCGCTAATTGTGGGATTTTTTTTAGTAATTTTATTCATGCTTTATAAATATCGAGTTTTTGGACTGATAGCTAACACAGCATTAATCGCAAACTTATTAATGTTGGTCGGAGTTCTTACAATTTTAGAGGCAACGCTTACTTTACCAGGAATAGCTGGTATTATTTTGACAGTTGGAATGGCAGTTGATGCAAACGTTTTAATATTTGAAAGAATTAGAGAAGAATTAAAAACAGAAAAATCTATAATCCACGCTTTTGATACTGGGTACGCTAGAGCAAAAATTACAGTATTAGACGCAAATATAACAACTTTAATTGCAGCAATAATATTGTTTGCTTTTGGTTCAGGTCCAGTGAAAGGTTTTGCAATAACTTTAGGTATAGGAATAGTAACCACACTTTTTACAGCCTATTTTTTAGCACGACACCTTACATCTTTAATTGTTTTAAACACTAAAAATAAAGAGATTAAGATTTAATGACCAATTTTCATTTTTCTTCAAAATTTAAATACGCAAATATATTATCTTTAATTTTATTTGCTTTAAGTGTTATTTTGATTTTTTTTAAAGGATTAAATTATGGCATTGATTTTAAAGGCGGCACACTTATCGAGCTTAGATCCAGTAATATAGAAGCTGTTTCTATCAGAGATATTCTCAAAGGTATGGACTTGGGAGACATCAACGTTAAAAAATTTGGTAAAGAAGGAGATTTTCTAATTAAAGTTGAACAAAAAGAAGATAATAATAAACTTATACCAGAAATTAAAAAAAAGCTTTCAGAAAGTTTAAACTCAGAAGTAAACTTTAGAAGAGTGGAAAATGTTGGCCCAAAAGTTAGTGCTGAACTTCTTCAGTCGGGAATTATAGCTATATCTTTATCTTTAACAGCTATGCTTTTTTACATTTGGATCAGATTTGAATGGCAGTTTAGCATCGGTTCAATTATCGCTTTATTTCATGATGTTGTAATAACACTTGGAATTTTTTCTCTTTTATCTTTAGAAATAAACCTATCTATAATTGCCGCTGTTCTTACTATTGTAGGT
>Ga0209335_10005518_pt1 | contig 11595 bp, 13 predicted proteins | sample COG_09_FD_184753 | JGI IMG/M metagenome (GOLD analysis project Ga0209335, IMG submission 184753) | Pelagic Microbial community sample from North Sea - COGITO 998_met_09 (SPAdes) (version 2) | ecosystem: Environmental > Aquatic > Marine > Neritic zone/Coastal water | place: Helgoland, sampling...
AGAATAATTTACACTGATATTAATCGTGATGGCATGAAACAAAGTCCAAATTTTGATGAAACATCAAAAATTGCTGAGATATCAAATTGCCCTGTGGTTATCTCTGGTGGAGTTTCATCAATAGATGACATTAAAAAAGCAAAGGATTTAAAAAACGTTGAAGGTATAATAGTTGGTAAAGCTATCTATGATGGTGATATTCAATTAGAAGAATTGGTTAAAGAAGATGCTTAAAAATAGAATTATTCCTTGTTTAGATGTTAAGAATGGTCGAGTTGTTAAAGGTATCAACTTTGTTGATCTAAAGGACGCAGGAGATCCAGTTGAACAAGCTCAAATTTATAGTGATGGTGGAGCAGATGAAATTTGTTTTTTAGATATTACAGCATCTAACGAAAATAGAGACATTATTTATGATGTTGTCGAAAAAACTTCAAAGAAATGCTTTGTACCTTTAACTGTAGGTGGTGGAATTAAAAATATAGATGATATTAATAAACTACTTAATTGTGGTGCTGACAAAGTTTCAATTAATACTGCTGCGGTAGAAAATTCAAAAGTAATTCTAGATAGTTCAAAAAAGTTTGGGTCACAATGCATTGTTGTTGCAATTGATGCAAAAAAGAATGGAGATAAATGGGAAGTATTCACACATGGGGGAAGAAATAATAGTGGGATTGATGCTCTAGAGTATGCAAAACAAATGGAAGAAAATGGTGCAGGAGAATTATTAGTTACCTCTATGGATAGAGATGGTACGCAAGTTGGGTATGACATAGATCTAATGTCTAAAATTTCATTTAAAGTAAATATTCCTGTAATTGCTTCAGGTGGAGTTGGGAATTTAGATCATTTGGTAGATGGAATTAAGTTAGGCAAGGCCAGTGCAGTTCTCGCAGCATCCATATTTCATTATGGAAAACATTCAGTAAAGGAAGCGAAGGAATATTTGGACTCAAAAGGAATACCTGTTAGAATTTAGGATGCTAGGCACTTTAGAAAATTTATTTAATCTCGCTAGAGAAAGAAAAAAATCCCCAGTAGATGGATCTTATACAAATAAACTACTTAGTGACAAATCTTTGAGTAAAGAAAAAGTATTAGAAGAAATAAATGAACTTATTGAAGCTGTAGAAAATAATTCTAACAAAATTCATGAAGCCGCAGACGTTTTTTATCATCTCATAATGTATCTGGAGGCTAACGATATAAAAATAGAAGATGTTATGAACGAACTGAACAAAAGAAAAAAATGAGTTACAATGATAATAATATTTTTGCAAAAATTTTAAGAGGTGAAATCCCTTGTAAAAAAATTTATGAGGATGATTTTGTGTTATCATTTCATGACATAAATCCTCAAAAAAAAATTCACGCCCTTGTAATATCAAAAGGAAAATATATTGACCTAGATGATTTTAGTTTGAATGCATCACCTGATGAAATGGTAGGTCTATTAAAAGGAATAAATATAGTAGCAAAAAAACTTGGGATTTCGGTAGATACTGGAAAAGGTTATAGAGCTTTAGTTAATATTAGTGAACATGGAGGTCAAGAAGTACCTCATTTACACTTTCATTTATTTGGAGGTGAAAGTATTGGCAAAATGGTTGAGTGAACAAAAAAGTTGAAAGAAATTATTTAGAGATAAATTCGATTAAAGATTTAAATGAAGCAAATAATATTGATGATAGATTTTCTATCTATCAATTAAAAAATCCAGATTTTCAAATTAATAAATTTTTTTATAAGAATGTTGGAAAAAAGCATAATTGGGTTGACAGGTTAACATGGACTGAAAAACAATGGATTAATTATGTTTTTGATAAAAATATTAAAACATATATTTTAAAAGACGCAGATGACTTTGCTGGGTATTTTGAACTTATTCTACATAATGATAAGAATGAAATTGAAATTGCATACTTAGGTTTATTAGAAAATTATATTAACCAAAAATTAGGCTCATACCTATTATCTCACGCAATAAAAAAATCGTTTCTTGAGAAACCTATTAAAGTCTGGGTACACACATGTTCTTTAGATCATAAAAATGCATTAAATAACTATATCTCTAGAGGTATGAAGATTTTCAAAAAGGAGACTATTATTATTTAATAATTAACTTTTTTTGGTAATTTAAATAAATTTTTTTTTAATTTATTATTTTTAGAAATAGAATTAATATAGGTAATACTTAAGTTTTGATAAATATCTAGTGTTTGCCAACCAATTAAATTATGAGTGGTTTTATCAAAAAAAAGATTTATTTCATTTTCACTTTCTATAAACTTATAATTCAAAAATTTATTATTAATAATTCTTCCATTTAAATTAATAATTTTCTTTAATAAAAAATTTTTATTTAAAATAAAATTGAGGGGAGTTTTTTCAATAGGATATAAGTAATAACTATCTAAAGTTTTAACAACAAGTGATCTGCCATTTGAAACTAAGATTTTTTCATTTTTCAAATTATATTTACAGTATATTTTTTTTGGGTATTCAATTATACAATTACCCTTTTCTATTTTTCCGTTAATATTTTGCTCAAAATTGAAAGATAAATTATCAATATTCTTTAATTTTTGAACAATATTATTGCTGTTTTCAGCTAAAGCGCTTGATGTTAAAAATATAAAAAATAGAAATAATTTTTTCATTAAAGCACTTCACGTTTTCCAACATGATTTGCTTTACTTACAATTCCATCTGCTTCCATCATATCAATAATTCTTGCAGCACGGTTATAGCCAATTTGAAGTTTTCTTTGTAAAAATGAAGTTGATGCTTTTCCTTCTGATTTAATAATTTCCACAGCTGTTTGGTATAATTCATCTTTATCTCCTTGATTTTTTAAATTTTCACCAATTTCTTTTTCATCAGCAAAATTTAAAATTTCATCAACATAATCTGGTTCTGCCTGCGATCTTAAAAAATTATTAATTTTCTCAATTTCATTATCAGCTACAAATGGTGCATGAATTCTCATAATTTTATTAGCTGAGGACATATAAAGCATATCTCCTTTACCGAGCAATTGTTCAGCTCCCTGCTCTCCTAAAATTGTTCTACTATCTATTTTGGAAGTTACTTGAAATGAGATACGTGTTGGAAAATTCGCTTTAATCGTGCCTGTAATTACATCAACACTTGGTCTTTGAGTTGCCATTATAATATGAATACCTGCTGCTCTAGCCATCTGGGATAATTTTTGGATATAATTTTCAATCTCCTTACCAGCAACTAACATTAAATCCGACATCTCATCAACAACAACAACTATATAGGGCATTGGAAGTTTATGCTTCATATTATAACCATCAATATTTCTAACTCCTTCTTTGGTCATTAGTCTGTATCTACTTTCCATTTCTTTAACCACCCAACCTAAAACTGATGCAGCTTTTTTTGCTTCAGTAATCACAGGACAAAGTAAATGAGGAACACCTTCATAAGTGGAGAGTTCTAGCATTTTTGGATCAATTAAAATAAATTTACACTTATCAGGTGTATGTCTATAAAGTAGTGACAAAATAATAGTATTTATACAGACTGATTTACCAGACCCAGTTGTTCCAGCTATAAGCAAATGAGGCATTGAAGCCAAATCACTAACAATAGGAGTGCCAGATATGTTTTTACCTAAAGCTATTGGTAATTTGATTTCTTTTTTTTTAAAATGAGGATCGTTTAATATTTCGCTTAGATAAACATTTTCTCTAGATAAATTGGGCAACTCTATCCCAATCGTATTGCTTCCTGGAATAGTAGCAATACGCGCAGATTCAGAACTAGTATTTCTCGCGATATCATCTGAGAGATTTATAATTTTAGAAACTTTTACTCCAGCCGCTGGTTCAAACTCATTCAAAGTCACAACTGGTCCATAACTTACTTTTTTAATACTTCCATTTACACCAAAATCTAAAAGAATTTTTTCAAGGAACTCGGGATCATTATGGTCATTTTTAATAGAATCTTCTCTTTCTTTTTTTGTAGGAGCTTTTAATAAATCAATTGATGGAAGTTTAAATTTTAGTTCGTTTGAAGATTGATTTTTATCTGACTTGATAAATGGCAAATCTTCTTGAATTAGATTTTTTATTTCATCTTGGGGAATATATTCGTTAATTATTTCATTTTTATCAGTATAATTTTTTAAGTCTTTTTTAAAAAATAATAAAATAATTTTTTTAGATATTTGAATAAAATTTTTGTAATTAAAATTTATACTTAATAAAAAAAATAAAATTATTAAAAAAATAAAAAAATAATAAAAAATATTTTCATAATAACCAATTATATTTTTAAGAAATAATTTATTTAGATAATTGCCAACAAAACCACCATTTCCATTTATATAAAGAGAGAAAGTATTATTATGAAATGAATTAAAAAAAGAAGATCCGATTAAAGTATAAATTATAATAAAAAAATTATTTTCTAAAAATAAATAAATTTCTTTTTTTTTAAATATATTTATGCCAGTGAATATATATGTAATAGAGATCAAGTAGGATATAAGACCTATAGATTGAAAAAATATATCAGAAATGTGACTTCCATGAAAACCTAATATATTTTTAATTTCGATATTTTTAGGAAATATAAAATTTGGATCTGTGGGTGAATATGAAATTAATGCTATAAAAAGCAGTATTCCAAAAATAGAAATAAAAATACCTATAATTTCTATTAATCTTTTAATAAGAAAAATAAATGCCAAATTAGCTAGTTTTTTTATGCCCATACAAAATGAATCAAATTTACCACTTTGTATCATCTAATTTTTATTGTTAAAATTAAAATTATTATGAAAGTATGTATATTAGGTGGTGGATTAACCAGTTTAACCTTAGCGAAGGCTTTGGCCAAACAAGATATATGTGTTGATATTTTTTTTAATCAAAAAATTAAAAGATATAACAATTTTCAAACATTGGGAATTTCAAAAACTAATATTGAATTTTTAAACAATAATATTTTAAATATTCAAGAATTGTTATGGAATATAAATAAAATAGAAATTTATAACGAAAATTTTAAAAATGAAAAATTATTAGATTTTGAAAATAAAAATAAGACATTATTTTCAACAATTAAAAATTATGAATTATATGATTCTTTATTTTCAAAACTTAATAAAGATAAATTAATTAAGTTTAAAAATAAATTTAACTATGATTTAAAAAAAAAGGAATATAAATTAATTTTTAATTGTGATCCTAAAAATTCAATCACAAAATTTTTTTTTAACAAAAAAATTGATAAAGACTATAAAAGTTCAGCTTATACAACTATAATTAAGCACAAAGGATTATCAAATAATAATGTTGCTACTCAGATTTTTACAAAAATTGGACCTATTGCATTTTTGCCCATTTCTTCAACTGAAACTTCAGTTGTCTATTCTATTCGAGGCATAAAAAATGTTGATTTAGAAAAACTTATAAAAAAATATAATACTAAATATAAAATTTTAAAAATAAATGAGGTTCTTAATTTTAAGTTAAAATTATCCAACTTAAGAATTTATCATTATAAAAATATTATAGCCTTTGGTGATTTATTGCATAAAATACATCCATTAGCAGGTCAGGGTTTTAATATGTCAATTAGAGATATTAAAGAAATAATTAAATTAATTAAATTTAAAAAGTATCATGGGTTAGATTTAGATAGTTCTATTTGTTTTGATTTTGAAAAACACACTAAACACAAAAATTATCTTTTTTCTCAAGGTATTGATTTTATTTATGAGCTTTTTAAACTTGAGAGTAAAATTGATAGTCCCTTTTTTACAAAAACAATTCAATTAATTGGTAAAAATAGAATTACCAATAAACTTTTTAGCAAGTTTGCTGATAAGGGAATAGAAATTTAAAGCTATTGAATAGTTTTGTTGTTATAATTATCAAAAGTATATGTGGTTAGTATCTCTGCAATTTTAGTTTTTCTAGCACTTAAACTTTTTGCTTCTAATAAAACTTGTTTTTCTTCAAGAGTAAATGGAGACGCCATAGAAAGAGCATTGATAGTTTCATCTAAATTTTGTTTCTCCAGTGCTTTCCAATTAATCATAAAACCTTTTTTCTCAAACAGAGATTTTAAATCTCTAAAAATTAGTTTTAAATCAGAAAAATTAAGATTTTCTCTATTTTCTTCGAGATCACCATAATAATTTTCAAAATTAATTTCACATTCACGATATTTCCTATCTGACCTAATTTCCTTTGTAATTTGAAATCTAATTAAACCCTTAAGTTCTATTAAAAATCGACCTTCATCCACTTCTTTAAAACTAGTTATTTTCCCCATACAACCAATTTGATATAAATTGGGTACATAATTATTTTCTTCATCTGTATTTTTTGGTTGCACCATACCAATAAATTTATTTGATTTCATACTATCGTTAATCATATCTACATATCTTGGTTCAAAAATGTTTAATGGAACAGCAGTTTTTGGAAAAATTATGAAGTTACTGAGAGGGAATACTGCTAATTTTTTTGGTAAATTTTCTTTTTTCATTATTTTATAAAATATAACATAATTAATATTGCTTGAACTAAAAAAAACAACTAATTATACTGTTTTTAAATGCGGGCATAGCTCAGTGGTAGAGCGTCTCGTTGCCAACGAGAAGGTCGAGGGTTCGACCCCCTTTGCCCGCTCCAAATTATGACTGATTTGTTAAATAAAAAATGTGTACCTTGTGAAGGTGGGGTGATTCCTTTTGATATTTCGGAAATTCATAAATACCAAAAAAAAGTTGATGGATGGCATATAATTAAAAATGAAAAAAATATCTATTTTTTAGAAAAAAAATTTCTTTTTAAAAACTTTTCAGAGAGTCAGAATTTTGTTAATGAAGTTGGAAAAATATCTGAAGAAGAAAGGCATCACCCAGAAATTTCTTTTGGATGGGGTTATGCAAAAATAAATATAACAACTCATGCAATAGAGGGTTTGTCTGAAAATGATTTTATCCTAGCCGCAAAAATTGATAAGAGAATTAATGCCTAAAATGTCTTGTTTTAGAGAAAATCAGAATAGTATTGGTTGCATTAGCAAACTTAATAATTTCTTTGTCTCTTATTGATCCAGCAGGCTGAATAACAGCAGAAACACCTGATTGAACTAGTTTTTCAATACCATCAACAAACGGAAAAAAAGCATCTGAAGCCGCAACAACTTCTTTTTTTGTTTTTATAAATTTTTTCATTTTGTCAATTGCAATTTGACAACTATCAAGTCTACTTGGCTGTCCCGACCCAATACCTACGGTTGATTTATTACTTGCAAGCACAATTGCGTTTGATTTCACATATCGGCAAACATTAAAAGCGAACAGTAAATTTTCAAATTGTGATTTTGTTGGTTTTTTTTTTGAAACAACTTTAAAATTTCTTTTTAAAAATATTTCTTTGTCTTCAGATTGTACTAATATAGAGTTATTAATAGAGTTTAATTTAAGAATTTCATTAAATGAAAAATTTGAGGCATCTATCAATCTTAAATTTTTTTTTTGCTTCAATAATTTAAGAGCATTTTTATCAAAGCCATTTGCAACAATTACTTCAAGAAAAATTTTATTTAATTCTACAGCTAAAGTTTTGGTAATCTTAAAATTAAACGAAACAATACCACCAAACGCGCTTATAGGATCGCAAGTTAAAGCTGATTTGTAACTTTCTAGATTATTCTTAAGAGCTGATACACCACATGGGTTTGCATGTTTTACAATAACTGAGCCAGTATTTTTTGGAAGAGATTTCGATATTGTTAAAGCTGAAAAAATATCATTGTAGTTATTGTAACTTAATGCTCTTCCATGAATTTTATTAATTTTTAAATCTGTATTTTGTGAATATATCGCACTCTCTTGGTGAGGGTTTTCACCGTATCTTAATTTTTCAATTAAATTTGCGTGAGTAATTTTTTTTTGAGGAAAATTGATATTATTGAATCTATTAAAATAGTTAGCTATTACCGAGTCATAATATGCTATTTCAGTAAAAGCCAGTTGTGACATTTTCTTTCTAAATTCTAAAGAAGTAGAGCCTCCGTTAATTTTCAATTGACTATTAAGTTCAGGGTATTGTTCTATCGATGTAACTACCGCAACATCTTTATAATTTTTTGCTGCAGCTCTTACCATTGTAGGGCCTCCAATGTCTATATTTTCAATAATCTTGCTATGATTATTCGTTTTCTTTAAAGTTTCCTCAAAAGGGTAAAAATTTACAATTACTAAATCAATATTTTCAAAATTGTTATTTTTGAGATCTTTTAAATGCGATTTATTATTTCTTTTATTTAAAATACCTGCATGAATTTTGGGGTGTAAAGTTTTAACTCTACCGTCAAGAATTTCATTAAAATCGGTAAAATCTGAAACTTCTAAACATTTAAATTTAAGTTCTTTAATTTTTTTAAATGTTCCACCAGAACTAATTAACTTGATTTTATTTTTTTTTAAAATTTGTAGAAGTGGTTTTAAGTCTGATTTGTCAGACACAGAAATTAAGGCAGATCTTATTTTTTTCATTATATTTTTCTTATTTCCCATTTAATATTTTCTATCTGTTTGTTTGAAATACCAGTGATAAAAATATTTTGATTTTCAGTATATAAATTTTTATTACCGAAATATAAACCATTATCAATGTTTATATCATAATTATCACTTATAAATTTCCATCCTTCATCATATAATTCTATTAAGATTGTTTTATTGTCTTGTGTTTTCATTAATTTAATACTTGGTTCCACATGAAATCGAATATCAAATTTATAGTTGTGATTTGTTTTTTTTATTATTTTATCAACTCCAATAAATTTCATCTGTTCAGGATAAAATTCAATTTCCCTTTCATGTATTGAATTATATTTTTTTAAATACCCATCATGTGCAGCATTAATCTTCCAGTAATTCTTTTCAAAAACATAACTTTTTTTTAATATTTTTAATCCACTTTTGACAAAAAATGAGTCTTTAATTTTATTAAATTTACATGATGAGTTATCGTCGATAATCAACGTATTTTGTGCTGCTGATGATCTTGATAACTGATTTAGTTTGTTATTACTTTTTTTAAAGTATCCACAATTACTCAATAGTTTTTTTCCATTCGATATAATTTCAAAAGATAATGAGCCAGATTGATAATCTTTTGTATATTTTATGTTTGGTGTAGATCCAACATCCATTGTTAGGCATATCTTTTTATTTCTTAATATTATGTAGCCTCCAAAATCTTGATTGTCATTTTTAAATTTGTAACCTAATCTTTTTAAATAATTATCAAACTCATTATTGTTAGAGTTATTATTTCCATTAAATAAAAAATCTGTACTTAGGTTTGTAAAAAAAAAAGCATAGCCTTGCCCAAGATAATATATAGTTTCATTTATATGTTCAGGAATATTAAGCTGAGATTCTTTAAACCATTCTCGTATTAAAATATAATATTTAAAGTAAAAAATTAATTGTTTAATGTTTCTTGATTTTGGAAAACCATATGTATCTAAAGCTAATTTTGATATTTTTTTAAGAAGAGCAGACCCAAAAGATAAATAGTTTTTTTCATTTTGGTAACAAAGTCCTACCAATATAATTGATGCACATCCTATTAATTTGTCGTCAATTAAATCAGATTTATTAACTTCATTAATTAAATGATTGGCTTGTTTCTTTATAATTTTATTAAAGTCCTTTTTGTAGTTTTCATCACTTTCGTTATAAGACAGATTATGACAGGATAACCAAGCAATAATTCTCTTTGCAGTTACATCAAATTCCCAACTTTTATTTTTGTATTTAAAATTATTTTTAATCCAGTTTTTAATTACTGAATGTGTGGTTTGTTTAGATGATTTTAAATCTAAGCTAAAAAACCAATAAAAACTATTTAAGTTTTTATAATCTTTATTATTTAGGTTATTATTTTCCCAGATCTCATCTAAAGAAAAGTCCTCAATTTTAATTTTTTTTTTTTGGTATTTAATTAAAGACGAAAGAAGGTGTGGACTAGGTTTATAGATAAGATTTTTATTATCAATTCTAGAGATTTTTTTGTCATAAAAATTAGAATTAAGATAAAATTTTCTTAGCTGATTAAAAATACCAAGAAAAAATCGATTTATATAAATCATGAAATTACTTTGACTTTAATAATTCAATATTTTTTTTTATATCTCCATTATTACTTTTAAAAATTGTAGTTCCAGAAACAAGAATATTGGCACCAGCTTCTATCGCTAGTTTAGAGTTTTCAAAATTTATTCCACCATCAATTTCTATATCAAAATTTAATTTCTTTTCTTTTTGAATTTCTTTTAATCTTTTAATTTTAGTTAAAACTTCAGGCATGAACTTTTGTCCGCCAAATCCTGGATTTACGCTCATAATAAGCACTAAATCAATTTGTTCTAAAACATCTAAAATAACATCAATTTTTGTTTTAGGGTTTAGGGATACACCAACTTTTTTATTAAATTCTTTAATCTCTATAATGGATAACTTTAAATCATCTGTTGCCTCAGGATGAATTGTAATAATATCTGCTCCAGCATCAGAGTAAGCTTTTATATATTTATGAACTGGTGAAATCATCAAATGTACATCAAAAAGCATTGATGTTTTTTCTTTTAATGTTTTAATTACAGGAGGTCCAATAGTTAAATTGGGAACAAAGTGACCATCCATTACATCCACGTGTATCATGTCAGCACCACCTTTCTGTAATCTTTTTATTTCATTACCCAGCTGACTAAAATCAGCTGATAAAATAGAGGGTGAAATTTGTATTTTTTTCATTGATAACTAGAATAACTAGTATCAATTTTTAAAATTTAATTGAATTAAAAAATTGATAAATTTGTCTAGAAATTTCGCTTTCAAGAGGAAAAGACAACATGCCCATTACTGAATAGCCCAAAATCCAGGGCATTAAGTAAAATCTGACCATAAAGAAAAACCAAGCAACATAAAGTGGTACTAGAGGCTGTATGATGAAATTGGGGGTTAAAGGTTTAAAAACATTAATTAATGGGTTAGTAAATTTGACGAATACCCTCATGAAGAAAAATTGAGAATCTTCTTTTTGAAAAATATTCATTGCAACTCTTCCAATCAAAGTCCACATAATCACTCCAAGAATGTAATCAATTATATAAACAAGAGGATGAAAATTGGCAGACATCTAGAAATTTATATTAGAAAAGTAAGGAAATTAAAAGGGGCGAAATTAATCGCCCCTTTAAAATATTATTTATTGTTTGCCAAGGATCGTTCTACCTGATGGTACTCGAACCTCATCAACCATTTTTTGTGTAGCAGCATTTGGTGCTGAAGTAATTAAACTTACAACAACCATAGATACTAAACTAACTGCAGAACCGAAGATACCGAATGTTAACTGAGTAATACCTAAGAATCCACTTCCACCTGTTCGTACCCAAACTAGGTACCAAGCACCTGAAATTAGACCTAAAGCCATACCAGCTATAGCACCTTCTTTGTTAGCTCTCTTCCACCATACACCAAGTACAAGTGGGAAGAACAAACCAGACATCGCAAAGTCA
>Ga0209335_10005527_pt1 | contig 11580 bp, 13 predicted proteins | sample COG_09_FD_184753 | JGI IMG/M metagenome (GOLD analysis project Ga0209335, IMG submission 184753) | Pelagic Microbial community sample from North Sea - COGITO 998_met_09 (SPAdes) (version 2) | ecosystem: Environmental > Aquatic > Marine > Neritic zone/Coastal water | place: Helgoland, sampling...
AAAATAAATGTCCAAAACTGTTTTTGGACAAGATTTTTTTCTCCATTTTTTGAAAAAAAACAGGTCAGATGTAAATGGTGTAATTATTATTTCAAATAATTTCACTTTACACCAACCATTTTTTCAATTCGTTCAAATTTACCGGATTTTTATGTTACCAAATATTAAGGAAAATGCTAACAATTACAGTTCCAAAAAGTTCCAAAAAAATTCATTGTTATATATGTGACTATGTCACAAGTAGAAAAAGTCAATATGACAGACATTTAACCACAGGTAAACATAAAATGCTAATAAATGCTAATAATGCTAACAAAAAAAGTTCCAGAGAATATGACTGCTATTGTGGTAAGAGTTATAACCAATTACCATCATTATCAAGACACAAAAAAACGTGCACATTTGTTGAAGAAAAGACAATTTCACAAAATAGTGGAGGGACAGATAATACAGAATTAGTTACTCAAATAATGACAACTGTAGCAACACAAATAATAAACCCAATAGTAGCCAGTCACAATGATTTGGTAAAAAACCAAAATGATATGGTAAAAAACCAATGTGATTTCCAAAATTTAGTAGTAACCCAAATGACATCACAGCAACAAATTATGAATGAAATAATCCCAAAGATCGGGAATACAAATTGTAATAACACAATGAATAATACCACGAATAATAATAATAAATTCAATATGAATATATATTTGAATGAGAAGTGTAAGGACGCAATGACACTATCTGATTTTATAAATAACCTCCAAATATCGGATGAGGATTTTGAAACTACACGAACCGAAGGAATCATAAGTGGTCTAACGGATATATTCACAAAGGAATTGCGTAATTTAGACGTAAGGAAACTCCCAATCCATTGCAGTGATATAAAACGCGAGACATTTTATATCAAAGAAGAGAATGAATGGGTAAAGGATGATGGGAAAAAATCCATATTGTCAAGAGCAATAGACAAAGCAAAGGGAATGGCCAACAAATTTCTCCCGGTTTGGATAGACAACCACCAGAATTGCTGGAAGAGTGAAAGTCCTTACCATACGGAATGGATGAATGTAATCACCATGCGATTTGGCGACGGAGACCCAAAATTCAATGAAAAGAACACTAAAAAGATAATCAAAAACATTGCAAATGAAGTGTTGATTGATAAAGAAACTGCTATGATAGATGAATAATAAATAATAAATAATAAATAATGCATAGAATCGTCTGTTGTCTATATTGTTTTCCATTTGTAAATTATTATAACATAGTAATATATTTTAACGTCTACTCTTTCTACTCTTTCTACTCTTTCTACTCTTTCCTCCGCGCGTTTCATTCATACCTACAATCTCCACTTTATCCACTTTATCCATTGGAAACGTCATGTTTCCAGTAATATGTACTATTTTTTTGCCATGGTGAATAGCTACCCCCTTTTTTGTAATACCTGAAATAATTAGACCTTTATGTGTACCATCTACGTTAAGCTGATATTCATCAAATTTGCCGTGTATTACGTCTCCGTTTGTTAAGGACACCATGTATTTTTTACCTCTCTCAAGTGATGTTTTCCAATCAATAACCTCTGTGTGTTGGATTGATGTCTTCGCTTTAGGTGAATATGGTTCACATTTTTTCGTCTTCTGATTTCTTCTAGTACCTTTAGGGCAACGGTCCTTTTTCGGTGGTGGACTGGTAGGTTCCGACATTTATAACATATACGTAGATAATTATTATCTACGTATATGTAAATAATAATAACAAATCTAATTATTATTATTATTATTATTCGTTTAGAAATCAGGAGTATTCGTAAACACCTTTGTAATATTTAGACTGTCGTTGTTTAATTCACTAATTTGTTCATATGCAAAAATTCCTATACAACCAGAAAAGAAAACAATAATAGCATCCCTGACTACATTTTTCAACGGTTTCGTTTCACCGTTATCGTTCGAATTCATTTGTATTTCTACAATTTTAAGTGCAATATACACAAAAGTAATTATAAATGATTTTGTAAATATATCACTAGTCATCTCTTAATATCTTATTGGAAATGGAAATAAGATATTAAACGCAAATATACATTTATTATGTATTTTTACTTTTACTTTTTATTTAGAGTACTTCTATGTCAAATTTTGGTGGTTTTTCCTTTAACTCTTGGGGTTCGTATATTTCAATATTTAACAATGACGGGTCAAGTGTTTCTTTAATTATAAATCGTTCCTCATCTACATCATCTACATTATCATTACTATTTAATCCAGATGTTCCTTCGCGAATTTTAGATATTTTGTCTAAATTCTCTTTCACTGTATTTGTTAAGTTATCAGATTGAATATCAAATTTCACATTTGAAGGTGTATTTTTTGTCGATTTTACATTATTTGTATCACTTTTTTGGGTTCCCTCAATATTATCATTCACACCAATCTTCTCTACTTTATCATCTTCAACTGGTATTTTTTCATCGATAATTGTTTCTTCTACATCTTCTTCATTTGTTTCGTCCAAGTAACAACGTAATATTTCTTCAACTGGCATATTATCGCGAATTACATTTAATATACATTCTTGTATAATTTGCTCAAATTCTCTGTTATGTTTTTGCCTTTGTAGCGGCAATACATTTTTATCGTATAGATAAATATTTGTATATAATTTGCGCGCTGCTTGAATATAAACCTTATGGATAAAGTCGTCAAATTTGGGTATATTAATGTTTATCTTTTTTTGGTCTTTACCCGCACGAATACAGGTCAATGATTTCAACTGTATAACATGAACACACGTTAATAAATCTTCAATATACGAACATCTACTTCTCTCTAAAATTCTAGTTCTCTCTTTATCTATAATAGTTGCGTTCCATTTAGGTACACGACTTATAAAGTTCTGAAATGTCATAAGGTATTTTTCAGTTTCGTCATTTTCCTCACAAAGAGACCACGATTCTTCGAAAATAGAATTATAACCTTCAATTATCAGTGGTGTTAAAATATTGATTAGCTGTGCAGACCATTCATTTCGCGAATCGTTTAATGTTGCTAATGTAAAATCTTCCATTTACATAATTAAGATATTATCTAATTCAATACTTAAACGAATAATAAATAATTTGCACGATAATAAAATTAATATTTGTTCAGACCGAACCTTGGGTCTTAATTCGGTTAAAAAAATGATGATAGAATTCATATTTTCTATATTTTTACATTTCGTTGATTTAAAATAGTTTAAAATATCAATAATGGAATACCCATTATTATATATTTTTTCAGCAGAATTATAAATATCTATTTCTCCCGTATCTACATATTTTTTACGGTCGTTTGTAAATATTTTATGTAAATTATTTAACGTCAATATTTCGGATTTTTCATTGTTATATTTTTTTTCATCTAACAAATATTTATGGAGATTTATTTTTTCATTGTTTATTACAGGTAAATCTACATATATTTCACAAAAACGGGAAAGTATTGGTTTCAATATTTTGTCCTTATTTTGAATGATTAATATAAAACGTGTTGAATTACTAAATATTTCTATACATCGTCGCAATGCTGATTGAGCATCAGTTGTCAATTGGTCAGCATTCAATAACATTATTGTTTTAAACAATCCATTTTTGCAATTAATATTTGTCTTAGCAAAAAACTTTATTTCTTCACGCACAAATTTAATACCTTTCCCGTGGGCGCAATCTACCTTCATAATATAATCATTCTTATTATCATTCTTGTTTAACGATATTTTGTAAAAATCGTTTATAAAATTATTTACCAACGTTTTCTTTCCTGACCCATAATCCCCATAAAAAAGTAGATGGGGTACTTTATTACATTCTATAAAAGACCCTAACAATTTCTTTATATTTTGATGAATATCCAATGTAGATGTCATTACTATAATATAAAAAATAATTTTATATTATATTTTTTAATATATGTTTTTCAAATAATTTGTTTTTTGTTTATAATTTGTTTATAATTTGTTTATAATTTGTTTCATAAAATTATATTGATGTTATTCGTTTTACATTAGACAGCAGAATTCAAACTATGAGTATATGGATTATTTTTAAATGCTGTTAATAAATTTGGGTCCATCCTATTGCTGTTTAAATTACTATCAATCTGCTCGGTAATAACATGTGGCATATCCATTGTTCCGTGTGTATCCATGGATGGTGGTATATTTGACATATTACTTGGTACCCACATACGATTATTCATTCTATCATTTTCATGTTTCGCAACACTCACATTAATATTATTATTAAATTTACTTGTGTTTCCATTGGGTTTTCTACCAACAATTGTTGTTTCTTTTTGTGTGTTTATCTCTTGCGAATAAGCAGAGTCGTATAAAGTAAGACCGGGCGTACTACTACTACCTACACCTGAGTAATAACGACTTGTATCTTCACGCTGAACAGGTACAGCAATTGGGTTTGCCACATTATAACCACCACTTGTTTGGCTCTGAACATTATAATGGTCTAATGATTTAGAATACATTTGACGATTTGTAACACCAACTGTATCTAATTCATTATGAACATATGTTGCGGAAACAGTATTTTGCACTTCTCCATAAGGTCGGGCATTTCCAATAAAATTTTCTTTTCGTGAAGGCTTCAACATTTCAACTAATGGTGAAATAGCAGCACTCAATGCGCTTCCGACATTGCCAAATAAATGGGAATCATTTGTTGTGTCGCGGTTTGTTAAATAACCTTGATGACTATTTTTGCTATAATCATTTGGGTTCGCATTATTTCTACCTGTTGCACTGGCTACTGTCAAATTTGGAGAACTATATTCATTATTTGTTGGTTCTCTATATGTTTCAGTTGAATATGTAACACCATCCGCCCCCGTTGTTGCCGCGTTTCCTTGGTAATATACACTGGTAGATGCTCTATTTAAATCTTTATTATTCATAACCGGTCTTGCTGTTTGCTTTTTTTCAGAACCAGTTGTTGTAAACCATCTTTCTTGACCACTTTCATAATATTTATCGGGTAAATGTTTTTCAAATTTTCCTTCAATTCCACGCTCCTTTATACTAGACATTGCTGCACCTTGATGACCATCTAAACTATAACTGGTTTTAGGATTTGTAGTTACTCGTAATTCATCCACATTCTTTGGCTGCCACGTTTCACGAGCATTCATACCTGAATTAAACCCACAAGTTCCTTGAGAAGAAAAACCTTGATTTAACCCAGGACCTACTTGTTCACTTTCAAATGGTTTTACATTTGACATCTTTAAACTTGGATTTACTCGGGATTGGAAAAAGTCATTGACATTTGGGGCACCATGAGTATGACTCATATATTCTAAAGGTTTAAACAACGGGGATTGTTCCTGCTTTCTTATTTTTTGGGAACCGGTACCCACTTTGGAATCTAAAATACTTTCACTTGTATTAAGACTATTACCCCCACCACGCAATTTTGCGCCAAAATAAGGTTGCATATTATTATGATTAAACACTTTCTCATCAATCGCATTCCCTGTTAATGACATTGCATTATTTCTTGCATTATTTCTTGTATTATTTAAGTCACTTCGTCTAGCTAACATTTCATTGTTTTTTTCACCATTATAATAATCGTCGCGATGAAAATTCGAATCTTTTATTTCAGTATGATTATGCTGAAATTCGTGCTTTAATTCCTTTGAATTATAAGGGTCCAAATCACCATTTACAAAATTTTCTACGACTTCTGTATTTTGGGGTTGACTTTCTTGGGTTGCAACGTATAATCCACTCAAAGCCGCTAAAGATATTGCTAATTCCATAATATATATATATTATATTATTTAATATATGAATAAAAGTTATTAATATTATTAAAGAAAATCATATATATATACATATACATATTATACGATGTCAAATAATTACTTGGAAGAGAAATTAAAGTTTATTAATAAAATGCCAAAAAGTAGGAAAACTATTTTTAAAAATGTTTTTTTATTGCAAATTAATTCGGAAGATATTTGCAATGATTTTATTCAATCATTTCCCAACTTACAGATGTCGCGAAATGATATACAATTTGGTTATGAATATATATTAAATTCGTTGAATGAATTTGATTTAATTTTAATGGATAAACAACCGAACGATATTGTAAATATTGGTTTAATTCATTCCTTTTTAGACATTTTAAGCAAAGATGGAGAAATATGGTTTTTTTGTGAAAAAACCAACGACATACTTGATGGCGATACATTAACAAAGGAAATAGAACAATTATGCAGGACAAACAAATTACATTTCTATAAATGCTCTACGCATTCAAATGATTTTCCAATTGATGTTATTATGATTAATAAAAATAAAAATAAAAATAAAAATAAAAAATTATGAAGCGGTTAATTCTGGTATATTGACTGACCAATCAAATTACCTCCTGAATTAAAATATGCCATATTATATATAAACCCAACTCAAAATAGTACCTATATTACCCCAAGAAGTATGGAATATAATTTGGGATTTTTATTGGAAAGATATTTATACCAATAAAGTGATTGATGAATTAAAAAGTCCGCATAAAGTTTGCGATGAAGTATATATTTATATGTGTAAGAATGGTATGTATGATATAGTAGCAACACCACACCATTCCACTCGGTCATTGCATAACTCACATTTTACTAAACAAAATGAAAAATTACAAAAAATGTTAGGTAATAAAATCGGTATTTTTCTTTTTTGCAAAACGCAAGAAACAAGTTACAAAAATATGTTGCATATATTACATTGTGGTTTATTACATAATGTAAATGACAAATATAAATATATTTGCGCGTTTTACATATTATTTGCGGGTCATGATAGTTTCCCAATAATAAATTATTTTGAAAATATATAATAAATTGAAATAAAGAATAGTCAACTTATTATATATAACATATAAACACGATGACAATGAACCACCATTACCCTTATGAACTTACTATTTATGTAGATGACCCCGAACTATTTGATAAATATACTGTTGCAGCAGAAAAACATCTTGAAAATATCAAAAGCGAGTATTTTGATTCTGGGTTTGATATATATGTTCCGGAAACAATTATTTCAAAACCAGGACAAGTTGTAAAAATTGTTTCAAATGTGGTTTGTGATATGCGAAAGAAATTTAATACGGGAACAAACCCGTATCCGCACGCATTTCCATCAGGATTTTATGTGTATGCTAGGTCTAGTATTAGTAAAACCCCATTACGTCTTGCAAATCAAGTTGGGATTATTGACTCTGGATACAGAGGACCATTAATTGGGGTATTTGATAATATTACTAAACCATCTGACAATGTAATTGATATGAGTGAGCATGTTTATAGGATAGAAAAACATACACGACTTCTTCAAATATGCGCACCTGATTTAAGCAAATTTAAAGTGACTGTTGAAAAGGTAGATGATATAAGCGAGTTAGCTAAACAAACTGGTCGAGGTGCTGGGGGGTTTGGGTCAACTGGAACAAAGTAGGGTAATTAAATTTTGCGACAGTTTATAATTTTAAAAATCATTACATATATATAGTTAATTTATACATATAATGACAGTTGAAGGTTCTATAAATAAAAATTATGTCGATGAAATTATAGAAAATAATAACATCAATTCAAATAATGATGATACGAAGAATAATAAAAATGATGATGATGATAATGATGATAACAATGAACCAGATGATAATAATGAACCAGATGATAATGGTGATAATGGTGATAATGATGCCGATGATACGAAGAATAATAATGAACCAGATGATGCCTATGATAATGATGCCGGTGATGATGAAATATTAGAAGCTGTTTTAGGTAGTATGTTTTTAGGTTCTATAATAGGTATATTATTTGGCGTTATCATAGGATATTATAAAGGTAATTTTTTACTTGGTCTATTAATATCAATCACATTGACTTTAGTTACGAGTGCATCAACCGAGTATTATGTATATAATTCGATGGAGCAAATAAATTACTATCGTGTATTAGTAGGGTTACCTCCAATAGAGAATTTTTTCAAAGGTATTTCGAAGGGGTTTAAAACAATTGGCAAAGGAATTGTAACTGCTGCAAATGCTGTTGCTAGTCTTGGTGAGGCGGCAATAAAGGGAATTATAAAAGGGGTAATAGAACCTATGTTTTCCGGTGTAAAAAAAACATTGACTGGTATTCTTGATAATACGCTACTTAAACCAGTTAAATTATTACAAGATTTAATAAAGAAAGTTACTGATGGTATTGAACTCGCTATAAGGGCAATCGTAAAGGTAACAGAACAATTGGCAGCTTATACGACGAAAATACCAAAAATATTCATTGCAGTTATACAAGCGTTATTTGATTCGATTATACTACCTATGATGGGGGTATTTAAAGGGTTTGTAACAATATTGATGGGGGTTGTAGAATTATTGTTAATTATTATAAAAAAAATAGTATCAATACCTCGTTGTATAGGTGTTTATATCTATTATGGAACAATGTTTTTTTTTAACAATATCTTTATACATATGTTACCTAGTTGGTTAGGTAAAATAATAACAATAACTATGTCATTTATATCTTTTATATTTAATACAATATATTGGATTTTTTACTTTATGGTGTATCCACTTAAATTAATTGGGTGGGATATGATTGAAAATTTAAAAGATTATTTTAAAAGCGATTGTATGATTATAAATTTTCGACCGGCTCTCGACAAAATGAAAGATGGGGTGCTTATGTTGATACCTAAGTTCAAACCTATTAAAATCAAAATATAGTATGCTTTTTAGTATATAGTAAGTTTTTTTAGAAAAAATAATATTATTAAATATTATTACAAGTAATGGATGAAAAGGTAACATATAAAATAATATTATTTATTACATTAATTTTTGTATTATTTATTGTGTACGATATAATTGAAGTTATTAATGATGTTCGGAGCAAAGAAGGGTTTGATGTAAAAAAAATAGCGACAGATATTGGTAATGGAATAATAGGTCCAATTAAATCAGGAATAGAAAAGTCAATAGGAAGTGTTGGGAAGACAGTAATTACTGCTCTAGGGACAATAGGAAATGCATTGGGAAGTATTACTACTATTGGTAAAGCAATTGCCAATGTGGGAATACAAATGGCAAATTTCTTCAAAAAAATTGCAATGATGTTTCCAAAATTATTTACAATGATTTGGACAAATATAATAGAACCATTGTTGGGGTTTTTTATAGGAATAGGTAATGTATTTATACAGTTGATATCAATTTTAATGAAGATAGTGACAAAAATAACAGACCTTCCAAAATGTATGCCTGTTTTTATTGCGTCAGGTGTATTGGGAGGTATAGATGGATTTTATAAAGCAGTCGTACCAGGTTTTATCAGAGATATTTTAAGTTTAATATGGCAATTTGCGGTAACATATCCGTTATGGATAATGTATTATACAGTACTTATACCATTGGATTTCATCGTTAAGATAATATTTAAGTTTAGCATAGAAAAGAAAATTAATGACTTTTTCAAATCTGATTGTAACAATTTTAATGTTGATAAAGAAGTTGCGTCAATGGCTAGAGGGTTTACAAGTGCCGCAAGTAATTTTATGGATAAATTCGGAAAAATGGATTTCAATTCGTTATTGTAGTTTTCCGTTTGGTAAGTTGATTTGATATATGATATATGATATCACATATGATATATTATAAATAAAATTGATTTGAATGAACTATATATAATTAGTAATAAACAATAAAGTTTATTACTAGTATGAATTGCACAATATCGGATGAACGTTTTGCATCAATTGCTGCGGAAGAGTCTAGCAAATCCACTATGTCACAAAGGCACGGATGTTTGGCAGTTATTAATGGTAAAATAATTGCACGTGGTTATAATTCTTATTATAAATCATCGTTAAATGAGCAAGAGTGTTGTTCGTGTCACGCAGAACAAGATGTATTAAGGCAATGTATAAGACATATAAAAAAACCGGATAGAGTTAGAATTACTATATATATAGTAAGATGTAGAGAGGGTGTTTATATGCAAAGTGAACCGTGTTATTCGTGTTATACCGAGATGAAAAGGTTTAATATCAAGAATATTATTTACAGCACGCGTGGTGGAACGTTAATGAAATGTGCATTCTCTAATTTTAAAACAACATATAAAACAAGTGGAATGAAAGCGTTAATAGAAAAAAGAATAATTCCCCTACATATTTCAAAGCACACAAGCAAATTGTGATATTCTATGACGTATGGTTATACGATAAATGGTTATACGATAAATGAATGTGAAAATGAATGTGAAAATAATGAAAAAATAAATAATTCAATAATAGTTATATATTTACTTTTTAAATTTTTAAATTTTTAATTTTAAAACATAAACGATTAATAATATATAATTATATTCTAATGGATAACGGCAACGATATTCCAAAAGTAACTTCACATTCATACCCAGTTCCACTTCCACCATATAATAAACAATTTGCAAATATATTGAGTGAAATTAGTTCAATATTGCAAAGAAAAGGTGATGTATTTAAGGCGAATGCATATAAAAAGGCGGAAGAAACGATATATAATTTTGAAGGTGATATTACCGACCCAGCACAATTAAAAGGTAAACCAGGTATTGGGGTTGCTGTTTTGAAAAAGTTACAGGAATATGTACACCCAGAAAAAGGAGGAAAAATAGAATTTCTTGAAAAGGAAAAACGAGACCCTGTTAATATATTTACTCAAATACACGGTATCGGTTTTAAAAAAGCAACTAAAATTGTGGAGGATGGTATAAAAACCATTGACGAGTTGCGCGAAAATCAGGATAAACTAAATGATGTTCAAAAGAAAGGTTTGAAATACTATGAAGATTTACAGAAACGTATTCCTCGTGAAGAGATTGATAGATTTAAAGATTTATTTGAAACCGAGTTTCGTAAATTAAAGTATCCAGATGCAACATTCGAAATAGTGGGTAGTTATAGAAGAGGTGTCAAATCATCGGGTGATATTGATATTATTATTTCGGATAAAACCAACGATAGAACAGTGTATTCCGTATTTATTAAAGCGTTGTTGGAGAAAAATATAGTTACCGAATTATTGAGTAATGGTAAAACTAAATCGATGGCAATTGGTAAGTTGCCTGGTGGTGATAGTGTGTTCAGACGTATTGATTTTTTATATGCTCCACCAAGAGAATTTGGATTTGCTATATTATATTTTACTGGCAGTAAAGCATTTAATACATCAATGCGCACACATGCGTTGAAAATGTCGTTGTCATTAAATGAGCATGGTTTATATAAAATGAATGGAAAGACAAAAGGAGATATGATTGAAAAAGAATGTAAGAACGAAAAAGACATATTTGATTACTTAAAATTACAATATGTAGAACCAATTAAACGTGTTGATAATACAAGTATTATTAAAAAAGAAGAACAAGAACAACAACAAGAACAAGAACAACAACAAGAAGTTATAGCAGAAAAAGATATTAAACCGAACGATGAAAATAAAGATAA
>Ga0209335_10005529_pt1 | contig 11578 bp, 12 predicted proteins | sample COG_09_FD_184753 | JGI IMG/M metagenome (GOLD analysis project Ga0209335, IMG submission 184753) | Pelagic Microbial community sample from North Sea - COGITO 998_met_09 (SPAdes) (version 2) | ecosystem: Environmental > Aquatic > Marine > Neritic zone/Coastal water | place: Helgoland, sampling...
CCGCACCGGTCCTGCGCCTGCGCGGGCGTCTCTCTCCCCGCCCCCTCGTCCCAGCTGCCCTCCTCTGGCAGCAGCGCCGCCTCAAAGCACTGGCCCAGGGCGCGGATCCCGGCAGCTGTTAGCCCCCCCGCGACCGCGAAGCGCCCCGAGTCGCCAAGCGGACGCCCGTACATTCCGCCCACCTGCATCAGCGCGAGCCCGCGTCATCGCGCCGCCGGGCGGATCGGAAACGGGGCTTGCTGCGCGCGCTGGGACCTCGTAGAGTTCCGGGTGCACAGTGCAGCAGGTCTTTAGCGCGCCAGCAATCGGAGCCGCTGTGCGCACAGCGCGCAGCATCGGGCTGCAGAGCAGCAGTGCGCCATCTGCCGACACACAGCATGAGACGCGTCGGCGTGTCTGGGATGCAGGAAAGGTAAGCGTGTTGCAGCGGACGGGCTCCTCACTCTGGCCAAATTCTGCCTCGAGGACACGTGCCAGTGCGGAAACCTCTTCTTCGCCGGTATCAGTCAATGTTGGATCCTCAGACCGCTCACTAAACCAGCGATCTCGTGCCTGCGTCCGCGCAGAGCACACGTCATTCGAACAGTGTGTTCGAATGGCGCTTGAAGCTTCCATCGGGTTGTGCTTGGACCTCATCAGACGAAATTGTACCCGCAGCAACCTTTTCTTCAAGGTCCGAGATCAACACGTTGTTCGTGCTCTGGCCATGTCTGACCATAACAACCTGAAGGGTGGGTGCTCTCCACTCAACGAGTGCGAGCGACGCTGTAGAGACAAGCTAGAATCTCATTTGATCCTTTCGATGCGTGTAGAGCACCCGGAGATGAGGTTGAAATGAAGGGGTCCCCTGCCTCGTGAAAGGGCTTGAGTACATTGGACGCAAGGTACTCTGCCTCGTCAGAGCACTGAGATTCGAGAACGCAGCGAGAGGTCACGAGGGCAAGGCAACGACCGCACTCGGCGGCGGAGACAGACCCGCAGTGCACGTGTTGCACGCGAGCAACACGGGAAGAAGTGCCCCTCGCATCGCACACTGTGAGCCTCAGGGGCATCAAAGGTTTCAGGTTTGACAACTTTTGACCCAACTAGTTCCCGAGACCCGCCCGCGGCCGGAGCTCTGCTGTCTGTGTCCTGTTCGTTGTGAATCCCAGTCTTTACTGGTCACTCACGCCCCGCCACTCACAACCGAAACCCCGCACTCAAACATCCCTCGTCGCGCCCCCGCGAGACAGGCTCGAGACGCCCAGCGCCCAAGGCCTAGGCGCTCGCGAGCAGCTCCTCCAGGGCCTTCTCGAGGTCGAAGTCGTGCTTGCTGAGCAGCGCCAAGTTGTACGCGCGGTCGTCAAAACCCATGCTGACAAGAGTCACCAGCTTGTCCTCCACCTCGGCGCTCTCCGTCGTAGGCGCCGCCTCCGCCGCTGGCACGGGCGCCTCCCCCACCTCAGGCTGCGCCTCCGGCTCCGGCTGCTGTTCTTGCGTACCCACCGCCGGCAGTGGGTTCAGCGAGGAGAGGTCCACGCCGTACTTGTCGCGCAGCAGCTTGTTCAGCTCGCCCTCGCGCCCTGCGTACTCGGCAGCAAGCTGCGCAACACGCCCAACCTGCGCGCGGTTGTGCTCCCAGTAGAAGGCCATGAGCCGCGCGCCCAGCTGGCCCGCCCCCTCGACGCGCGCATCGACGCAGGCAGGAAAGGTCTCCTCCGCGGGGAGCTCGGCGACGGCGCGCGCAGCCTCCCAATCGACAACGGGGCCGGCCTCGGGCGACGCTGGCGCGCCCGCGCCGGGCTGGGGCGCCAGGCTGAGCTGTGTCAGGAGCCCTGGCGAGTAGAGCGCTGCGAGCTGCGCGCGCGTGCAGCCCATCGCTGCCAGCTTGTGCGCCCGCGCAAGCGCGTCCTCCTCCGCCGCTGCAAACGCGATCTCCGCGCGCGCCGCCCGCTCCTCCTCCGCCTTCACCACATCCCGTGCGCAAGCACGAGCCGCGTCCGCGCTCTCTTCCGCCAGCTGCCGCTCACGCGCTTCCTCCTCCTCCCGGGCACGCTCCGCAGCCGCAAGCGCGGCGGCCTCCGCAGCAGCCTCTGCGGCCGCAGCAGCCTCTGCGGCCGCAGCAGCGGCCGCTGCCACGCGCTGCTCCTCCTCCTCCTTGGCGCGCTGCGCCTTCGCAGCCTCTGCCTCCGCTGCGATGCGTGCAGCCTCCTCTGCGGCGGCCTTCTCCGCTGCCTCTACCTCCGCTGCGATGCGTGCAGCCTCCTCTGCGGCGGCCTTCTCCGCTGCCTCTACCTCCGCTGCGATGCGTGCAACTTCCTCTGCGGCGGCCTTCTCCGCTGCCTCTACCTCCGCTGCGATGCGCTCAGACTCCTCTATGGCGGCCTTCGCAGCTGCCTCTGCCTCCGCTGCGATACGCTCGGCCTCATCTGCGGCCTCCTCAGCAGCAACCTTGTCCTCGGCCTCGCGACGCGCTTTTTCTTCTGCCGCGGCCTCATCATCCACCACCACAACCGCCGAGTCATCGCTCGCAACAGACTGGCGCTCCGCAATAGCGTCCGTCAGCGCGCCCGCCCAGGCTGACACGCGTGCGGCAGTCGACGATGCCACAGACGAAGGGCCTGCGCCCGCCAAGAAGAGCTGCATGCGCAGAAGTGGCGGCTCTTGTTCCTGGATCAGCGCAAGTGCCTCTTGGAGCTCCGCATCAGTATTCACCTGCGACGTGCCATTTTCATAAGTGCATGCTGGTCGGGGTGGTTTCGGAGAATGAAATTCCAGGTGCATGCACCGCGCACGAAGGCAAAAGTCTGTGCCGCCTCAACGAGTCCTAGGAGGAACATGAGCCAGGCACGAGCAGCACCATGGAACCCAATCGATTCTTATGACGCTATGACTCACACACGGCCCTGATTCCTAGGAGGGGTTGACACAACCCGCGCAATGCCCCAAATCTCTAACCGCACGCGCACGGTTGATTTCTGACGGTGACACGCGTGCAAGTTCAGCGGGCCCGGCGCACCGAGATGAGGTCGCCATCTGGATCTGTATACTTCAGATGACCAGTCGCCGTCTCGGGCAGCTCAAAGCGGTTCGCGACGAGCTCCCAGCTGCGCAAATAGGGTGTGAAGGTCAGCGGAGTCATCCTGCAACAGCCGCCCAGAGCTCCCGGATCCACAGAGAAATGCGCAGACGCACAACCTACACACAGGGGAACGTACAGGGAAGCATAAGTGTAAGGCTCATCGAGGAGCAGGCGGCGGGTGGTGCCGCTCGCGTCGGAAACCTTGACGACCAGCATGTGGGCGGTGATTGGTCGGGCGAGATTTGACCCAGTTTGGCAGCTTTCTGAACTTTTAGGTACACCCATTGCGCACCGAAAAGACGGCTAAAACCATTAGTAGCTGTAGGCACACACATTTTCCTCCATCTTCACAAGGGGTAAATTATGAATCAAATCAAAATGAGCAAAGAGGCGGTTGACTGACCGCGCGGTCAGTCACGCTTTTTTCCAGCTCGGCCTCCGCTTCACTTCCAAGGGGACTGGGGGGACTGCGACGATGCGCTCCTCAATCCTCGTGGCTGCAGCTGCCTTCGCGGCGATCGTGTCAGATGCGCTTGCCTTTGCACCGGGAGCCGCTCTCCCCAGCGTTGCTGGCCGCGTTGCCCCGACTGGTGCTCTCTCAGGGCTCGAGATGATGCGCCACGGGAACCGCAAGGCCAAGCTGGGCCTCGCCGCGGACCAGCGCAAGGCGCTCATGCGTGCCCTCACGACCGAGGTTATCCGTCATGGCCGCATCACCACTACTCTCGCCCGCGCCAAGGCTGTCCGTGGCGAGGTGTGCCCCGCTCGTCCCCAGAAAGGGTGGTGCCGTTTTCCTGACTCATTTGTACCTGGCCCCTGGATGTCGGGGCGGAGCCCCAGCTCGATGGCACCACTCTTGCGGTGGCCACCGAGTATTTCAAAACGTGAAAATAGGTTGGGATTGGCCTGCTGGGTCACGCCTGGAGGGTGCCTGCGCCATTGGGGCCAGATTTGCACATGTGGGACCGTTGCTGGTGCGTAGCGACGGGGAGGAGGTACCTAGCTTGATCACTTGCAGTCGGGATCATGGTTCCATGGCGATCTGTGTCGTGTCTTCTAGAACAGTGTACAGTTGTGGTGATTCAGCCACTCCTGTCGGGAACCACTCAGTCGGGAGCCACTCCGTCAGCTGCCACGGTTCAGGGGGCACGGCTGACCTGGATGGTGCTCGTCCGGCGACTCAGGTGGACCGCATGATCGGTCTTGCCAAGGACGGCTCGCTTTCGTCGCGTCGTGCCGCGCTTGGGTACATGTACGATAAGGAGCTGGTACACTCGCTCTTCGAGGCGGTGTGTGCCCCAGCCGCACAGACTCAACAGCCAGCACCCGATAGTGTCGTTTCAACATTCCCGGGCAACGAGATGCTTAGCAATTTGGCCAGAACAAAGATGGTCTAGAACAGAGACATGTTGGGGAATCCACGGCTCCGAAATCGTCTGGGCGGCTGTAGAGTAGAGTCGGGGCATCCTAAGCGGTCGAGGTTTGGCGTGGTGACGAAGCCACGTGATTCGATGTGCTGTTACGAGCGCTGCCTGTGGAGGCTTTTGCTTTATTTTTTCTAGCTTCTGTCACTGTGCTGCCCATAATGTGGCTGGGCCTTCGCCCGCGGCCCAAATACCGCCCATTTTGGTTCGGCCATGCTGGTTTCTCCCGGACTGCTCCCTCGCGTGCTGTCACGATTCTATTGCTCTCTAAACTTGTGACCTCGAATGTAGGCCCCCGACCGCTATGGCGATCGCGAGGGTGGCTACACCCGCGTGCTTCGTACCCTCCCTCGTAAGGGCGACAACTCCAAGATGGGTGAGCGCCTGTCCGGCCCTTGAGTGAGACGGTGCGAATCGATGCGGACAGACCCGCATGCAGCACTCGAGACTTGTTTTCGAACAGCGCACACGCTGATTTTCAACTCTTTGGGCAGGTGTGATTGAGCTCGTGTAAGTTGTTTAATTCTTCTGCTCGGTGTCCCTTCAATTGGAAGGTTCTCACACCGTCAGGAGTGATGGAGCGCTTGTGTGAGATTCAGTGAAATTCGACTTGTGAGAATTCTGAATCTCTTGCAGCATCCGTCCAAGACCGCAACAAATCTTTCTTGCCGGTTGCGCGCTGAAGGCACTGGAACGAGCCGTAGTTTCGGTGATAGTGTATACCACGGCTCGTTCGAATGGCCTAAAAAGCTATGAAACGATTCCGCTTCCGTCCCGTCTTGGGTGCGAGAAGAGTAGTTGAGCCCAATGTCCGCGTTCCCAGCTCTTGACCATATTCTGCAGCTGATCCTTGTCGTGTGAGCCCCACTCTGTCAACACCTGCCGACCCGCATGAGGTCACGAACGCTGGAGACGAGCCAGCGCACGGGATATTCCTCACTCCAGCCCTCTCTATGACACCATGCAGCCAGTATTAGAGGTGCCAACCTTCGCATAGAACTGCCGATCCTTGTCGAGCTCATCGGCCTGTGCTTGCGACTTCGGCCGCGGTACGAAAGGCTCTGACTGCTTGTCGTTCGCAGCCGACGTGAGGCGTCGAGATATCTTGTCCGGGTGACGAGGAACACACTCGGACTGCGCGCTCCCCACACTGCTTCGTTTTACAAATGATTTGCTTTCGCCACCACGGTAGTATTGGGAGGGTTCATCCTCGGCGCTTCTGCAACGAGTAAAGCCACCGAACTTGAAGCTGCCGGGTGACGTGCCCTCGATTTTGATGGCGTGCGTTGTGCGCATCGCCGAAAGTTCCCCCTCGTCGCTGTGAATTACCTGAAGGAGCTGTTCTCTGCGCCAATTTTTCTGGATGAGTTTTTTCGTGAGCCTGCGCAACAGCAGAACCTTTAGTAGCGGCGCCCGGGTATCGTTCGTCTGCGGGCACGGGGCCCCGGTCAAAGGCATACATTTTTGAGCGAATCGCGTCGAGTTCTACTGCCGCCTTCACCTCCCGTAGCGCCTAAAAAACCAGCAATTGTCAACAGTTCTGTGAAATGGATTTGCGCTCTGCAGAGTGGCGGGCAGCACCTCAAGGAGGGCAGCGTGCTTGCTCTCGACTGCCGCCAGCTCCTTCTTGTGTCGATGCAGTGAGGCTTTGATACTTGCGTTTCCCATGCCGCCACGCTTGGGGAGAGCGTCTGGTGCTGAGAAGCTCCGCTCGATAACCGCAGGCTTATCCTCCTCGAACGGGCTCAAACATTCCTTGGCCGAATCACTCAGCGCGCGGTCGGATTTGGGCGAACAGCCCGCGAAGATCTCCGCTGAGCCTTTGGCCCACAAAGCTTCCAACTGCTTTAAAACTTCCATGTTTATCTGCCGGCTCGCTCGTTCACTGTTGCTGCGCCCCCTGTTGTGGGAAAGTCGAACTGCTCCCTGTCAGCACCGTGCGCCTACCAAACTCCACAAACCTGCAAACGAAGAGTATTTATTAAAATTAATCTAAAATAGGGTTTTTCTGCAAGCCGCTTTACTCTGCTGCGATGGCAGAGCGCCGCGATGTAGAACACACATCAGCTGGGCATACTGCGCCGAGCTTGCCGTCCGATGCAGGATCAGGAGAAAATAGACAATCGGCCTACAGCGACAATCTCTCCTTCAATGTTGCGGCAGGGTGTGCCGCGCGACGGCGAGTTCGCGCGGTTCAGAGCGGTGGAGCATGCTCACTCATGCTCACCGCATGGGCGATTGTGCAGGAGCATGTGACGCTGGCAATTTCTCTGGCGCGCAGCCGCAGTGTAGGAAGTGTCATGGTTATCGTCTGGCTTGTCACCATGGGAGGGAACCTGCAAGCTCCGGTGCTGAGCTTCTTTTACCAGGAGCTCGCGATGTCGGCTGGTGATATCGGCGCGTCTGTTTTGATTGTACAAGTCGGGGTTCTCATTTCGTCGCCAGTCTATGGGCGGCTCCTGGACAAGACAAGCGCCTTCAAAGCCGTGGCCCTGTCGCTCTTCATGTGCACATTAGGCTGTTTCCTTCGTGGTTGCCCCATCCCCGGCAGCCAGGATGCGTCCAGACGCTGATTCCGGACGCTCACTCACCGCGATGATTCCAGGGCTCGCGACTTCTAAATCCATGGTCTGGGGAAGCGCTGTAGTCCTTGGGATGGGCGCGTATTCGTTCGAGCAAATGGCCCTTGCCGCGATCGCGCGCCGGGTCCCAGCCAGCATGCGCTCGCTTCTTGTCTCGAGTTTCCTCCTTCAGGTCATTGAATGCTCGTACCGTGTAGGTTAAGGGCTATGAGCGCCACACAACGCTGCTATTGAACTTCCCCTGCACCTCACTGGCTCACCCCCCAGACCTCTCTAGGTAAAGGTCGCCTCTCTTGCGGCAACCCTTGCTTACCCGGCGACGGCATCTTTCCTCGGCGTGCTGAATGTTCGCATGCCCCTTCCCCACCCATTCTCTGTCCCATCTCTTGTAGACAGACCTTGTGGCCGCAGCAGGATGGCGATGCGCCGCTGGCGCGCTACCGCATGACAATCGCTTGCTGCACCGTGCCCTGCTTTCTTGGTTGGGTTTTTCTGGTGCGCGCCCATCCATGGACACCGCTTGAACGGGACTCGGCTGTCCAAACGGTGTCCGCTCTGCAGCGCTCTACTCTTGGGATTCTTGGATGATACGATTGCCAGGCGACGAGGGTTGGTTGTGTTTTGTGTATTGTCCTTGTCGGATCAACCAGCCTCCCTGCAGATGCTGCGCCGGGCAAAGCTGCAGCGAGACCTGGACGCTGCGCCCTTGTCGGACTTTCCTGCGCACGAGAGCCCCCCGCTATCTCCGGTTCAGACTTCGATGACCGAATACACGAGCGAGATTCCTCTGCAGGAATTGAGCTGCGCTCACGCGGTCGCTTCGGGCGCCACGCCGGATGGCAAGGACCAGGCAGGCCTCCAAGGGGACGAATGTACCCTGAGACGCACCGAGAGCCCTCTACTGGATCTGGGGGTGGAATTGCGTGGAGAAGCCGCTGGAGATTGGTTCAAGTTTTCATTGTACGCGTACGCCCTGGTGGTGAACAGGTTCGTCCTGCCGACTTCCGCAGGGACGCATGACTGGCAGCCCACTTCTTGCGTGCACGGATCAACTCGCTTTCTGTGACTTCCTATCACTTGCAGCATGGCGATTGAGTGCGTCCGACAGCTTTGGCCGCTCTTCGTTGAGCACCACTTCAAATATTCGGATCAGGCTCCGGATCCTCCCCGGCTGTCGGAGGCAACAAAGGGTGGACTCAGCAGGATTCTGAGACACACCACTGCTGACAACACAACTTAAAACAGGCCTACAGCCGGCTTCTACTCGCGGGCGGGCTCGTTGCTGCAGCAATGATGGCGCTATGTCCAACAGTGGAGGATGCTTGTGGGGCCGAGGTGCCTATCAATGCCCCAACCTCTCACCGTCTGTTCGTAATGTTCAACGGCGCGGCGGCATGGTACCCGATAGTGAGCTTGAGAGAATCTATCTTGTGCAGCGTGCCAGACTTGTGGCGGGACTGGTTGCTGCTGTCGCTTCGGCATCGTGCTTCTCGTTCCAGGCGCATCCCCATGCCCTGCCTGTTCATTCTTGTTTGCGACCCGTACATGCCGTCCACGGGCGTTTCGGCGGAAAGCTTTTGCTCGGACTGCAAGTGAGCTACGTGTTGACTATTTTAGCCACTCGCTACCTCAAAAGGGTGGCAAAGTTTGGTCCCCTCACCTGTACACGTTCGTTCTTGAGGCAGGAGCAGGGCCAGTGGAGCGAGGTGGCTCACATCGCCTCCACGCTGCTGCTCGTTGGAGCCTCTGCCTTCCTCAACCCGTCTTTGCAGGTCCACACCTCGGGCAAAGAGTATACAGGGCTAGTATATCCCTGCACCGAACGCTTGGAACTCGCATTGCGTCCTTGTGACAACAGACCGCGCAGGCCGCTGCATCGTTGTGTCTGCACGGGAAGCACCATGGTCGCGCGTTCGGATCCATTGCCTCGCTCGCATCGCTGGGCGCCATCGCTGCTGTAAAATACCTCGCTTTACCGTAGGCCTTGTCACCTTGACTCTGGGCCAGCCTATCTCTGCGGGCGCGGGCAGGCGTTTTTTGACCCGTGGAGTGCTTGCCCGGCCCGCAAATCGGCAGAGTCTTGCGGGAGCACAGCTGTACGAGTACTCATTCGATTCTTCTGCCGACTTCGGTCTGCTTCTTCCCGATAAACCACGATCCAATAAGTCAGTGCGCCGAGCAACTCGCATAGTCGCTGCTTCTCCGCGTGAGCAGTTCGCACGGCAGGTCGTGAAGGAGCGCTTCCGTTTTGGCTGGTCGCTTTCCTTCTGGGCCTCGCAGTCGTGCTCTTAGCTGTCGGCCAGCGGTTTTCCGTGCGCAAGCCGATCACACCATCATAGTAAGAAACAAGGACGGCGTAACATGCAGGAACCCAAATGTGGCGGTTTCCAGAGGTGGAGGACGTGCATTGAACGCTGCCGGGCAGCCAGGAGTTCGCTCAGTAGTCTGACAGAAGCACCAGCGGCAGGACGGTGCCGCAGGTGGGGCAAGCCGGCAGCCAGCAGAAGTCGACGGCAGGCTGTCCAGTCAACCTCGCGGGCGCCCCGGGTCGCCCGCGAGGGCGCCTCACTACGTAGATTCCGCAAAACTTTCTAAAAGTACAAAGTAATCAGTACGGAATTTTAGGCGTTTAGTACCAAGTCCAAGTATAAAATAAATTAATATTGTTTAATAAAAGTCGGTTGTTCGAAATCCGTTGGCTCGCTCGCAGCTGAGGGGAGCGGGTCACGCGTGTCGGTCTGTTAGCGCCCCAGTAGCACAGGGCATTCTTCTCCAAAAGGCCAGCCGGGATATACGCTCACAGAAATCAGGCCTGGGTGCATCAAAATGGGGTCCACTATGAGGTTTGCGCCTGACTTCATGATCATGCAACGCCGAAAGGAGGAAGAGAATCGTCGCATCTATGACGAGAAGACGAAGATGAACTCCGCTTACGAGCGAGTTGCCGTCTGGGAGCACAAGACGGGAAAGGCGATTGAGCGCGGTGTTGTCACCCGAAAAGTTGAGACTATGAAGCAGGACCTGGAGCGGGACCTGGAGGGGCGTCGTGCCCGCCTTGCCGCGCTCCTTGCCGAGGAGGACGCGCGCTACACTGCTGAACTGGAACAGCTCGAGGAGACGCCCGATTCGCGCCGCGACCGCCTTAAGTCGCGTGCACGCGAGTTGGTGAGGCGGCGTGAGCAGGAAAAGCGCGAGTTTGCCAAGGAGATGCGTGAGCGGCAGTTCCGCGAGACGTGCGACCAGTTCCGTGAGTACGATGGCGTGCACCTTCTGCGGGAGTGCGTGGCCGCGCGGGACAAGGCCATGATCGAGCGTGGGGAAGAGAAAAAGCGCCAGAAGGAAGAGGCGGCCATGTGGCACAGCAATCTCCTGGAAGAGGTGGGCAGGCAGGAGAAGCGCGAAGCTGCCGATGCCGGGCGTGGAGGGGAGCTACAGGCAGAAATGCTGCGAACGCTCCAGGAGCAGGTTGCAGAATTAAATGCACGGCGCGCAGAGGACGAGCGCCTCAAGAATGAAGAGGCGCGCCTCATGAAGGAGCGTTTTGAGCTCGACGTTGCAGAGGCGCGGGCCAAGGAAGAGGCGCGTGCGAAGATGTTTGCAGAAAAGAAAGTGGCCATCGCGCGGCACAATGCGATTTTGCGGGCTGAGAAGGAGGCTGAGATCCGTCGCCAGCAAGAGGAGGATCTCGCACTGCTCAATGCGATGCTTGAGAAGGAGCGCAAGGCCGAAGCGGCCGAGATGGCTTACAAGGCCTCGCTCAAGGCTCAGGCGCGCGAGTACCAGGCGCAGCTCATCGAGCTCATGAAGAAGGAGGCGGTTGACGAGGCAGCATCCGAGGCGATCCGGCAGGCCGAGCAGGATAAGGCCTGGCGCAAGCGCGAGGAGGTGTGGGAGCAGGAGCGGGCCGCACGCGAGAAGCTCATGAAGGAGGTGATCGAGGTGCGGCGGCAGCAGCTGCAGCAGCGGTTGGAGCAGAACCGCATCGACCGCGAGGCGGCCTTGGTCGAGCGCGAGGCAATGCTTGCCGAGGTAGAGGAGCAGGAGGCGGGCCGCATCCTCGAGGCCAAGATCCGAAAGAACATCATGAAGGAGCACCAGCACGACATCCTGGCCCAAGTCGACGAGGCCCGGGCGCGCATGCGTCGCGACATGGAAATCGCTGCGCTTGAGCTGGAGGCCTCGCGCCGCGAGGAGGAGGCGTACCAGGCGAAGCTGCAGAAGGAGATGCTGCTTGCCGCACAGGGCCGCCACAAGAACCATGGCCTCAAGTCGACGGGACTCTTCTAGATTCCCCCGGTGGCCGTGCCCTGCTTGCCCGTGAGCGGCTTGGTAGGCGGTCCTACTTCCAGTGCGTGTGTGCGTACCTCTCTCTGTGGTGCGACCTCGGCGCGCCCCGCCCGTGCTCGAGCGCCCAGGAAGTAGAGAAGGAGGGCAAGTAGCACAATAACGCCGGCGGGGAGGAGCGGCGTCACGCCGCTCGCGAGGAGATGGGGGCATGTGTGGGCCAGGAA
>Ga0209335_10005535_pt1 | contig 11570 bp, 8 predicted proteins | sample COG_09_FD_184753 | JGI IMG/M metagenome (GOLD analysis project Ga0209335, IMG submission 184753) | Pelagic Microbial community sample from North Sea - COGITO 998_met_09 (SPAdes) (version 2) | ecosystem: Environmental > Aquatic > Marine > Neritic zone/Coastal water | place: Helgoland, sampling...
CGGGATATTTTTTTTGTTTTCTTGTTTCCAAGCACTACATTGATAGCATCTATTAGGATAGACTTCCCAGCACCAGTTTCTCCTGTGAGAACTGACATATTTTTATAAAAATCAATTTCTATTTCATCAATAATTGCAAAATTTTTGATATAAATATTTGATAACATAAGTTCTTACGGTTTAAATCCCCACCCTAGCTTTTCTCTCAATATAGAAAGGAAATTTATACCAGGGGGCTGGATTAACTTTAAAGTTACTTCGCCTTTAGTGATTTTAATTAAGTCGTTTGCTTCTATTGGAACATTTATTTGCCCATCAAAAGTTACGCTTGCATTTGTATGAGATTTATCTGATAACCTTATCTCTATTACACTATTCATACCAATTACTATTGGTCTATTACTTAAAAGATGAGGGCATATAGGTACCATTACTAAGGCTTCCATTGATGGTTGTAATATTGGCCCACCACATGATAAAGAGTACGCAGTTGATCCAGTTGGTGTAGATACTACTAGTCCATCTGCATTAACAGTATATAATTTTTTACCATCCAGCATGGTATCCATCTCAATCATTCTAACAGCGTCTTTACTATGAATTACAACATCGTTGAATGATATATTCTTGGAAATTTCTTGACCATTTCTGATAACTGTTCCAATAAGTGAAATTCTCTCGTCTACAGAATAGTTATCCGAAAGTATGCTTTCTAGATTTTCTTCTATATGGTCTGGAGATATGTCTACTAGAAATCCAAGCCTACCTCGGTTAATACCACATATTGGAATATTTGCTGTTGATAAGTATTGAGCAGACCTTAATAAAGTTCCATCACCACCTATAATAAAAGCGATATCGCATTTACTTTTCATTTCATCTATATTTGTAGAAGATTTATTATTCAATAAAATACTCGAATTATTGTCTAGAAAATACTTGATTTTCTTGCTATCTAAATAACTTATAACCGTATCCAGACTATCCTTGACACTATTGTCGTCATTTTTTGATATAATTGCGATATTCTTAAACATTGGTACTAAACCCCCTATATACTTATAACATTATAGTATTAAGTATTATAATATATTTCATAATATAATATTATTACAAATAAAACTTATAATTTTTTATGGAAAATTTAAATACGAGGCAAGAGCTATTATTAAAAGCATTAGTTGAAAGCTTTATTTCTGATGGCCAACCGGTTGGCTCAACGAAACTTTCAAAGGCTTCCGATATTGGTATAAGTTCAGCAACTATTAGAAATGTTTTTGTAGATCTTGAAGATTTAGGCTATATATATTCTCCACACAAGTCTGCAGGAAGGGTTCCAACAGAACTTGGTTATAGAATGTTTGTAGATAAAATGATAAAAGTTCAGCCAGTTAATAGCCAATTAATCAAGAAGCTTAAGTTAAACTTAACACAGGGTATCGAAAGAAAAAATATAGTTAAGAATACAAATGAAATTCTATCAAATATAACTGGATTAACAGGAATAATTTCATTACCAACTCATCAAAATACAGAGCTCAAGCAGATAGACTTTTTGAAACTTAGTGATAATAAGATATTGGCTATATTGATCAACAAAAATAACAATGTTGAGAATAAAGTCATTAACTTAGAGAAGAGTTATTCTTCTTCTGAGTTACAAGAGGCATCAAACTACTTAAATACAATAATATCAGGTCAATCAATACATCATATTCGAAAGATTTTATTAAATGAGCTAGATGATATGAGAAAAGATATGAATAGCATTATGTCTTCTGCAATCACTTTTGGTAAAAAACTTTTTTTGGATACAAATGAAGAGCAAGAAAATGATGATTTGTTTGTTAGTGGACAAACAAGATTGATGAACTGCAAAGAGTTATATGATATTGAAAAGTTAAAAACTTTATTTGAGGCCTTCAGTGAAAAGAATAATATCTTACATTTGCTTGATAAAAGTATATCTTCTGATGGCGTTAAAATATTCATTGGTGCTGAATCTGGATATAATGTTTTAGACGATTGCAGCGTAATTAGTGCTCCATACGAATTTGACGATGATGTGGTTGGAGTGTTGGGAGTTATTGGACCCAAAAGAATGGCTTACGACAGAGTCATACCAATTGTTGATATAACTGCTAAATTGTTAAGCGAAGCCTTGAAATCCTCAGATTAACCCACATATAACTTTTATTCGATAAAAACAATATATAGGAATCAAATGAAAGAAGAAAATGAAAATATCTCTGAAAATAGTTCTGAATCTAAAAATGAAGAAGAAAAAGCTTTAGTTGACAATGATCTAGAAACAGAAGAAAAGGATTTAAATGAGGAATTACATTTAATCGAAGAAAATAAAAAGTTAAATGACTTGTTATTAAGATCTAGAGCTGAGCTAGATAATTTTCAAAAAAGAACTATAAAGCAGATGCAATTAGCGCAACTTTATTCTACTGAAAAACTTTCTTCGGAGCTCTTAGTAATTATGGATAGCTTGGAGGCTGCTGAAAAACTATCTAATGATCCCAATATGAAGATTGAGAGCTTTATTGAAGGAAATAATTTATTGTTAAAAACAACACAAGAAGTTTTTGAAAAACTTAATATTGAAGAAATAAATCCTATTGATGAAGATTTTGACCCAGAATATCATCAGGCAATGACAACAAAAGATTCTGAAAAATCAGAAAATACTGTTCTTGAAGTAATGCAAAAAGGTTATAAATTAAAAACTAAATTACTTAGGCCAGCACTCGTCGTGGTTTCTAAAAAAAACAAATAATTCCTTGAATTCTTCAATTTAGTCCACATATATAAAACATTAACGATATTAACTAATTAAAAGAGGTTGAGATGGGAAAAATTATAGGTATTGACTTGGGCACAACAAATTCATGTGTTTCCGTAATGGAAGGCGATAGACCAAAGATTATTGAAAATAGTGAAGGTGATAGAACCACGCCTTCTGTAGTTGCTTTTACAGATTCCGAGACTTTAGTTGGGCAATCAGCAAAAAGACAATCGGTAACTAACCCAGAAAAAACTGTATATGCTATCAAAAGGTTTATTGGAAGAAAGTACTCTGATAAAGAGGTTCAGAAAGATAAATCAATTCTTCCTTACAATATTGTTGAGGCAGATAATGGGGACGTATGGATTAAAATTGATGATAAAAAAATGGCTCTTCCTGAGATATCTGCAAAAGTTTTAATTAAAATGAAAAAAACTGCTGAAGAATATTTAGGTGCAGAAGTAACTGATGCAGTTATCACAGTCCCTGCATATTTTAATGATTCTCAAAGGCAAGCAACAAAAGATGCTGGAAAAATCGCAGGATTAAATGTTCAAAGAATTATTAATGAGCCAACAGCAGCGGCCGTAGCATATGGATTAGATCAAAAGAAAGGCGATAAAAAAATTGCTGTATACGACCTAGGTGGCGGAACATTTGATGTTTCTATAATTGATATATCTGATATAGATGGAGAAAATCAAATAGAAGTTTTATCTACTAATGGTGATACGCAACTTGGTGGTGAAGATTTTGATGCAAAATTAATAGACCATATTGTTAGTGAATTTAAAAAAGAACAAAACTTTGATTTAAGATCAGATCCTTTAGCTCTTCAAAGACTTAAAGATGCGGCAGAAAAAGCAAAAATTGAGTTATCAAATGGGCAGCAAGCAGATATAAATATTCCTTACATAACTGCTGATGCGAGTGGTCCCAAGCATTTAACTATGAAAATAACTAGAGCATTATTTGAATCAATGGTTGAAGACTTAGTAAAGAGAACGATAACTCCGTGTGAAATAGCTTTAAAAGACGCCAAGTTATCAAAAAGTGATATTGACGACGTGATTCTAGTTGGTGGGCAAACAAGAATGCCTTTGGTTCAAAGGACTGTAAAAGAATATTTTGGCAAAGAGCCCAGAAAAGATGTTAATCCAGATGAGGCTGTAGCAGCAGGTGCTGCAATTCAAGGTGGTGTTTTAGCTGGAGACGTTACAGATGTATTATTGTTAGATGTTACCCCGTTATCCTTAGGTATAGAGACAATGGGTGGGGTTATGACAAAGCTTATCGATAAAAACTCTACAATTCCTACAACGCAAAACCAAACATTCTCTACAGCTGAAGACAATCAAACTGCAGTTACAGTTCATGTACTTCAGGGAGAAAGAGATATGGCTTCAGGTAATAAATCTTTGGGACAATTTAATTTATCAGACATACCTCCAGCAGCAAGAGGTATCCCACAAATTGAAGTAACATTTGATATTGATGCAAGTGGTATTTTAAATGTGTCTGCAAAAGATAAGGCAACTAATAAAGAGCAGTCAATTATCATTAAGTCATCAAGTGGTTTGTCAGATGAGGAAATAGAAAAAATGGTTAAAGATGCAGAACTTCATGCTGACGAAGATAAGAAATTCCAAGAATTGGTGTCTTTGAAAAATCAAGGTGATGCATTAGTTCATGCAACAAAAAAATCTTTAGAAGAGCTTGGTGAAAAAGTTACAGAAGAAGATCAAAAAAATATTAAAGAAAAAAATGAAGCATTAGTTGAGGCTCTAAAAACAGATGATAAAGACGCTATTGAGAATTGCTTAAAAGAGCTTTCGGAGGCTTCAGCAAAAATGGCTGAAATGATGTATGCTGAGCAAGCTGAAAAAAGCGAAGATCCTACTACTGGTGATTCAGAAAATACTGAACAAGAAGCGAAAGAGTCAGACGTTGTTGATGCAGATTTCAAAGAAGTTAATGACGATAAAAAATAATAAATAATAATTGAGTAGATATGGATTACTATGAAACTTTAGGCCTTACTAAAGGCGCTTCTGATGCTGAAGTAAAAAAAGCTTTTAAGAAAAAAGCTATGAAATATCATCCTGATAGAACAGGTGATGATAAATCTGCAAAAGCAAAATTTAAAGAAGCTAAAGAGGCCTATGATGTTCTATCTAACCCTCAAAAGAAATCAATGTATGACCAATACGGAACTACTGATTTTGGAGGCGGTGGAGGTCCAGGAGGTGGATTCAACACCTCCGGTTTTGGAGATGTTTTTGAAGATATTTTTGGAGATATTTTTGGTGGTAATCAATCACGAGGTTCTTCTCAAAGATATAAGGGTGCAGATTTAGAGTACGAATTAAAACTTACCTTGGAAGAAGCTGCATTTGGTAAAGAGAAATTAATAAAAATTAGAACCAAAGATACCTGTGATTTATGTAATGGGTCTGGCGCAAAACCTGGATCAAAACCAGTTTCATGCTCTACTTGTAATGGTGCAGGGCAAGTTAGAGCTCAACAAGGTTTTTTTACCATCCAGCAAACTTGCCCAACATGCTCTGGGAAAGGAACAGTAATATCAAATCCTTGTTCTAAATGTTATGGAAATGGAGCGGTAGACACTGATAAAGAAATTTCAGTTTCAGTACCTGCTGGTGTAGACACTGGAGATAGGGTTAGATTAGCTGGAAAAGGCGAAGCAGGAATTAATCAAGGCCCATCAGGTGATTTATTTATAAGAGTTAGTTTGTTGAAACATAATATATTTAAAAGAGATGGTACTAATTTATATTGCGAAGTACCTTTGTCTTTTGCTGAAGCGGCATTAGGGTCTGAGGTTGAGATACCAACACTTAACAGCAATAAAGTATCTATTGAAATCCCCCCTGGAACACAAACAGGTAAATATTTTAGATTAAAGGGCAAGGGAGTAAAGTCAGTTAGAGGCGGAAATATTGGTGATCTTATGTGCTCTGTTCAAATTGAAACTCCAGTAAATTTATCTGCCGAACAGAAAGATATTTTAATGCAATTTGATGATAAATTAAAAAAAAGTAAGAAAAAGCACAGTCCAAAGTCAGAATCTTGGGTTGATGGATTAAAAAAATTTTTTAAATAGAAATTTTCTTTTAGCCCAAACCAAACTCTATGTTAATATAATGTAATTTTAAAAATCACTGTATTTAATAATGTCTATAAACGTTTGCATACCTGGAATTTCTGGAAAAATGGGCATGGAGATAGCTAAACTAGTCTTATTAGAAAAATCTAATATGAGATTGTCATCTGCTATTATGAGAAATCATAATGAAGAAAATAATAGTCTTTCTAATATAGATAAAAAAATAATCACTTCAGATATAAATCATGCTTTATCAAATTGTGATGTTTGTGTTGATTTCACTAGACCAGAAAATACAATGCAAATAATTGAAGCTTGTGTCAAACATAGTAAAAAACTAGTCATAGGAACAACAGGTTTTTCAGAAGCACAAATTAAAAAAATAGAGTTAGCCAGTAAAGAAATAGCAATTCTTAAGGCCTCTAATATGAGCATAGGAATAAATTTATGCTTAAAGTTGGTTGAAAAGATATCCTTATCAATTGGTGATAACTCTGATATCGATATAATTGAACATCATCATAAACATAAAGTTGATATGCCTTCAGGCACCTCACTAGCTTTCGAAAGTGTAATTAAAGATAATTTATCAATGGAAAAAGATATAAAGCATCATTGTTTAAGGGTTGGCAATGTTGTGGGTGATCATATGGTTAAATTTACATTAGAAAATGAATCTATAGAAATAAATCATAAAAGTTTTGATAGAAAAATTTTTGCTGAAGGTGCAATTCTAGCATTGAAATGGATTTCTATTAAAGACAAAGGTTTGTATACAATGAGTGACGCGCTTTCATTATAAAATCGTGTTAATTTAATTAAACAATTTATAGGAAGTACTTTTGCAACAAGCAATTTTAATTTTAGAAAATGAAGAAATTTTTTACGGTAAGTCAGTTGGTTATAAAGCAGACTCTTATGGTGAAATAGTTTTTAATACTGCAATGACTGGATATCAAGAAGTTGTATCTGACCCATCATATAAAAATCAAATAATTACATTTACTTATCCTCATATTGGCAATGTAGGAATAAATAATGAAGATCAGGAATCCAATACATCTTATGTAAGCGGTTTAGTTTTAAGTGAGGTGCCTACTAAGGCATCAAACTGGAGATCATCCTCGGACTTTATTGATTATCTTAAGCACAATAAAATTGTATGTATAGCAGATTTAGATACAAGACATATAGCGTCAATTATAAGGAATAAAGGAGCAATGAGCGCCTGTATAATCCACAGCGAAAAAGGAATTAATAAAGCTAAAAAAGAATTAAAAAGCTATTCAGGAATTATTGGTGCTGAGCTTGCTTCAAAAGTATCTGTGAAAGAGAAATATCCTTTCAAAGAAAATATTTTTGAGTACAAAGAGGATAAATCTATCGCTAATAAAAAGCTAAAAGTTATTGCGTACGATTTTGGTGTAAAGAAAAATATACTGCGTATATTGAACTCTATGGGTTGTACTGTTGAGGTTGTTCCGGCTAAAACAACAGCTGAAGAAATACTAGATTTAAAACCAGATGGAATATTTTTATCGAATGGTCCAGGAGACCCAGAGCCGTGTGAATTTGCCATACAAGCAATAAAAAAACTTTTTAATTATAACGTGCCTATATTTGGAATTTGTCTAGGCCACCAATTGATATCTTTAGCAAGTGGAGCAAAAACAAAAAAAATGAAATATGGACACCATGGCGCAAATCATCCTGTAATAGACCTAAAAACTGGCAAGGTAATGATCACAAGTCAGAACCATGGTTTTGTTATAGATGAAGACTCTCTTCCAAAATCTTTTCATGTAACTCACAGATCACTTTTTGACAACACAATACAAGGTATTAAACATAAAAAGTTTCCAATATTTAGTTTTCAAGGTCATCCTGAAGCTTGTCCTGGACCACATGACGTTAATCATCTATTTAAAAATTTTATTAATTTAATGAAGAAGAATATAAATGCCAAAAAGAAATGACATTAAAAAAATACTAATCTTAGGTGCAGGGCCAATCGTAATTGGTCAAGCATGTGAATTTGATTATTCTGGTGTACAGGCTTGCAAGGCTTTAAAGGAAGAAGGTTATTCTGTTGTTTTAGTGAATTCAAATGTAGCAACAATAATGACAGACCCTGAGATGGCTGATGCTACTTATATAGAGCCCATAAATTACACTGTGGTAGAAAAAATAATTAAGAAAGAAAAGCCTGATGCAATTTTACCAACAATGGGTGGGCAAACTGCATTAAACTGTGCTTTAGATTTAGACAGACTTGGAATTTTAAAAAAATATAAAGTTGAAATGATTGGTGCTTCAAAAAAAGCAATAGATTTAGCAGAAGATAGAGCGCAGTTTAAAGAAGCTATGAAAGAAATTAATTTAGATACAGCCAGATCATTTATAGTTGGAGATTTGGATGATGCAATAGATAAGCAAAAAAAAATTGGCTTTCCAGTAATTTTAAGGCCATCTTTTACACTGGGTGGAAGTGGTGGTGGTATTGCTTACAATATGGAAGAATTTATTGAAATATCAAAAAGAGGTTTAGATATTTCTCCTACAACAGAAATTTTATTAGAAGAATCTTTACTTGGTTGGAAAGAATACGAAATGGAGGTAGTTAGAGATTTTAATGATAACTGTATAATTATCTGTTCTATAGAAAACTTTGATCCGATGGGAGTCCATACCGGGGACTCAATAACTGTAGCCCCTGCCCAAACTTTAACAGACAAGGAGTATCAGGTTATGAGAGATGCTTCTATAGCCATTCTTAGAAAAATCGGCGTAGACACTGGTGGCTCAAACGTACAATTTGCAGTTAATCCAAAAAATGGAAAGTTAGTAGTTATAGAAATGAACCCAAGGGTTTCAAGGTCTTCAGCTTTAGCATCAAAAGCAACAGGATTCCCAATAGCAAAAATAGCGGCAAAGCTTGCTGTAGGTTACTCGTTAGACGAATTGAAAAATGAAATAACAGAGGGAGCAACACCAGCCTCATTCGAACCAACCATTGATTACGTTGTTACTAAGATACCAAGATTTGCATTTGAAAAATTTCCAAAAGCTAGTGATAGATTGACAACGCAAATGAAATCCGTAGGAGAGGTAATGTCAATCGGAAGAAATTTTCAAGAATCATTGCAAAAAGCATTATCAAGCTTAGAGTTAGATATTAGTGGTCTAGATAAAATTAAGGAATTTAAAGATATAGATAATTTTAAATTTGAGTATGAACTAAAGGAGCCTGGGCCAAGCAGAATTCTTTATGTCGCAGAAGCTTTTAGAAAAAATTACACTGTTGATCAAGTGCAAAAAATATCTAGTATTGATCCGTGGTTTTTAGAGCAAATATTTCACCTAGTTGAAATAGAAACAGAAATTTCACTAAAAAAAATAAAAGATGTTTCTGTAGAAGATCTTCTTTCTTACAAGAAAAAAGGTTTTTCTGATATTAAGATATCAGAGCTTATGAAAACTACTCAATACGTTGTTAGAAAAAAAAGAGAAAAAAATAATATCAGGCCAGTTTATAAAAGAGTCGACACGTGTGCAGCTGAGTTCCCAGCAACAACTCCTTATTTATATTCTACGTATGAAAAATTTTGTGAATCCATGCCAACTAATAATAAAAAAATTATTGTCATTGGAAGTGGCCCAAATAGAATTGGGCAGGGAATTGAATTTGATTATTGTTGCGTTCATGCTTCAAAGGCAGCTCAAGAATTAGGTTACGAAACAATTATGATTAATTGTAATCCAGAAACTGTTTCTACAGATTACGATACTTCAGACAGACTATACTTTGAGCCAATAACATTAGAAAGCGTATTGAATATTGTTGATATAGAAAAGCCAGATGGTGTAATAGTTCAGTATGGCGGTCAAACACCTTTAAAATTAGTTAATGACCTGTCTAAGTTTGGGGTGCCAATAATAGGAACTTCATCTAAATCTATAGATGCAGCAGAAGATAGAGAGAAATTTAAGGATATCCTAAAAGATATTGATGTTCTTCAGCCTGCAAATAGTACAGCTAGAAATAAAACACAAGCTCTTAAAGAAGCAGAAAAAATTGGCTACCCAATTATAGTGAGGCCTTCATACGTCTTGGGTGGGAGAGCTATGGAAGTTATTTATGACTCTCAAGAGCTTAAAAAATATATTACTGAAGCGGTAAGAGTTTCAAATGACGCACCAGTATTAATAGATAAGTTTTTAAACGAAGCGGTAGAAATAGATGTTGATGCAGTTAGAGATCTTGATGGGGAAGTTTTTATAGCTGGGATTATGCAGCATATAGAAGAAGCTGGAGTCCATTCAGGTGATTCTGCTTGCTCAATACCCACTTATTCTATAAATAAATCGCAAATAGAATTGATAAAAAAGAATACAATAAAAATGGCAAATAAATTAGATGTAAAAGGATTGATGAACGTTCAGTTTGCCATAAAAGATAAAAAAATATACGTTATTGAAGTTAATCCTAGAGCATCAAGAACAATACCATTTGTGTCTAAATCTATAGGAATATCTGTAGCGAAAATTGCTGCGAAATGTATGCTTGGTGTAAGCATCAAAAAACAAAAATTACCTAAAGTTATAAAGCACAAATTTTATTACGTTAAAGAAGTGGTATTTCCTTTTTTAAAATTTCCTGGTGTAGATCCTATATTAGGGCCTGAAATGAAATCTACAGGAGAGGTTATGGGTATAGGTAAAAACTTTGAAGAAGCTTTTGCTAAATCGCAAATTGCTACAAATGTTAAAATTCCTCAAAAAGGTACTGCTTTTATAAGTGTTAAAAACGAAGATAAGAAATATGTTTTAGAAGTAGCTAAAAAACTTTTAAAATTAGGGTTTAAATTAGTTGCAACTGACGGCACACAGGAATTCTTAAGTGAAAATAAAATTGATTGCAAGAGAGTTAATAAAGTTAGAGAAGGTCGCACTCATATAGTGGATATGATTAAAAATAATGAGATTGATTTAATTATAAATACAACGCAAACAAAGCAGGCAATAAAAGATTCATACTTAATAAGAAGAGAAGCTTTGCAGTACAAAGTTTGTTATACAACTACTATCGCGGCTGCAAACGCACTAGCAGGTGCAGTTTCTTATTCTAAAAATCTAGAAGTATATAAGTTGCAAGATATTTTTAAACTTGCGTAAAAGTTCTATCAACTTCATAATTAATACATGGACAAATTCCCGATAACAGTAAATGGTGAAAAAAAGCTTAGAGATGAACTTGATAATCTAACAAATATTGAGCGCCCAAGAATCATAGATGATATTTCGGTTGCTAGAGAGCATGGTGATTTAAAAGAGAATGCAGAATATCATGCTGCGAGAGAGCAACAAAGTTTTGTTGAGGGGCGAATAAAAGATATAAAATTAAAGTTATCAAATGCAGAAATTGTAGATCCTAATAAGATCACTTCCAGTAAAGTTGTTTTTAGTGCAAAAGTTAAGCTTTATAATTTTGAAAAAGATTGTGAAATTTCATATTCAATAGTTGGAGACGACGAAGCAGATATAAAAAGTAGTTTAATATCAATTAATTCTCCTATTGCAAGATCTTTAATTGGCAAGGAAGAGGGTGATACGGTTATAGCTGAAACACCAAGCGGTGGAAAAGAGTTT
>Ga0209335_10005547_pt1 | contig 11556 bp, 11 predicted proteins | sample COG_09_FD_184753 | JGI IMG/M metagenome (GOLD analysis project Ga0209335, IMG submission 184753) | Pelagic Microbial community sample from North Sea - COGITO 998_met_09 (SPAdes) (version 2) | ecosystem: Environmental > Aquatic > Marine > Neritic zone/Coastal water | place: Helgoland, sampling...
TTTTTTTCTTTCTGCATCTACGTTAACTCTTTGAACTTCAGCTGGTGACAATGCATTCGAAACTAAAATTGCCGGATCCTCAGACCAATTAACAATATCAATTTTTTCTCCTTGTAATTCATTGACAACAGCTTGGACTCTTGATCCTCTCATACCAACACAAGCCCCAACAGGGTCTAGCGAAGTATCAACTGCTTTAACACAAATTTTTGCTCTGCTACCTGGATCTCTTGATGATGATTTAATTTCAATTAAGCCATCATAAATTTCTGGGACTTCTTGAACAAAAAGCTTTTCCATAAATTTAGGGTGTGCTCTTGATAAGAAAATTTGCTGTCCTCTTGGTTCTCTTCTAACATCATAACAGTAAGCTTTAATTCTATCTCCAGCTTTAATATTTTCTCTAGGTATCATTTCATTTTTCTGAATAATTGCTTCTGTTCTTCCAAGATCAGTTATTACATTTCCAAATTCTAATCTTTTTACAATACCACTTAAAATTGAATCTTTTTTGTCAATAAAATCATTATATTGTCTTTCTCTCTCAGCTTCCCTAACATTAAAACTAATGACTTGTTTTGCGGTTTGAGCTGCTATTCTTCCAAAATCAAATGATGGTAATGGCTGTAAAATTTCATCACCAATTGTTTTGTCTTTATTAATTTCATTTAGATTAATAGCATCTTCTAATTTAATTTCTGTATTTGAATTTTCGGGATTTTCAGCAACAATAAGTTTTCTAAAAATTTCAATATTTCCATTTTCTCTATCGATTAAAACTTTAATTTCATTTTCTTGACCAAATTTTGATTTAGCAGCTTTGGCTATACCTGTTTCCATTGAGCTAATTATAAGCTCTTTGTCGATAGATTTTTCTAAAGCAACTGCTTCAGCAATTCTTAATAGTTCTAATTTATCTGCTCTTTTATTTAACATGTTTTAGTTTTTTCCAAAAAAAAATGGGCTAATGCCCATTTTGTAAAGTTCAATAATGTAAAAGCAATATAGTAAAATTTTTTTTTAATTCAACTTAAACTATCTAGAAAAAAAGCTTATTTTATCAGTTTTTTCCCAAGAAAATGAACCATTCTCTTCTGGTATTCTACCAAAGTGTCCATAGGCAGCTGTTTTTTCATATATAGGTTTGTTTAGATCCAGCATCTCTCTAATTCCTCGAGGACTCAAATCAAAATTTTCATTTATTTTATTAACTATGAATTGATTTTTATCTAAATCATTATCAAATAAATCAACATAAATTGACAATGGTTTTGATACTCCAATCGCATAAGCTAATTGAATTAAACACTTGTCAGCAATTTTTGAAGCAACAACGTTTTTTGCGATATACCTTGCAGCATATGCAGCAGATCTATCAACCTTGGTTGGATCTTTTCCAGAAAATGCTCCTCCACCATGCGGAGCTGCGCCTCCATAAGTATCAACTATAATTTTTCTTCCAGTTAATCCACAGTCTCCATCAGGGCCACCTATCACAAAATTACCTGTTGGATTAACATAGAATTCATCTTCATTAAAACCTTCAAGAAAATTTGAAGGAATAGACTTTAGCATATAAGGTCTTAATAAATCTCTAACCTGTGCTTGATTTACATCTGCAGAATGTTGTGAAGATATTACTACTGATTTAACTTTAGTAGGTTTTCCATTTACATATTCAAATGTTACTTGGCTTTTACTGTCTGGTTCTATATTTTTCAATTTTCCAGATTTTCGATCTTCTGCCATAGAACTTAAAATTTTATGTGAGTAATGAATTGGTGCTGGCATTAACACATCTGTTTCATTACATGCATATCCAAACATAATACCTTGATCACCAGCACCTTCATCTTTGTTTCCAGCTGAGTCTACTCCCATTGCGATATCAGCAGATTGCGAATGAAGATGACTTTCAATTTTAGTAGCTTCTTTCCAAGTAAATCCTTCTTGGTCATAACCAATATCTTTTATGCAATCTCTAACTTTTTCAATTAATTCATCCTTTTTAATTTCAGGCCCTCTAACTTCACCTGCCAAAACTACTTTGTTTGTTGTAGTCAATGTTTCACAAGCAACTCTTGAAAACGGATCACCTGACAAGTAACTGTCAACAACCATATCCGAAATTCTATCAGACACTTTATCTGGATGTCCTTCAGATACTGACTCACTTGTAAAAAGATAATTTTTTAAATTACTCATAATCAATTCTATTAAATGAAAATATTAAAAAAATATATAATAAAATTAAAATTATAAAAATTTTATTTCCATATTTTGAAAATAATGTTGGTTGTATTATTCTGTTCTCTTTGAAATCCACATACCCAGATTTACCAAATTCTAGTTTCTGCTCAATTATCCCAAGTGGATTTATTAATGCTGTAATACCATTATTTGCTGATCTTATTAAATACTTCCCACTTTCTACTGCCCTAAAAATACTATGGGTAAAATGTTGTTTAGGACCAACTGAACTGCCAAACCACCCATCTTCAGAAATATTAATAATTAAATCAAAATCTGAATTATTAAATATTCTACCAGAATAAATAATTTCATAACAAATAAGTGGCAACACTTTTAATAAAAAATTATCTTTCTTTATTTCAATAATCTGGCGTTCATTTCCATTCGAGAATGATTTGTAATTATTAGTAATTGATTTTAAACCAAAAGTTTTTAAAATATTTTCAAATGGTAAAAATTCACCAAACGGAACAAGATTAATTTTGTTGTAAAAGTGAAGTAAATTTAAATTATGATCATAAATTGATAAAGAATTGTAATATTTGATTGCTTCCTTTTCATTTTTTTCACTATTAATTCCAACAACTAACAAATGGTTTTCACTAAATTTATCATTAAATAACCAATTATACTCAACTAATTCTTTTTGAGAAATGTCAGGCAATATTCCTTCAGGCCAAATAAAAATAGTTTTTTCTTTTTTATTTGGCTTACTATTTTCAATTAAATCTTTAATAACTGTAACAGGATCAACATTTAAGTAAAATCTATCGAGACTTATACTTGAGCCTATAGCTCTTACCTTATAATCATAAATTACTTTATCAGAAGAATAAAATTTATCTTTGTGCGAAGCACCATGAATAAAAAAAAATAATGGCATAACCAAAAAAAGAAGGCATATTAATATGTCTTTTTTTGATTCTCTTAATATAAAAACTGCAGGACTAACAAATAAGGAAATGCAAAATAAATTAAATCCATATGTCCCAATTATAGATGTTATGCTTAAAATTTCTAAATGTTTTGAAAAACTATAGGCTATTAGATTCCAAGGAAAACCAGTTAAAATTGAACCTCTTATAAATTCAAAAATTCCAAAAATCAGTGAAAAAGTAAAAAATGAACTTACAATTTTTTTGGGTCTAAAAATTACAAAACACATAGCAACTGTTCCATAAAAAATTGCTAAAAAAGCTGGTATTAAAAAAATTATTAAAGGAATTAAAAATTTAAAATTTTGATCAAAAGTTAAAGAAATGGATATCCAATAAAGACTTGAAAAAAAATATCCAAAACCAAAAAGCCAACCATAAAAAAAAGATATTTTTTTATTATGAGTATTATTAGACTTTTTGAAAAGAAATATAAATAAAGCACTAAAAGTAAAAAAATTAATTATTAAATAATTATAAGGAGGCAAGCTTAGAGATGTGGCACAACCTATAAAAATTAAATAAATTACTTCTATATATTTTTTTTTTAACAATTTAATTAAAATTTAGAATTACTAATTTAAATAATCTTTCTTCTTCATTTAACATTTTTTTATAATCTTTATCTTTAACATGATCAAATCCTAGCAGATGAAGAAAACCATGGATAAAAGTTTTTATTACCTTCTCTTTAAAATCTTTTAAATTTTGTGATTTTGGTTTATTCATAAAATTATAACTAATTATAATGTCTCCAATATAAGTTTTTTTTGATATCCTTTTTTTTTTATTAAAAGGAAATGATAAAACATCTGTAGATTTATTTTTATTTCTAAATTCTTTGTTTAATTTTTTAATACCTCTGTTATTCGAAAGTAATAGGGTGAAATTAACTTTTTTGTTGATAAATTGATATTTTTTTGGAAACAGACTGCAAATTTTCTTAAAGAAAAGTTCTTTTTTTCTGAGTTTTTGTGACCAAGCCTTCTCTTCTGAGAAGACGTTTATATTAATCATTGTTTGAATAGGCTTTTACTATTTTAGATACAAGTGGGTGCCTCACTACATCTTTATGGTCAAAATCAACAACCGATATTTCATCTAAATGGCCTAATAATTCTTTAGATTTAACCAAACCTGACATATTTTTATTGGGTAAATCTATCTGTGTTGGATCACCATTTACAACTATTTTAGAGTTTTCTCCAATTCTAGTTAAAAACATTTTAATTTGAGTGTCTGTTGCATTTTGAGACTCATCTAAAATTGCAAATGAATTTTTTAAGGTTCTTCCTCTCATAAAGGCAAGTGGTGCAATTTCAATATCACCAATTTCAATCATTCTTTGAATTTTTTCAAAATCAAAAAGATCATAAAGAGAGTCATACAAAGGTCTTAGATATGGATCAACTTTTTCCTTCATATCTCCTGGAAGAAAACCCAGTCTTTCTCCAGCTTCAACTGCTGGTCTAGATAAGATTATTCTCTCAATTTTTTTTTCTAACAACATTGTTAAGCCAACCGCAACTGCTAAAAATGTTTTTCCAGTTCCTGCAGGTCCTGCTGAAATTATGATGTCACTCTGTCTTAGTGCTCTAACGTATTCTTTTTGTTTTTCAGATCTAGGTATTATAGATTTTTTGGGAGTTTTAATTATATCTGTTATATTGTTGTTCTTTACTTTTTCATCAATCATAAATTTATCTATTGAAGAAAGAATATCTTTATTTTCTACACTCCCATTGTTAACAAATTGATTTGCTAAAAATTTAATTGCATTTTTAACAATTTCATTTTTTTGAGGATTTGATTTTATTAAAATAGAATTTCCTCTAGAATATAAACTAGACTTTGTAATTTTTTCTAGTTCTTTTAAGTTTTTATTAAATTCACCCACTACTCCCATTAACAGTTCATTATCATGAAAAATAACACTTAAAGAATCATTATCAGAATAAACAAATTTTAGCGATGTATCGATTTTTTTTTTTGTTAAAGTATTCAATTTCTAAGCTACTCGTTGATTTGAATTAACAACAACTTCACCAAATAATGTTGTTCGATTGCTTTTGATAATTTTTACTTCCATAATTTTTCCAATATCTTCTTTTTTACCATTAAAAATAACTGATGTCATATATTCAGATCGACCAAAAACTTGGCTTTTATCATCTGTTAAATTCTCAGCTAAAACTTTAATAGTTTTATTTTCTAATGATTTATTCATATTAACCTGATTTTCATACAACAGGTGTTGAATTTTTTCTAGCCTTTCCATGGAGATTTTTTTATCTATTAATTTTAAATCAGCTGCTACTGTGCCTGGTCTAGGACTAAAAATAAAAGAGTAAGAATTAATAAATTTAATTTTTTTCACTAATTCAATAGTAGCCTCAAAGTCTTTATCTTCTTCTCCAGGGTAGCCGATGATAAAATCACTTGAAAATTCTATTTTTGAGTTAATATTCTTTAATTGATCATAAATTTTGTAATATTCATCTATTGTATGTTTTCTATTCATTAGATCTAAAATTTTATCTGAACCACTTTGCACTGGTAAATGAACTAAAGGCATTATTTTTTTTGAGTATTTATAAATATTCATCAGTTCATCTGACATATCTTTAGGATGAGATGTGGTGTATCTAATTCTTTTTATTTCTGAAATTTTTTCAATTTCTAAAATTAAATTAGATAATTTATTGCTTCCATTACTATAAGCATTAACATTTTGACCAAGTAAAATAATCTCTTGTGTGCCTCTGTCAGCTAAATATTTTGCTTCATCTAAGATTTGTTTTAATGGTCTTGAATATTCTGGGCCCCTTGTATAAGGCACTACGCAAAAATGACAAAACTTATCACACCCTTCTTGAATAGTTAAAAATGAAGATATTTTTCCTGAATTATTTTTAATTTTATTAAAATATTTGAATTTTGAAATTGCATCAAAATCTGTTTCTTCTACTTTTTTCTTATTTTTTATATGATTTAAAATTGTATCATTTATTTTGTGATATGCTTGAGGTCCAATTACAAAATCTATGTATGGCTCTCTTTTTAACATTTCTTGATTTTCAGCTTGAGCAACACAACCTGCAATAATTATTAATGGTTTTTTTTTAAATCTAAAAATTTTTTTTACTCTTCCAATTTCATGATAAACCTTTTCTTTTGCTTTATCCCTAATGTGACAAGTATTTAATAAATAACAATCTGCATCTTCATAATTTTTTGTTTTCTCAAAACCAATATTTTTAACTGAGTCATATATTCTATTTGAATCATACTCATTCATTTGACATCCAAATGTTTTGATAAATATTTTTTGGTTCATTTTATTAGGATTTTTTTTTTATCCCATATAGTTCAAGTTTATGGTCTACTAACTTGTAACCATATTTTTCTGCTACTTTTTTTTGAAGCTTTTCAATTTCTTCATCTACAAATTCTATGATTTCTCCAGACTTAACATCAATTAAATGATCATGATGACCTTCATTTAACTCTTCATATCTTGCTTTACCACCTTTGAAATCATGCTTAGCTAATATTCCAGATTCTTCAAATAATTTTACTGTTCTATAGACTGTGGCAATACTAATTTTTGAGTCAATTTTTGAAACTCTATTATATAACTCATCTACATCAGGATGATCATTAGATTGGGACATTACTTGTGCAATTACTTTTCTTTGGTCAGTTAATTTAACGCCTTTTGATAAACATTTTTCTTCGATAGTTTCTGGCATTTTTAATTTTAACTTATATAAATAGGTTTAATCAAATTTTTTTTAATTTTGAATTTATTACATAAATTTGGGATATTTTCATAACTAACATCATTTTCCCCTTTGAAATCCTCTAGACTATAGCAATAATAGTCAATCTTTTTTGCTAAATTAAAAGCTTTAACTACGGATAAAGAATTTCTAATACCAGCGAAGCTTCCTGGGCCTTTATTGACATAAATTTCATTGATATCTGATATTTCTAAATTATTAGAGCTAAGAAAATCATTAATAATTATAGTTAATTTTTCATAATTAATTTTAGTATTCTCATGAGTAATATTATAAATATTAGATGTAGTGATGATCATTAAGAAAATTTTATCGTTAGCAACATCTACAATTAGTTTGTTCATTTTTACTTTATTTATAAGTGTAAATTCTAATTCAGATGAAAATAATATCAAACAATATTCTGGTGATGAGGGCATTTTGTCTTTGATGTATCATCGTTTTAACGAGTCAAAATATCCTTCAACAAATATTGAGATGGATGTTTTTAAAAGCCAAATTGATATGATTAAAAGATCTGGCTATTCTTTTAATGATCCAAATAGTTTTGAAAAAAATTACATAGTGCCAAAAAAAAATAAAGAAATTTTATTAACTATTGATGATGCTTTTCAATCATTTTACACTGAAGCTTGGCCATATTTAAAAAAAAATAAAATCCCATTTATTTTATTCGTATCAACTGAACCTGTTGGAAAAAGAGGATATATGACATGGAATCAAATTAAAGAAATTGAGTCTGAAACATTTGCTTTAATAGGGCACCACTCACATTCTCATGGATATCTTATTGATGAGTCAAACGATTTGTTTGTTCAAGACATAAAGATGGCTAATAAAATATTTTTTAAGGAATTAGGATATATACCAAGTTTATTTTCTTATCCCTTTGGTGAGTATTCAAAATTTATGAGAGACTATATTTCTCAAAATTTTACTTTTGCTTTTGGTCAACACTCTGGAGTAATTGATGTTAATAAAGATAAATTTGAATTACCTCGCTTCCCAATAAATGAAAATTATGGAGAACTAAAAAGATTTGAATCAATTATAAATTCATTTCCACTTGAATATAAAGAATTATATCCCAGTGAAAAAAAATTAAATAATGATACTAATCCACCTCAATTTAAAGTTAAATTTTTTAAAGAACAAAAAAATTTAAAAAATATTAATTGTTATTCTAATGAATTAAATAAATGGGAAAAATCTAATACTAGTGTTAATAATCAGATATTAACTATAAAATTTAGAGGTCCATTTGATCCAAGAAGGGGAAGAATAAATTGTTCTCTAAATGATAATGGTAAATGGAGATGGTTTGGTGTTCAATTTCCAATAAAATAAACTAAATAAGACTTTCTAAATCTATACTTGAAGGCAATAATTTTGCATCGTCGAAATCTTGTAATTTATTCTGTATGATAATTTTCTGAAGCACCTCCACATACTGATTACCAGTTTCTGCATATTTATTTAGATATTTCGATAGCTCCATACTATCCAATGATTTATTTAAATCTCTAAGCGCTGCTCTTGCTTTTCTAAATTCTTTATAAGTAGAATGGGTATTTAAATTTCTTTGATAAGCTCTGACAGATGCTTGAAGAACATTAAATTTCATAACTTTATGACCCTCACCCTTTTCTGCATCTTTTGGTTTTAAACCTTCTCCAGACCACGTCCACTGTCCAAACAAAGCATTACCCTCTAGGGCAAATCTAGACGTTCCCCATCCAGTCTCTTTGGCAGCTTGAGCAATTGCAAGAGAGGTTGGAATTTCATCCATTCTAATTTTTAATGTTGATAAATCTTTGGATTTTACTCCATATTGTTTATATTTTTTTTCAAGCCATTTAATCTCTTTGGGAGTGTTATTGCTTTTGTTAATAATAGTAAAAAGAGTTTTTCTATCTAATTTTATATTATTGTTTTCTTTTATTATTAAAGGCAAAACAATTTGAATAAAAAAATCTTTTCTTTTTTTTGTATTCTCAATCATTTTAATTTCATCAGGTAATAAAGTTAGGGCAACTGGTTTTACTAATTTCTTTTTTCTAACATCGCTTAAGTTATAACCAGTGTCTTCAAATAATTGTTTTATAGTTGAGGCAGTTAATCTTACTGAGTCTGTCTCAAGATCATTTAGGCTAAAAATATCAAACAAGACATCATTTTCATTTATATCTTCATCTTGCTCCTTGGATCCATTATTAAGCGTATAGACCAATACTTTTTTAGAAGTATTGGTGAAGTCTTTACTATTGAAATTTTTTTTTGCAAAATTTAAAAAAATTGGTGTAACAAAAAAAAATGAAATCATTAACAAACTACTTAAGAAAATTCTTATTAAGTTGTTCAGACTATCTTCTCTAAAGAAGTTCAAATTTTTAATTTTTTTTAATTTCATTTTTTAATCTTATATAGCTACAACTTCTTTTACTTCAGGTAAGTAATGACATAAAAGATTCTGAACTCCTTGTTTTAAAGTCATTGTAGAGCTTGGACATCCCGAGCAGCTGCCCTGTAATTGAACTTTTACTATACCATCTTTAAATTCTTTAAATTTAATATCTCCACCATCTCTTGCAACAGCTGGTCTAATTTTTTGATCTAGAATTTTTACTATCTTTTGCTCAATTTCACTAAGATTTAAATTTTTTTCATTCAAATTTTCATCAATCACAAATTCTTTTCCCTCTGAATAAAAATCATTAATTAATGAGATAACTATATGTTTCACATCATCCCATTTAGTTAAATCATTTTTATTCACTGAAATAAAATCTTCACCTAAAAATATTCCTTCAACTCCATTAACCGACAATATGTTTCTCACTAATACATTCTCTATGTCTTCTTTTTTTGTAATTTCGTATGGACCACTATTTGATACTTTTTTTCCTGGCAGAAATTTTAATGAATTAGGGTTTGGTGTAGCTTCGGTTTGTACAAACATAAAATATGTATAGTTAAATATTTACAAATTTAAACTTGATAATAAATTATATTTAAAAACCCACTATTTCTTTCATTTTTTTAATTTTATTTGAAGCAATTGAATTAGCTCTTTCAACTCCTTCTAGAAGAATGCTGTCTAAATATGATTGTTCTTGTAATAATTTTTTAATTTCTTCAGATATTGGTGCAATTTTATTTACAACAACTTCCGATAATTTTTCCTTAAATTCTGAAAAATTTTTACCGGCAAATATCTCTACTGATTTTTCTAAATTTGAATTAGTTAAGCTTGAATATATTCCAATTAGATTCTTTGCTTCAGCACGTTCATCAAGTTCTTTTATATTACTTGGCATTGGTAAGGGATCTGTCTTTGCTTTTTTTATTTTATTTATTATTTCATCCTTATTATCAGTTAAATTAATTCTACTTAAATCTGATAATTCAGACTTACTCATTTTCTTAGAACCATCCTTAAGACTCATAATTCTTGAAAATTCTTTTTGAATTAAAGGTTCTGGTGATTGTAAAAAATTTTCAACATTAAAATCATTATTAAATTTTTGAGCTATATCCCTACATAACTCTAAATGTTGTTTTTGATCGTCTCCAACTGGAACATGGGTTGCATCATACAAAAGAATATCTGCTGCCATAAGAACTGGGTATGAATATAGGCCTAAACTAGCTTTTTCTTTATCTTTACCAGCTTTTTCCTTAAATTGAGTCATTCTATTTAACCACCCCATCCTAGCAACACAACTTAATATCCATGCGCCTTCAGAATGAGCAGGTACTTTTGATTGATTAAAAATTATACTTTTTTTAGAATCTATCCCACTTGCAATAAACGTAGCTACAGTTTCAAGGATATTATTTCTTAATTCTTTGGGATCTTGTTTAACAGTGATGGCATGTAAGTCTACTACACAAAATATACACTCATTTTTTTCTTCATTATTTAAATCAACAAAATTTTTTATAGCCCCTAGGTAATTCCCTAAATGAAGATTGCCTGTAGGCTGCACACCTGAAAAAATTTTTTTACTCATAAATTAATACTTTAATTTAATATCGTTCATTTGAAAAGCTTTGATGAAATAAGATACAATTAAATAGAACAATAATCCTAATATAATAGATAAAACTAAGTATAAAGATTTAATTGACTGATCGAATGCCAAATCATTTTTAAAAAAATTTAACAAAAAGTTAAAAAATAAACCCATCAGGATTGATGCAAAAATTATTTTAATAAATTTGATAAAAAATATTTGATTGAAAAAAAATAATTTCCGTTTTTTTAAATAAATAAATAATAATATTGAATTAAACCATGAAGAAATGGAGGTTGCTATTGGAATTATAATAAAACCAACTTCACTAAAATAACGAATACTAATAAAAATATTAAGTATTACAGAAATCAAAGATATATAAAATGGGATTTTAGTATCATTATTTGCAAAGAAAAAACTTGAAAAAACTTTTATCAAGGCAAAAGCGGGTAGACCAAATGCGAAATAAAATAAAGCTAAACTTGAGTTATTCACTGAATTTTCATTAAAAGACCCATATCCAAATAAAGCTGAAATAATTTGTTC
>Ga0209335_10005566_pt1 | contig 11520 bp, 9 predicted proteins | sample COG_09_FD_184753 | JGI IMG/M metagenome (GOLD analysis project Ga0209335, IMG submission 184753) | Pelagic Microbial community sample from North Sea - COGITO 998_met_09 (SPAdes) (version 2) | ecosystem: Environmental > Aquatic > Marine > Neritic zone/Coastal water | place: Helgoland, sampling...
CAGCCGTAGAACCTGGTGGAGGCGGTGCAGCACCTGCTTCTCCACCTCCTGCAGGCACCTCGGGAAGCTCATGAGGTTCGTGCACCATCAGATGTTCACGCAGGTTGGCCTTTGTAGTGAAGTTCTTGTTGCATACACGGCAACTGAAGGGTTTCTCTCCCGTGTGCGTTCGCATGTGCACCCTTAGATTGCTCTTCTCTGTGAACCTCTTTCCGCAGCTCTGCAGTAGGATGAGTTCAGCTACCAAGTTCGCATCCGGTTCACGTGACGAGCAAAGTATGAAGGACATTGCATAACACCATAATGTGTACGCGCAAGGTGAAAACGGGGGGTTAGGGGAGGGAACCTCGCATCCGTATGGTTTTTCGCCGGAATGGATGAGCTGGTGATTGCGCAGGGCATTCTTCTGGCGGAAACGTTTATGGCACGTTGGGCATTCAAGAGGTTTTTCACCATTATGTGCCATCATGTGCATGTTCAGAGCCTCTGCTGACGATAGCTTCTTCGGGCATTGAGTGCAAGCCCACTTTCCCTCGTGCATTTCCATATGCCTGTGTGCGGCAGCAATCATCCGTGAGTCTGCCCAAAACTCCGCCTGCGCTCTCCATGTGCGCACGCATGTATGAACTAATGAGTTCAATCGGTACATTTGCTTTCATGCCATACACCCTACATGATTTGACAGGATGCGGGTGGTTTCTTAGTAGCTGGTTGCGGCATGGCACAAACGTGGCAAATGGTCAGAAACATGCCTGCGAAGGAAGGACTCTTTCCGAAACGTCTTGTCGCACTCCTTGCATACATGTGGTCCAGCGCATGTGTCGCTCTTCGAGTGGCTCTGCAGTAGAGCGGCAGAGGCAAAGACTTGCTTGCAAGCGGGGCACGGAGTGGGCACCGATGGCTCATCCGACCTCCTGCTCTGGGAAGCTACCACGACGCCCATGGAAACCGTGCGCGCAGGAGCGACGGTCTTTTTCCTCGGGATGATTGGCTTCGCTCCCTTCACCGCGTCCCCTGGAGCCGGCGGAATCTCCTCATCACTCTCGGTTCCAGCATCATCCTCGGGCTTGTCCGCGATCCCCTTCTCACTGCCCGTTCCCTTCTCCTTGCTCGCCTCCCCACCCGTGCGCATCTTCTTCGCAGGCGAAGCGGAAGTATCAGTGCCTTCCTCGCCGGGCGCGTCCCGACGACCAGGCGGCTTCTTCAAGCGTCCCGCCCCAGCATCGGTAGACTTGACTGACGCTTCAGCCTTTTTGGCGGCCTTTGCCAGCGCATCGACGGCATTGGCCGGAGCCTCTGGCACATCATCTTCAGCACCTTCGTTCTCGCCGGCGGCGGCGGTGAGAGTGCGCTTCCTGCGCATCGTTCGCGAGGTTCCTGTGTTCGACGGAATCCTGTGGTTTCAACTCTGCACTGCAGGGCGCGCGGTTTCACAGGTTGATGAGGGCCACTCTGTCTTGAAATTATTCATCTGTCAAACGGGGGGTATCATAACAGTTTCCAGCCCTCTCTAACTAAATAATATTTTTATCCAAAAGAAGCTGTGCTCCTTCAAGTTGCTGGCACACGCTGTCGAACGAGGGCTGCGCCCGGCAGCGCGCGACTTCGGGAACGTTCGCGGGCACACGTCGCTTACACTTGTGTTGGACAAAGAGGTAGGATTGCATCTCGGCGCCATCAAGGCCGCCAACAGGCGACGGTCCTTCGGATTGGGCCGCTAGTGTCCAAGCTTTTCCCGTCAGAAGAGAGCGCGAGAATGGCGCCATTTTTGCGAACGCGGGAGCTTGGGGTGCTTGTACTTTTGTCGTTCTCTGCCGTGCGTAGGTCCGAACCTTCTCTCTTTGCCAACGTTTCCCCATCTAGGAATGCAGGACGCCCCCTGTTGCTTCAGCGCCCAACCCTTTTGCGCACTGATTCTCACAAAACAAACTCTGCTCATCGCAGTGATGTTACGCATACTTCTTCCCTCCAAGGTGGACTGGCCAAGGCTGTTTTACACGGGTCTGTCCTAGTTGTCGATTACTGTTGCTCCCCTGTCATGACCCCGATCGCCGCTGGTCGTTCTTTTCCCAATTGCTCTGTGCGTTGCAGGACGAAGAGTGCTGCCAGGACCACGGCGGAGCTCGCAATTCCCACGGACGCTTACGAGAATGCGTATGCGGATATGCGGCCGTCGATTCCGGTTACGAGCTTCGGGCCGGCTGACGGCTCGCCCATTAAGCTGCTTCTTCCATCCTTTTCTCTCTCCCAAGGCTCGGATGGAAGTCGCGCCAAGGTGGCACGAACGACGCAACTGAGCGATGACAAAACGCAAAGGGCCTCGCTTTCGGAGAGGACGTTGCTAGCGGGTGATGCGCTAGCGAGTGTTGACCCCTCCAAGGCTAAGGCTCTGGCGGCGGCGCGGCTAGCAAGCAAACATGGAGCACTCGAGCGCGCCATGAAGGCTGAGCGACAGTCGAGTGACGAGGGGCCCTCGGAGCACGGTGCCGCGGCGCGGCTTGTGTACTCGAGCCAGCACTCGCAGCCTCACCTGGATAAGCAGATCAAGTCGTCGTCATCGTGGCTGGCGCAGGCCGTGATGGTGCTTGCGATCCTTGCCGGAGGTGCGATCTGCGGTGGTATTGGCGCTGTTTTCTACTGCTGGAAGACGCGCGACTTGACCCACGGCGACCAGGCTGCCAAGGATAGGATGCGTGAAGGAGCGCAGGGCAAGAACTTTGGGCGCCCCGCTGCGCAGTACGGGTCCTACGGCGCCAAACGTGGTAGATAGTGGTTGCAGTCCAGCTCATCAAGGCACACCCCGGTTGGCGCATGAGCACATCGGGTGACCTCAATTAGGCCAATGTGCTGTGATGTTTTCAAGAAGGTTGGGGAGAGCCCACTGGGAAGCCCAGTGGCGCATATTTCAACGTTGCAAGAATGGCTTAGAAGTGTACAGAGTCGTGGTTAAGAAGTCTGGAGAAGGTGCGCTGCATTGCGATCACATCATATCCTTACCCACGTTACACGTTTGATGCCCTGTTGAGGTGACCGCCCAGACGCTCTCACTTGAACAGCGATGTATCACTAGATTACACAATTCATTAGTAGAATACACATATCACCGATTCCTATTACAGCGTCGAACTAAACGAGATTAGTTCTGTAAGTGGTCGTGACGACCACAGACATCAATGCTGAACAGCACTCAATCTGCACACTTTGCGATACCCGCAGTGTAGGCTGCGCGGTTGTCAACTCTCTCCTGGTCGAAGTGGTATTTGCGCGCAAGCCCGGCGACGCATCGCGCGACACGCATGCTCCGCTTCGCTGCCATGTTGTCTTCTCGCACCTCATCTCGAGCCTCTTGCACAGAACGGTCCAGACTCCGCGCCTGGCAAGTACAGCACGCAGCATGTGAGTCGCTTTCCGTACGGACTTGAGCTCAGGGTGAGCTCAGGGCGGGCATCGCTTGCCACCTGAGCTGCAAGCTTTGACGCAGTCGTCGAATCAGTGAAGACCTTGCTCTGGATGTCCAGACTGCCGGGATCAGCTGCTGTGACAGTATCGGCCTCGCTTGAGATGGAATCGTCAAGGTCGTGGCGCACTCGCTTTTCGGCCTTCATCTTTGCCTCAACCTTCTTGACATGCGCTGAGAGCTTCGCAGGCATTGGTTCGCCCTTGCTATTCCTGCTGCTGATTTTGCCGAGCAACGACGCAAGCTCCAGTGCGTCATCGTCGTAAGCCTGGTTTGCTTCTTTGATCTCTTCGTCAGTCTTGATGATGGGTTCCTCAGCGTTTGAAAGTGACGTTTTCTCGGACAACTCTTTGTGGAGTGCTGCCTTGGCAGCAAGGCGCAACTCCGCTGCGCGCCTGCGGTCCCGGCTTGCAGATGCCCGATCCCTAATTTCTGCCGCCATGGCGTCCTTGCCTCTGTCCAGTTCCTTTTCCACCCCCTCTTCTTCCCTACGCTCGCGCTCGTTGAACTTTTGGACCAAGGGCTCGTTCACGTTCTTGCTCCCAGCATCTTCGTCGCGATGCACCTGCCCGGCGAAGCCCACACCCCTGCTACCACGGAACTAGAAGTCAGAAATGAATTGACGCTCCGATTGCCTGCCGCTGAGAGAGCTGCGCCCAGGAGCACGCAACCCTAGTTGCACCGATCGCAAGGGCCATTTTCAGACTTGCCCGCCACGCATCCAGCATGATCGCGACAGGCAATGCAGCCTTCCAACTAGCCATGAAAACAGCAAGTTGTAATAAGCACGTGGACCAGGGCCCTCGATGCTGAAAGGGGAAGCTGGAGGCTTACAAGCTCTTGTCAGTGTTGTCAATCTCGGAGAGGTCCTCGACTCGGACTTCTGCTGCCTGGCCGGGAGCATGACGTGCTCCCTTGTCGGCAGTAAGGAGTACTGCAGAAGTAGTCTTGAAAACTGAATGCGCTGTGCCTGCCGTCGCCTTGCCAAGACTGGCTGTGCCCGGCACCGCGAGAGGCGCCGAGAGCAGCGCCTCTTCCTTGTTCTTGCCCAGCCAGACGCTCACTTCATGCTCCCCCGCTTCCACCGGCCGAGTTCCCCACAAAAACGCACAACAAGCCGCAGCAAGACACACTGTAGCGAGCAACCATGGTGTCCGGTCGCGGGCGATGCCCATCTGCTCCTCTGTAGCCTCGAGCCTCTCAAACACGGGGGATACCTCTGAAGCCTCCCGATTTACCACTGTGATTGGAGGCGCTCCGCAAAGTCATGACTGCACTAAAAGTTAACCTTTGTCGAGGTGTGGAGGGGAGGTCATGCCGCTTCTGGGCGCCTACCCATCCTGTCTGGGTCAGCCGCGCCTGGCCGCAATTTGGTGAGGTGGCTCAGCCGATTTAGGCTGCGCTCTTGTCATTTCACTCCTTGTTCGTGGCGCGAGGCGGAGAACAAGGGGATTGTGACCAGTTGGGTTGCAGCGGGCACAAAGCACAACCCTGTTGATCCGAACGAGATGGAGTCGCGCGATGACATCAGGTCGGTAGCTTTTTCCACCCGCAGTGATTCCACCGCGCCGCTCACAAAGTCGGGCACTGTGCGTGAGTCCCGGCTGTGCTGCAAAGGGCGTGATGGAGATGCTGGACAGGTTTGCTCTGTCTATCTGCTGACAGGGGTAGAGACTAACTTGGGTTCCTCTCTTTGAGAGTCGTTTCGCCTGACTGACTGCAGCTAAAGTATTGCGCCCTCTAACCGATGTCATGTGTTGTGAACTCACAGAAATGCGCTTGAGGACTTGTACGAAAAAATGGGGCTGGCCTTGACGTGCGCAAAGATCGTAGTGTTCTTTGACGGTGAGCACCACCGTGGCGTGAACAAAGCGCCCCAACGCGGGCCTCCTGCAAACCTGGTTGATTTATTGAAGATCCGTGCTGTGGCATGTCGAATCGTCGAACGGAGTGACCAGATTTCTATAAGCTTGAGTGCTGAGATGGCGACAAGTTGAGCCCTTCGTTGTAACACGCAGGATATCAAGTTGTTGATGAAGATGGAAAGAAGTCTCAACATTCCGACTTTTTCGAGGGAACGATACAGGTAGCGTGGTCCTGCTCGAATCTATCACGCCTTGCAGCTCCGTCCATTTGTACTGAAAATAGTTGCTAGCCTAGCATTACCCCTATCGCTTTCCAGGAGCACCGTGCATATGTTGTTTCCTACCCGTTTCCTACCACGAACCTCGGTTTTGGTTCTCGTTCCCTGTCTTGGCAATTGAACGGTGTTTGGGCCGGCAGAGGGTGGATGCCCCTAGCCATTCATTCCAGAAGCTGCAGCGGGATCATCAGCAGGATAAGCGCTTCAATAAGCCTACAGTTTTCCGCGGCGATCTTCTGAGCCCCCAGGTCTGTGACTTGTACGATATCCTGAGCAGCATGAATCGATAGGGGAAATCTGGTTCACTCAAATTGTAGCAGAGAGCGGCGCTTCACACTATAAATTTTGTTCGCAGCCTTTTCAGTGATTCTTGCGGTTGTCACATAGCATGGCTGTACGCATTCCAAAGCATAACTTGCGGCAGGTATTCATGATGATGGCTTACGTGGCCTTTGAGGATGGCGACCACTGGGACCTGGAATTCAAGACGCTTGCCAGCAAACGACCAGCCCGAGAGAATGAGCAAGGAAAGTGGCGGGACGTCATGTGCAAGGACGAGGAGCAGCCTGCAAATGTGTTGGAGAACATCGCCGTGCAGGCTCGGCAACTGGGCTTCGCGATCGACCGCACAGCTGGTCGTACAGCCGCGCATTTTGTCCGTGAGGTGGTGCAGCGGGAACTTGAGCTGGTGCTACGGTTGTTGGCGCTAGATGCTGGCCGCCCAATTGAAACGAGAAGGGCTGCGAGTTGCGAGACGGCCGCAAAAAGTTCCTCTGCAAGTCAAGTGGAGAGATTGCGTCAGCGGATGGATGCGGACGTCCGGGTTGCAATGCAAAAGATTAGTGATGGTTGTGAACCTGGAGTGGCGGCGCATCTGGATGCATGGGTGTCGCTCATGCACAAAGCTTCTGAAAGGATCGGTTCCGTTCCCGGCTCTACCTCGGTGCCGCAGAGGAAAAAAGGTGTCTGCGAAGAAAGATCTGAGTGGAAAAGCGTAAGACGAAGAGTCAAGCAACAGTCAGACTCTGCCGGAGAGCCAGAGCCTGAGGGTGCTGATGAAATCGGAAGAAGTGGGCGTACAAACAAAAAGTCAGATGCTGTGGAGGAGGCAGAAGTGGAGCCCGGGGGTGCTCTTACAGTTGCACTTGGTTCGGATGAGGAAGTGCCTCTTCGACACTTCGGGTCTCACGCAGCAGAAAAGCCACCGCACGACAAAGCCACAGGTCGAAATGAAGGGCCAACTTGCTGGGTCATCTTCCTTGATGAGAGAGGCAAGGTTGCTGCAAGATATAAGCGTCTTCAAAAAGGGACAAAAACGAAAGGCGCAGAGATCATGGAGAATGGCAATATGGTGGTACACCACACTAAGTGGGAGACGAAAGAAAATGGTCGCATCTCTTTGAACGGCGCACTAGTGAGGTTCAAAGAGTTTGGCACAGATGCAAAAGAGAAAACGTATTTGACTTTGGGACACGGAGTTGACGAGCACGTAAGTGACGAATTCACGTATAAGAACCAAGACGCTATCCGCTCGTCGCATACAGCCGAGAAAGCCCCTGCTAAAGACTTGACATCAAAGAGTGTAGTGCGAGACGGACAGGACACAGAAGCTGCAGGTGCAAGCATGAGTGAGAAAGATTGTGTTGGTGTGATTGCAACCTGTGATGATTCTAACGAACAAGAATCGCAAGAAGGAAAGATGTTTGCAGAGTTGAAGGAAAATTCCGTCTCAATCATTGATGATCTGCATGGGCTGAACCCATTTGCTGAGAAGATCGGTTTGTTCATCCTCGAGGAAATCAAATCGCGCAAAGGGCAAGCAGAGAAGGTGTCGGTGAAGTCACCAACAGAGATACCTGAAAAGAACATCGTCACTCTTCGCCTCAAAGTTAGAACTGAAAAGGATGCGACTGCAGCGCTCCAAGTGGCTCATGTTTGTTCGGAGACTGACTTTGGGAATTGTGTGAGAGACACGGTCGTGAACTTGATAGAGGAGGGTATGTGGCCTAAGTCTGCGAAGCGCTTTCCCGTCACAGCGCTCACCTCCCCTGCAAGTTTGGGTGTGACCATCGAGCGCAAGTCGTTCAACGCAGAAAAGGGAAGCGTTCTTCTTGAACTTTCTTTGCCGCTGGAGCCGTCCGAAGCCAGACCTTCGTCTGCTGGCAACGAGGCACCTACAGCGGTGGGCGTCTCCGTTGGGGGCCTTGGTGTTCGGCGGAAGTTTGGAGCACCGAGCGGCCCCACGTCCCGTGAGAAGTTGGACAAAGAAAAAAAGAAGCAACGGACCAGGGTCTTGCCAGCTGGGGTGTCTGCTGATGGCAAGGGACCGCCAATTGGGGCTAGAGCGGATCAGATCCGGCTCAAGCGGCCACCACCTGCCCCCCGGAAGAAAATGCAATTCAGTGGTGCATCTCCTGCTGCAGCGACCATTGCGAAGATTGTGCCAAGCAGCTCGGTTGCGAAGAGCGGTGATATCGAAAAAGCACCGAACGACAATACCTGGCGCATCCCCAAGCTGAGCAGAACGACCTCCCGTCCACCCTTGGACAGAGGATCTTCGTCTTCCGTTGTCCGTGATTCGCGCTTCAGCGAGCTGCCTGTAAACGAAGTTCCTGTTGTCCCGTCACTGGAAAAGTTTGGCAGCAGCGGTCGCGGCTCGTCTCCATTCCTTCTTGGGCACTCAACGGAATCGCAAGACTCTGCCTGGGATCAAGGCATTCGGCGCGTTGACCCCCACCACGACAATGACGGATCTACGCTGCCGCTCAAGGCGGGCTTGCAGCGAGTGATCACATCAGATACTCGGATGCCTCCTCTCGCAAACGAGCCTAAAGCCGCCGTTCTTTTCTCAGACCACGGGAGCAAGCGCTCTCGGTTCAACGAATCTGATTGCGCGGCGAGCCCTGCAACGAGGGGAGTAGCGGTGACTCGACAGGGCGTTATGGACGCTGGGCAGGGGAGTGAACTTCCAGAGTTACCTGAAAATCTTGAGCCTGCGTTCAATGCTGACCTAGACCCTTGGGCCGGTGTTGGTGCGTGGTCACTTAACGGCAAACACGGTACGATCCTTCAAGGGCCTCGCGGCGAACAAAACGATGTGGAGCTGTACCCTGTGCGTTGGGTCACTGCGGAGTCTGAGGCGATGCTCATCGGGCGCAACCACCTCATGGTGAGACTCTCACTGCCAAGTAATGTAATAATCTTATCTTCGCATAACCTGATCACCCCCACAAATGTACTACTCAACGCACCAGGCTGTGCTGAAGGAAATGGTTGAACTGCAGATCATTGAGGAGGTGGCTGATGAATCGGAGTTTCTTGCAAGGCCCTCAAAGCTGCACCAGCTTGCCGCCCTGGAGTGGATGGCTGTCCAATCCTCGTACTCGACTTCTCCCCGGCGACTGCGTGAGTTGGCGGACAAGCAGTGTGATCAAGCGATCTGCTCCATCGGTACTGCATTTGCGCGGGAACACCACGCAGGGCGCTGGGGTGGGTTGGGCGCCAAGTTTGTCTTGCTCTCGGTGGAGGGCGCGCTGTGGAAGCATATCGCTCCCGAGGTGGCGATGGACACCGCCCCCGCGCTGCGTGAGCAAACGCCTCTCATGGTCGCTACCATCCCGGCCCAGTGAGAAACCACGAGAGACAGTTGGCACGAAGGCAGACAGGGCGTCGTGCACTCTTCTGGTCTGTGCAATGGACAAGACTGTCGCGTGATGCACCACAAAATACCAACTGTGCCGCAGATCCAGGCGAGATTGTCACGCGATTCGGCAAACCCTTCAACCTGATTGATTTGCATGCTTCAAAGCTGAGAACGTGAGTAGCCAGGTAGCAATCTGTATTTTTTTTTGCGATTCGTACTTTTCATTCGTGCGAGGCGGTGAGAGGGAGACTCGATGCAAGTTCAGAGGAGAAAGAGCAATTCGTCGGCCATCACGCTCTCACGGTCGAGATTGCGCGCACGGAACGCTTGCGCTGCGGATGCGACAGCAGCTCGGCCACGAGCTGCTTCAACACCCGAGCGATTCGCCTCTGACTCTTCGCACGCCTTGAGTAAAAGTCGCACAACTGCGACCTGCACCGCAAGCGCACCTGTGTGAAGCGTCCGGCATAGCAAGTCCCATCCCTCTTCGTCCGCAAGCGCCCGCCAGCTGCCTTCCTGCCATGCACACGCGCTCTCTAACGCCTGCGCTGCTGCCGCCTGCGACTCCGGTACGCCTGTCCGCACCACACGTAACAACGCGCTGAGTCCACCCTTCTCGCGCATCCTCGCCTGGCTCCGGAGGTGGCGACTGCGACAGCAGACATTCAGGGCACCGCACGCCTCGGTCCGAGCGTGGGCATCCCCGAAACGCAAAATGCGAAGCAGCGCAGGCACCGCGCCCCAGCGGTGGAGCTCATCCTGCAGGAGGCGCGCGTCCTGCTCACCGAGCCGCCCGGAGCCTCCGAGCCTCCGGATCGCCACCGCCGCCGCGGTCTGCAACGCTGCTTGGCCGTGTGCCCCAGCCGCCATGGCCACGAGTCGGCGCACTCCACCCGCAAGAAGCATGCGCTTGGTGTTGCTCCCGTGTCCTTCGCAAAGTGTCGCAACAGCTAGCGCCGCCACGGCACCGACCGACGTCTCGCCGACTCCATCGAGCCCCCATTCGTCCAGTAGCGGCACCGCCTCCTCCACCAGCCCCACTGCGCCCAGCTCCTCCTGCAGTGGCACTAGCGCCATGCCAGCCATGTCTACGACCCGAAGAATCAGCAGCGCACGGGTCCCCATAGCCCGAGGCGGGCCTTTGAGACGGGCCGCTAGCGCGCGGCAACCCCCCGCGTCCTTCAGTGCCCCGGCACCTACCCCGTTGTCGCGCACTGCGTCGGCAAGGGCCGCGAGCGCGTCGGCCTCCCCCGATTTGCCCCAAGTTTCCGCCTGCAGCATCCGCACCAGAGACCCGACATCAAACCCAGCTCCTCGGGGAGCTCCACCAGTGCTCTCAGCCAAGATACCGGTAAAGCTACCGAAGAGCCTTCTCCCTATCCCATTGCTAGACACTGATAACCCCCCCACAGAGCTGAACGAGCCCCCCCCCGCCGCCGCCGCTGCCGGCACCCTCGTCACGTCCTCGTCCATGGCAGGCGACTCAACCACGCCACGCAGCCCCAACGGCGATGACCCTCCCGCGACCAGTGCGAGCGGAGACTTCCAGGTCCACCGAGATGGCTCTTTCTCACAAGACTTGTCCCCAACTCCCCAATTCCAGGCCGCACTGTTCCGAACAGTGCTCTCTGTCTCTCCATTTCCCCTCGAGGCGGGTGTTTCTGTCAGCGAACCCGTCCCGATGCGTACCCCCGTTACCTCCGGGCTTCCAGATCCCAAGCCCGACAAGGTGTCCTTTCCACTGACCTGCAGGCTATTTTCCTGAAATCTAACGCCCTCGGACCCGCGCTCACGCGGTACAGGACTGAAAAAAGACCTCACCGCGCCTGCAACGCGCTGCAGAGGCGAATCCTGTATTCCAACGCCTTGCGCAGCACCCGGTCTGTCCAAGTCTTGCAATGGTTCGTGATCTCCGCGATACTGATGCTTCCGTGAAACACCTCGATCGCCACCGTCGTTCGATTCTAGATCGGCCACTTGCAGCCTGAGTTGCACTGTCCCTGATATCATCCTGCCGCCTCGCGATCAGTGAGATGCACAGCCACAAGCGCACGGCTTCATTTGGGCACGGAACACACTCATCCTTGGCCCTTTCTGCCCGCTGCAGCTCCAGTCGCGCCTCAGCATTCTCCCGCGCCAGGCGCTGCGCTTCCTCCGTCTGCGGCGGCGCGCCCGTGCGACTCAGCATCCGAACTGCCTGCATGCTATCGGGGCATCGCAACGTGATAACACCAGTTGGGAGACGCACCCGGCGGCTGGCAGGAGCTTCTTCACTCG
>Ga0209335_10005569_pt1 | contig 11517 bp, 3 predicted proteins | sample COG_09_FD_184753 | JGI IMG/M metagenome (GOLD analysis project Ga0209335, IMG submission 184753) | Pelagic Microbial community sample from North Sea - COGITO 998_met_09 (SPAdes) (version 2) | ecosystem: Environmental > Aquatic > Marine > Neritic zone/Coastal water | place: Helgoland, sampling...
GCCGACATGGAAGAGCGTTACCTCAAGCAAATACCCAACCAACACCTCGGCTTGTGCGGAGTCATGGGTGATCACGGGCAGCCAAGAATCATTGTTCCAATTTCACAGCAAAAGCGCCTTCTGCTTCAAACACACGAGGACTTGCTGCATCAAGACCACTCAAGAGTACACAAAATCTTGCGCACGATCTATTATTGGCCAGGCATGGAAGCCACAGCAGAAAAATTCATCACAAAGTGCCAAATTTGTCAATTTAACAAAAATAGGCGACTGCATCTAAAATCCTCTTTTGTAAAAAGAGGGATTAACGAACTTCCGCTACCTCGGCAACAATACGGATTTGACTTTTACGGTGTTCCAAAAGGAGAAATATTGGTCATCGTGGACTTGTGCACAAGGGAAACGACGCTTGTTTTCATGTCCACAAGAGACCAGGACAAGGTGGCACAAGCAATATTAAACAATGTAATTTTCCTAAGAGGAGTCCCGACTGTTCTGCGTAGCGACTCTGCGCCAGAGCTGGTTGCCGGAATTGTTAGGGACATCAACAAATACCTCGACATTTCCCAAGTCCAAACGGGTGGATACAACCCCAGAGGAAACGCCATTTGCGAAAGAGCTAACCAAACCATCGGCGCAATGCTGCGAAAATGCGAGGATCGCCACTACAAGAATGTCAAAAACTATCTTCCAGCCATGGCATTTGCCATGAACTGCACGCACTCAGACGCCCTAAATTGCACCCCTTTCGAAGCCGGGCACGGGTTACCTGCCCGAACCATCGCGCAAGCAAGAGCCCACTCCGCCCAAGTGCAATTTCGTGCTGGGGGCAACGACGACATGTGCGTCCAGGACATATCAAAAAAGTTCGACGCCAGCATCCACAAAGACACCATGGAATTAGCCACGCAAATGTGGTGGGCCGCACAACAAGAAAGCGAATACCAACGCAAGCTCACTAGTGAAAGGCTAAACCAAGCTGGTAAAAAAATAAGCACAAAAGCCTTCAATGTGGGAGACGAGATTTATTTCTACAAACCCCCCAGCCAAGACCAAGCGTTAGCCATGGGCCGCAAAGTAAAACACATGGCACATTATCATGGTCCGGCGGTCATCACCGAATCATTGGGGAGCAACTCTTACAAATTCTCCTATGAAGGAAAGGTATTCCAGCGTGATGCCGGCATGATCTTTAAATACTTCCCTATGCCAGAGGATGTTTCCTGGACGGACGAAAGGCACCTCTTAAAGCCCTCCAAGCATAAATCCTCAACGCAATTATGGCCAGGCGAATTTATCATAACAAAGGACGACGAAGCTTCAGCAACGTGGTACGTCGCGCAGGTCGCACAAGTCTTACCAGACCGCGTAAGAGTAAACTATTATACAACCATCACGCCGCCCCTTGAGGACTACAACGCCGCAAGCCCCTCCTCGCGCCTCAAAAGGCTCAGCGAGACTACGTTTCAAAGAACCTGGTGCCTCGAGCTCGGAAGAGGCAAGGCCACAACAATTCCGCCCAAGGAAAACAGAAGAGAAAAGGATCTCTATCGCGGAGACCTACCAAGCAACGAATGGGACAACTTATTTTTGATTCGCAACGTCGCCCTTCAGGCCGACGGTCGGTTAGACGGCAAATCAGCTAAATTAGCTGCAGAACTCCACATCCCACATCACCAAGGTGCAGGTGGAGATGATAATTTCGAGTACGTTTAATGCCAGGGACATGTGGCCACATGAAAATGTGGACACGGACACCTGGCCATGAGCCTCTCCGGTGCATAACCTATTACCCCCCAGAGCAGTAAATCGCCTTACGGCTGTGGCTCAAAAAGGGAGCGAGATCGGGAAACCCTCACGAGGGGAACGAGAACTGGCAAGGGAAAGCTTAATTGATGAAACGGTCAGCACACTGAGGATTAGGCATGCTCTAAAAAGCGAACAAGAAAACTACACGAAGACCCAGACTACAAGAAGAAAATTTTAAATGGGAAATTTCATTAGGAAATTTTTCCCGTAGCATAGAATAGAATTAGAAGCCCTGCTCACCCGTCGCAGCTCACTCCCAGCAGATACAAAATTTCAAATCAGAAATGGCTCTCGGTGAAAGTGCGGCCCCAGGCAACCCAAGGATAAAGGCGCCGTGCATTTAGCAGCCCCTCCTAAATTTTGGAAATCAACACAAGCGATTTCCAAATTTCAAAACCCGATGCGCGTCACACGCGTGGCCGCGTTTGGTGCAACCGCAGCTTTCCGTCACGAAGGTTTGCGATGCAGACTCAGCGTTATTTCAAAGAAGGACTTCGCCAGAGCACACCCGTGATCCCACCCTAGATCTCACGGAGCCACCAAGCAAAGAAGCTAGTGGAGACAGAAGTACGTCGGAGCGCCCTGTCCGCTTCCGTTCTACTTTCAATTGTTCCACCCAGCAACCGTCTCCTCAGAGGCGGTGACTGTGTGTGGGGGCATGTCAGAATGTAGATCGCTCTCAAGATTAACAGCCGTTCATCTTGCCCGTGGCTTGGCGCCTCCTGCTCTTAGCTAGGGCCGGTTGTGCTAAGGCGCGGGGTAACCCCGTTTGTGCGCGAGCAGAGCGCGGGTTGACTGCTTAAGTGCCCCCTCGGCACACAAGCAGAAAGGACACAATAGAAGACATAGACGGGCGCGTCGGTGAAGGTAAGACTGACGGCCACCTCGGTCGCAAAGGCAAGACTGATGGCCACTTCGGTTGCAAACCGCTGACGCGCATAAAGTAGTTTTAGATAATAATTTCATTGGATGTTATGTTGATCTTTCCTTCCAACTTTAGTTGTGACGCCGAGCCTATTTGAAAGGCGATTGGCTTCTTAGTTAGGATCAACATGAATTAATCAGGAAGTACTTGCAAAGGTAAGACTGTGCCTGCAAAGGTGCGACTGAAATGTTTGTACTGCCGGGAACAGGTTATTGATTCCTCGGCTAAATATTTTACATCCAATAGAAATACTTTATCATGTCTAACTTTAATCGTCTTGTGAAAATGGTTCTCCTCGTTGCTTGCAACGAGAGTGCCCGAAAAAGGAGGAACGATCCCCGCGTCGTTCTCTGCCTTCACTTCTTCAATTCTTCTACTTCCTTCGTCTACCGTCTTGTACGTCTTCCCGCGCACCCATACGGTAAGTACAGTTTTGACATCTTCTGCAGAAGATCGCTCTTGACGCGTGTGCACACGTCAGTAAGATGGCAACCCCAGACTTACCTGCGGATGAGCGAAGACGAAACCTCGATGGCGACGACTCTGACGACTCTGATGAGAACGTTCTCGTGGTCGAACGTATACCTCAGGAGGTGAAGGCTCCATCGGACGACGCGAAGATGTCCAGCGACAAGCCCGCGTCTGGTTCCGCTCGCAAGAGACCAGCCTCCGAAGGATTTGATATGCTGAAGACTCTCGGCACGTCCACGAAGAAACGGAATACCGAAGGTCACAATGGACATGCGCTTGATAGGCGCACGAAACATTGGAAGGATGACCCTAAATCCTCCAGTGACAACTCAACAGACCCTGACGGAAGCAAGAATGCCTCTCTTCGAGCGATGCATCCAGATGTATCTGAGCAATTGGAAAATCTCTCCCAGCTCCTCCAACTCATGAAACTCCACCAAGAGACCCTCGACGCGATTCCCCCTCCCAATACCAAGGACAAAGACCTCAAGAAGAACACCACGCAGAAGGCATATTGGAAGCAGCTGCAAGAGAATCGCAAGGTCTTGAAGGAATGCGTCAACCAACTCGCCAAGTCGGTGAAGGCGCTCAAGCCATTTGCAGACTCATCTGGCGACGTCGGTGTGGTTCACGCCGATCTGCAGTCGTACAAGAACTTTGTTGACAAGCTCGAGAAGCATGGTGACGCGTTCGAAGAAAGGGCCAACGCCCTGAATACCAAGGCCGAGGAGGTACTGAACTCCGTATCGTCCCTCCAGGACTCTTCAAACACTTTCTCTCAGCTTCAGGAATCCTCCATGGACGCCTCTGAGAAGGCTCAGCTCAGCACCACCAAGACCCTCGACCACATGGGCAGCACCATCAGCGATATCCAACGCTCGCTCGACTCACTGGTCAAGATTGCCAACAAGAACAAGAACAGCTTCTGGGGGACAAAAGATAACCCCGATCCAGACAATTACGTCAAGAATTTTACTGGTCGCCCACACCTCGGCCACACCAGCGACCGCCACGCCGACAGGAAAGCTGCAATGGACGACAAGGTCGTTCGCCACAACTTTGATCAAAAGAAGGCCACCGAGAGAGCAATGACATTTACAGGATCAGTGTACGACCTCGCCCTCACTGATGCGTTTTGCGGCAAACTTAATTTCAACACCTTAGCGAAGTTGTTTCCCGATTGGGACGACGTACTCCATTTGTTCAAAGAGAATCGCGCGCCATCGGACTCGCAAGCTAAAGAGCTTGGAGTGAACTTCTTCAAGAAAAATTCTGAAGGAAGATTCCCCTTCTACGAGAGCTATATGCAACATCGCTCCTCTGGTGAGCGCTCTTCTCAAAGCTTTTTCATGATGTTCTACGAAGCTCTACAGAAACGCGATGGAAGGAACTCTGGTCAGCGTCTTGAATGCGAATGTACGTACACCTACCTCGGTGACGACAATCTAAAGGAACGACGACAACACTCTAGAGTTGGCATGAAGCACAATCCTGCGAGCCTCCACTGGAACTCCACAACCGCGACACTGACAATTCACCCGGTCGAGCACAGCAAGTTCAGCGAGTACCTCCCCAACTTGAAACGCAATCCTCTTTCCATGTACACGAAAACAACGTTCGAACGCAAGCAGACTCGCATGTTCCTGCGAAACGACGACTTCGACTTCCCAGTGTACAAGGATATCGATGCCCTGTTCTTCAGGAGCGCAGCTCTCTATATGATGCGAACCATTATTGATCGAGAGAACTTCAAGAAAGCAAGCGTTCCTGGAGGATATGAAGCGCGATACAAGCCAACGTACTCGGCCGCCATCCGTGGGCTTCGACAAGTACGTGGAGCATTTTCGTGGAGGCGAATTGAAGGTTATGTCCCCGAGCTACTTGCACAACTTTCCGTGGAATTTGTCAATCGCTTCAGGGCGGCTATGTATGCAGATACGCGAACTCAGTCCCAGCATGAGCTTCACCTCCAGTGCGCGTCAGAAGGATCACCTTCAGGCAAAGCGTTCAATGGGAAAATCGTGAAGTATGTTAAAGCTAGCCCTACTTTCGACTCCGACGAATACGACGGCATTGCGAACCTTGACTATGGATACGTCCAAAACATCAACAGGTGGAGAGCGCATGTTATCGCGTACCTCAGCGACGAGATTACTCGTATCTTGGACATGGGCCAAAATCAAAGGAAATTGGACGAGCTTTATGTGCCTGCGCGTGGTCTACGGAACAGGGCCATTTCCAAAATCGAATCTTTCATCCCCAACTTTGAAGCCGTCGTTGCAGACGCAAGCCGCGCCAAATAAGTTACGTAGAACTCGAGCTCGGAGAGCACCCCCCGTAGTATAGTGCCTGCGCATACTGCAACCCAAATTTCTCTTTTTTAAAAAAAAAAAACAAATATCAATAAAATCCAACTTACTAAAAATCTCGCGCAAAAATGAGCAGCGAAAATACATACCAGCGTACAGGAAGTACCCACAGCGGCAGATCCGCGTCTAAAGTCTCCAGCCTACTAGGCAGAGCACAAAATAGCGAGCACTTACAACCGCTCAGCGACAGCACCGTTCTTGCGGAAGAAAAATTCCCAGAGCAAAATCATACTATGGTTAAAGATTACTTAGATGTAGATTGTGACTACAACGACCTATGTAAATTTTTATTCCAGCGCGCAGAAAATTTACAAAACTGCAGCGCCCACGAAAAAGAACTTTTTCGCAAAATCCAGTTAGAAAAACAAGGCGATTGGTTTTTAAGCGCCACTAAAATAGCGCCTTGGCCGCCAATACGGCTAAAAAACCACGTAACGCGGCTTTTAGCCATTACCCTCGACTTTGTGAATATGGTGTTTAAAAAATCGCGCATGTCCAATTCGGCCATGACGGCTTTATTTACCGCCAATATTACAGAGGCGCACCAAGCCATGGCCTCTGCCTCGGAATACTCGGCGCAAGTATGCCACAAGCTTCTACTGGACCATCCGTATACGCTAACCCCAGAGTGCAAACTGGACATTGTGGCCTATAACAAAGATAAATTTCCAAATTTGGTCGCCAGGATAGCCAACGGAGAGGGCCAAGACAAAGATACAGCAATTAGCCAACTGGCTGATCAAAATAAAATTGTCACGGCGGCGTTAGCCCAAATCCAATTGGTAGTTAACCACCAAATCATACGCATGATAGGAAAATTACTAACCCCTGCAAAGCGCAATGGGCTGATACTGCCCAAACTAAAATTGGCCTTCACCACCCATTACGCCCAACAAGCGCTCAAACCCAAAGAGGAACGCGTACCGTACAGCGCAAAAACGGCTATAAAACTTTTGGAAGAAGAATGCACCGGTAGCACAGCCGCGCAACAACAGAAGGCTAAACGCAATTTGCTTTTACACACTCGCACACCTAAAATGCAAATTTTGGATTGGTTCCTGTCATTTCGCGTGCTTTTTACAGCATTGCGGATCACAGGGGCACAAACCCCGGAAAACGACAGTGATGAACACCGCGACCTCTTCCATGAAGTTTTCGCTCCTCAGCTATCCCAGCACGAAATTAACCTTCTATTCTCTAGAGGATACGAAGACATGTGTGATTCTAATTTTGTGTTCGAGGAGCTCAACAAGGAGCTTGCGATATGCCATGAAATTTTTGGAAAATTTACAATTGACTCGCGCGTGCGACTATTTTTAAATACGCGTGCGGAATCGTACGAAATTCCGGCCCCGGCATTCTTATCCAATTCCTCCAAACGGACCAAGGACCGACAAAAACCCGCCAAACGGCAGCGCGCATTTTTGTCCAACGAAGCATCTCAAATCAAGCCTCGGGACTACTGCACAAACCCAATTTGCGTCTCCGCCAACACGCACAAAAACCACACGGTAGCCGTGTGCACGCGCAACTCCGCAAATCCCTACCGAAGCAATTTTCGCCCCAGGGGCAAAGGAAAAGGCAAAGACAAAGGGAAATTTAAAGGCAAAGGGCGCGGTGGCGCGCGAAATTTTAGCCAAGCCAGGGGCCTTAACCCTAAAGGCAAAGGCGGAAAAGGCAAAACACCAATTCCCCCTGTGAAGAAAATCGACGGTCAGCCCTACGCAGGCATTTGCTTCTTCTGCGGCAAAAGTGGTCATAACGCGGCCAACTGCAAGGCCAAAGCCAAATTGCAAAGCCAACCAATGTTCATAACTGCCAGCACGTCATTTGTGGGGCATCATGCCGATAGTCTACATAGAATGTGTGACGCTGTAGGAAACTCCAACACGTGCCAGCACTGTTACCACCCGGCCTGTCCCGGCATTTCCTCCAATGAAAACTGCGCCAACATCATCCCGGGCGCACGGCAAGCCGAAGCGTTATTTATTAACAGCGGGCTACGCAATCTCGTGGAAACCATTAAAGCTGACTCCTCATCGGGTCTTCAGAACCAGCATGATCAGCTGCAATCCAGCTCTGTCTTGCTATCTAACCACACTGATTCTTGGGGGCAGCAGCAGCATGACCAATGGCACACAGCAGAATGGTATCCCACTTATAACGCGCCGCAAACATGGGCGTGGGGGCACGAACCCGGCTATGCCAACAACGGCCACGCACACGAAAGTTACACCAACTTTGACAACCCAAACTGGCAAGACACAGCCATTTGGCAACAAACCGACCCAGAATGGCGCTATGGCCACACTCACCCTTATGCGCCAGTCGACTCTCAAATGCTTGTAGCCAACGGCACGCACGCCGATTTCATGCTCGACACTGCCACAGAAAGCTACAACAATGTGATGGGCCCCAGCGGTCACGAAGCCAACCCGCAATGGCCAGGAGCATGGATCCCCCCACCACAGCCACAAAGCAGCGCGTGGCCCGATGAAACATCGGAGGGAAATTTGCCAGAAAAAGCATCGGCGCTAAATGCCGGCTACGACTCCGAAAACTCATCCGAAGAAAGTGAAAACGATGAGGACTGTGTAAATTCCGAGTCAGAGGAAATTTAGCAATCACCCCTCGCCACAAAAACAGCACCGCAAACACAATACGTTTGCGTGACTGAAAACAGCTTTTGCATCCAAAACGGGCGAGGTGGTAAAAATGCAAATGCCCCACCAAGATCTAAGCGAAACACAAACGGCCCGCTTAGATCCACAATCACTCAGGCCAGAATGTACATTATAATAAAAGGCGCCAGCGGAATTCCCGGCGCCCACACAACCACGACAAAGTTAGACTCAGGAGCCATAATTAATCTGGCCCACCAAAAACACTGTAACTACATTAAAAATTGCAGCGAATACAATCTCCCTCCCATTAAACTCAGCGGCATAGGAGGACAGACTGAAGCCCTCACGAAGGTGGGCAAAATCACCGCCCTTGTACGAGGCCAAAAAAAGACGACCTTCGCTTACATTATGAACGAAGAAGTCGCAGGAACCAAAGAAATCTGCCTTCTGGGCCTCAAAACCCTGATCCAATGGGACGTGGACCTCACACATCACATGCGCGACAGCTTGGTCGGCATAACCTCAGCGCTCAAATTAAACCACCACTGCCACCATGCCGCAGCTAAAAAAGCGCCGCACAAGAGGAAAGTCAAAAGATCTAACCTTTACAAAGCCGCCCAACAAGGGCACGTGTTTTACACGTCGGGCACCAAAGAAAAGGGCGTGGGAAAGGAAGCTTTTGCCGGAGTGAAGGGAATTTTAACAGGAAAAACAAAATTGCGAAAACATCTAAAACGCCTGCTTTCCTTTTCCGAGGCCAGGGCAACGGCAGCAAGTTTAAAACCCTTCGCCAATTCGCCACCAACAGACTCGCAGTGCATGCCGTGCACATGCGAGCTTCGCGTGTCCAAGCCCTTAGGAGAGGAGGAAATGAACATCCTAATGGCGGAATCCCTAGAGGAAGAAACTTCCCAAAATCTGATGAGCGAAATCCAAATTCGCGCCATAGTGGACAGAACCAGCAGCAGCTCCGCCAGCGAAGGAACCGATGGGGCAAGCACCATGCGACAAGGCGAGGAAACGATTAGCAAGTTTTCCAGAGAAGCCATGGTTCTTGGTCGCCAGGTTAAACCAAGCCTCCGAAAGCAAATTTTCGCCATTTATCAAGAACACTGCGGGCACGACAAAGTTTTCCCCCTTAAAAACGGGCCGCCAAAAATTTTAGAAATGTACAAAAATAAACCGTACAATTACGAGCTGCGGGAAGAATTCAAAAACGGAAGTCTCCCACTTCCCTCTGTCAAGGCATTCGACTGGTCCAGCAAACCAGCCACTTCAAAAATAATCCGAGACTTCATAGAGTCGACACCAGTAGTTTCACCATGTGCGAACCCAAGGTGCATTAGCCGCCTAGTCATTGTTCCTAAGCTGGATCCGGGGCAATCGAAAGATGCCACAGAACACGGTTTTAGGGTGACCGTAAATGCGCTTTTTAACAAGTGCTTGAAGCCAGCGGCCAGTACCATTCCCCTAGCAACCTCCGAGATTAAGAAATTGCATGGCAATAAATTTTTCTTACAAATAGACGGCCTCTCGGCCTTTTGGAGCATTCCAGTTGGAGAAGAATCCAAGCGCCTAACGGCCTTCCACACTCCACAGGGAATATTTTGTTGGGACAGGCTGCTAATGGGTGCTAGACCTAGCAGCGCCGTCCAGCAAGCAGCCTACCTGAAAGCCCTGGACGATTACGTGGATTCCACGTACTTAGAGCTTTATCCTGACCCAAAAGACCGATGCGGCATGGGAAACTCAATTAGACATAAATTCGCCAGCTACTGCGATGATTTAGCTGCCGGTGCACAAACCTTGGAGCAGCTATACATTTTATTTCGCGTTCTCATAATCACGTGCGCCAAAGCGGGCATCCAAGTTAAAGCGAGTAAGGCAAAATTTGGGGTGGAGGAGATCACCTTCCACAACTTTTTAATCAACTCGGAAACCACGAAGCCCAAACAGGCCAATTTATGCCCCATTCGAAACATGGGCATTCCAAGGGACGTGCACCAGGTGCGAGCCTTTCTAGGAATGTGTCAACAGCTCGCCAACTACGTCTCGTTTTACGCAATTATAGCGGCGCCCCTACACGCGCTAACCAAAAGTGACGGCACAAAATTTCCGCGCCCTTGGGTAGCCGGGAGTGCTTACGATGTGGCATTTCACAGGTTAAAAGCCGCGATGTTAGACTCGTCACGGTTTCTGTGGCACAAAGACAAGCGAAAACGATTGTTCATTGAGTGTGACGCCAGCGACCTCGGATTTGGAGCTGCTGCGTTTCAATACGAGCATCCCATTGAGGCAACAGGCGACGACGAAGGCATAGCAAGGCTGAAAGATAACTCGCCAAAACGAGTTGTCGAATGGATGTCCAAGGCATGGACAACCGACCAGCTAAAATTACCCGTCTTCTACCGCGAAAGCTTGGCGCGCTTAATTGTGCTAGAAAAATTTCGCAATTTAATTGAGTCAAACATTGACATGGGTATTACGGTTTACACCGACCACCTTCCATCTCTGTTTAAAAGCAGCCTCTCTAACAAAGGTCAACTCAGCGAGTGGAGAATAAACGAAGTTCAAGACTTAAACTCTGTTGTACAAACGCTCTACAAAAAGGGGCCTACGATGGTGTTGTCGGATGCCCTATCAAGGTGTTGCCAACCAGAGACCGACCTCTATGATAATGACCTCCCTAAAAAACTTGCCCTTTTGTTGGACCGCCTTCCAGAAAAAGTGCGAAATGTAAAATACGTGCGTGTAAACGCCAACAAGGACACACAAGCTGCGCGAAGAATCGTGCAAAGATGGCGAAGACCCAAAAACCCTGTTAGCCCTTTAGCACCACTAGCAACATCAGCGCAAGCTGACTTCATTATTGGGTTTCCACTAGACAAGGGCACGACAATTTTTAAAACATTGATAGAGCGAAGCCAACCATGCGCTATGCTACTACCTTTGTCGGTAATATCTAGAATTGCACAAGACCCGGCTACGGGAAACTATCTATCCGGCATTCAAAAGATCGTAGACGAATGCCCTAAAATAGTGATATCTGCGTTAAACCTCGCGTGGGTGATTTACTTAGGACCCAAAGATGCCATGGGCGTTGTCACAACCGAGGTGTTACACGCCAGAAACTCCAACGGTGAAGCCAATTCCGCTGAACCAAAACCAGGACTCACACACGCGCAGGAAACAATTGTCGGAAAGGAACACCATGACAAAAACTTTGGCTGCAACAAACACGAAGCCTACGATATTATGGATCACTGCATCGCGACATCCGCGTGCCTCCCGCTCACAAGATCGGCAGCCAAAGCCGAGG
>Ga0209335_10005577_pt1 | contig 11506 bp, 16 predicted proteins | sample COG_09_FD_184753 | JGI IMG/M metagenome (GOLD analysis project Ga0209335, IMG submission 184753) | Pelagic Microbial community sample from North Sea - COGITO 998_met_09 (SPAdes) (version 2) | ecosystem: Environmental > Aquatic > Marine > Neritic zone/Coastal water | place: Helgoland, sampling...
AGATTCATTTTACTGGCCAACTTCTTGCCAATTGTTGACTTCCCACTACCCATAAATCCTAATAAAAATATACGCATCAATGACTATATTCTCGTTCTATTTTACAAACTTTTATTGAGTACGAATCGTACCATTCAGTCACTCCTTTTTCTTGCGCTAGAGCATGCTCTTCATTTTTTTTCCAACTCGAAATATCTTCTAATGTTCTCCAATAAGAAATCGAAATATTTGTCTCGCCAGACGCAGATTCATATCCAAGATAACCTTTCTGAACTTTTGCTAGCTCTTGCATTTTTTCGGCCATTAAGGAATAACCATTATCTCCATCGCTTCTTTTTGAAACAAAAATTACTGCGTAATAAGGTGCATTGGAGTTTTTCACGGAAGCTAATTTATAAAAATTGAAATGGGAATCTTCAAGTTATTACATTTACAGTCTAATTTTAAGACTATGCGTGTAGCGACCAAATCTGATAGAACAAGAGTAATTGAAATAATATTCAAAGCTTATAAAGACAATCCTCGGTTTTTATCAATGATAAAACCTGGCACTGACGAGCAATTTAAAAAACGTTTAAAATGGCTTAGCGAATTTCTTTTTGATACAATAGAACCTTTAAAAAGTGTGTTCATAACCTCTCTTGGCGATGGAATGTGCATGGTTTATAAAAACACAGACAGAAAAGAAACACTTTACACCTGGTATTTACAAATTAAAATGGCTATTCGTGTTATAGGAATCTTTAGAGGTTTGGAAATCCTTAAACGTGAAGGTATGGTTAAAAAGCTTCGTCCTGCTGGAGAATACCTGTATTTTTGGGTTCTTGCTGTAGATCCTGATAAAAAAGGTTTTTTAGACATGCAAGAGATTCGTGACGAAGTTTATGCCAGAGCAGACAAAATTAATCTCCCAATTGTTGCCGAAACAACTGTTAAAAAAAATAGAGTAATGTATTTACGTTATGGTTTCAAAGAGTATAATCAATTAGAAACCAGTAAGGAAGTTACCGTCTATTTTATGAAGAGAGAACCGGGAACAGTGGAAGAAAGAAACAAAAAATAAAGCTATGCACTATTGTTTTTGTCGGACTTTACAAAAACTTAGATAAGTTTTGTAATTAATGTTTGCATAAAAAGAAATTGACGTTAAATTTGCAATCCCGATATAAAACCGATTCGGTAGCTCAGCTGGTAGAGCATCTCCCTTTTAAGGAGAGGGTCCAGGGTTCGAACCCCTGCCGAGTCACTTTTCGACTTTCAGTCGATTTCAAAAGCCCACAGTTTTCAACAACTGCGGGCTTTTTGCTTTCAAAGCCTTTCACCTACTTTCACTCTTGTCGTCTTTTTGTTCCGACATTGGTTCAATAAATGTCGTTGTTTTATGCCACGCCTATTGTCTTTATCCAAAAAAAGGCATTCTACCCCATTCAGCATATGTAACTATATAGTAACATTTATTGTGTTTTTTCGTATATTTGTAACAATAAGGTTGCACAATATGGCTATTTTAGAAAAATTAGATGGTGAAATAATGAATGAATTAGGTGAACACCTAAAACAACTCAGGAAAAACCAAAAATACAGTCAACTAGAGTTGGCTAACCAAATTGGCGTAAGCAGAAGGCTCATTGGTGAAATAGAGTCTGGTAAAGGCACCTCGTTACTCGTTTTTATCAAATTATTGAAAGTTTTTAATAAAACCGAAAAGCTATTAGAGATTCTAGAAAGCACTACTATTTCACCCAAAGATCTATTTACAAAAAGTATTAAATGAGTGTAGCTCAAGTTAAAATATGGGACAAATCGATTGGATACCTCTATTGGGACGAACCCAATCGTTCTGCAATTTTCGAAATTGATGAAACGTATGCTGATGCGCCCTTCAACTTCGCTCCTATTATACATGAGAATAAACAGAGAATAATAGAAGGTAAAAACTTTAACGATTTCTTTAACGGGCTCCCCCCTTGTTTTAATGATTCACTTCCAGACTCCTTTGGAAATACTGTTTTTAAAGAATGGATGGAATACAACAACATCAATCCAGCTGAGCTAAACCCAGTAGAGCGACTATTGTACGTTGGACAAAGAGGTGTTGGTGCCCTGGAATACAATGTCGGCAAAGAGCTCCCTATGCTTTCACATACAATCGACCTTGGTGAGCTTTCAGCTATTTCAGACAAAATAATTAAACGGAAATATGGACAAAAAGACCACTTAGATAATCCTAAAGCATTACTAAACATGCTTTTAATAGGTTCTTCTGTTGGTGGTGCCCAAGCTAAAATATTAGTTGCCATAAATGAAAAGAATGAACTACTAGCGGGAGACATTATCCATAACGAACCTGTTGATTATTATATCACGAAACTAGCCCACGACAAATCCGACATCTGGGGGATGGAGAAAAATTTTATTGAATTCACCTACAACGAAATTGCTAGAGAGGCGGGCATCGAAATGGCAGAATCGAAACTTATAACAAAAGGTGATTACACCCATTTTGCTAGCAAACGATTCGACCGTGTACAAAACAATAAGGTGCACATGCAAACGCTAAACGCAATAACTGGATTCTATGGAAGAAATACTGAATTCTCCTACGAAAAAACATTTCAAGTACTAGAGTATCTAAAAGTGCCTTATATACAAAAAGAACGCTTATTTACTCAAATGGTATTTAATGTAGCTGCTTCTAACCGAGATGATCACACCAAAAATTTCTCCTTTTTAATGGACAAAAAAGGAAAATGGTCTTACGCTCCAGCTTATGATATTACTTACCCCATAGACCCCTATTCTACTTTTAAAATTCAGCATAAAATTTCAATAAACAACAAGGTAAAAGACATCGAAAGGGCTGATCTATTAAAGGTTGCCCAGTTGGTAGGTATTAATCGACCAACCCAAATTATAGACAAAGTGAAGGAAGGAGTACTAACTTTCGAAAATCGAATAAAACAATATCAACTTAACAAAAACACGATTGATATAATAGTTAGGGAAATTGGGACTAATGCAAGTCTACTTTAAATAACAAGTACCAGTTCTGTCTTATTAAATCCACCATCAGCGTTGCCCTCGATTCATTATCCTTCAAGCTATTTAGATGCTAGGGCTTTTTTGTGCAAAGCGGTTAGGGTTAAAACAAGTCATATTTTGACTATAAATTGAGCACTTATCTGCACATTTTCTGACAGAAAAAGCTACTAAACCTTGTAGCGATGATACCTCTAAAACTTATGTGTGATAAACGCAAACCAACGAATGATGGAACCCTATTGAATAGTGTTTCGCATAACCGTTGAAAGATAAATCAGCATATATTTTCAGTAATAAAAATCTCCATTTTACTGTTACAACCTTGTAAAGAATCGTTTTCAGGCACTACACCAACATAAATTTGCTTCATCATTTTACTAACCAAAAACAATTACTATGAACGCAATTAACATTATTAATCCATATCGCTGGAACAACATGTGGGTATTTGACGATTCTTCTAAAGAATTAGATAAAGAACCCTTAGTAGAAGGAGCAGATACATTATTATCTATGCTAACAGACCAAGAGAATGCGATAATTACATTTTCAGAAAACAAATTTCCTTCTGCTGAGATTGTTGTAAAAATGACGGAAGATTTCTCTCATGTAAACGGAGGCACATATTACCATTGTGCACAATACGATCATAAATTATGGCTATGCCCTGCCCTACTAAAATATTTTACGAATCCACCTCCGCAAATACACTTTTCAATAAAATCATAATAAAATAAAACGCAACATCATGAAAAACAAGACCACACACTACTTAATCATTTTAGATAAAAGCGGATCAATGCAAGATTGTAAAGACCAAGCTATATCTAGTTATAATGAACAGCTCGAAAGTATCCAAAATCTTCAAAAGGAATTTCCTGAGCAAGATTTCACTATATCACTCACTGTATTTAATAATTATACAGACCATATATATTTCAACAATAATCCAAAAAAATCAGGGATTTTAAATGACAAGAATTATCAACCAAATGGAATGACAGCTCTTTATGATGCAATTGGAAAATCTGTTACTAAGCTTCAACATAAGGTAGGAAAAGCAGTCTCCAATGATCTCGCAAACGTTGTCGTAATAATTATAACCGATGGCTATGAGAACAGCTCAAAAGAATATAGCTATAAACATATATCAAGTATGATTAGGGAACTAGAATCAACCCGTAAGTATACTTTTAGCTACCTTGGATCGACTTTAGACGCTGTAGATATTGCACAAAAACTTAATATTAAAAGAAAAAATGCAATGAAGTTTGATAAAGAAGATTACAAAAGGACCACAACAGTTTTAAACAAAAGCTACATGGCAATGGCAATGAAAAAACGTAATTCTGAAGAGAATTATGACGATTTTCTTAATCATGAATAATTGTTAAATTAGCCTTATGATTAATATCCATCTAATAAGAAGCAACGAATACAACCTCCCAAGATATTGGGAGGTTGTAAATGTTTTACAAGCATTTGAAGGGCCTTTATCATTTATTTCTCATGAAAAAGAAATAGATATCGACCCAGAATTTTTGGATGAAGAAGTTGTTGGCGATAAAGGGTTTTACGAAACTATCCCTATGGCAAACTACTCCATGGCTTATGAAATGATTGATACTGATTTGGACGTCTCATACAAACCAAAAAAGCTTTTTACAAATCCCTTTAAAGAAAAAGACGTTTTAAAATGGAAAAACATATTCAAAGAATGTAACGACTTTAGAAAACACAACAACATCGGGAAAGAAGATTTCGTAATCTTATTAACAGAAAGAAGAAATGAACTTAATTGGTTTACTGGAGGCACCGAAAAAGCGAACAACCTTTTTGTTCATACTGGTTACTGGGATTACTTCATTGACTGCGAGCATCAATTTCCTGTGGCTTATGAATGCGCATCTTCTGTTTTAAGAAAAATGATGTTCGGTTCTAAAAAAGAGCTTACGCATGGGCTTCATGAAAAACCTATCGGTTGCATGAATGACTTTTGTCAGGAAAAAGAACAGATAATTCTCAAACTAAGAACTGCTGACATTTGCCTCAAATGTGTTGAAATAATAAATAACAAAGGTATTGAAAGAACAATAACTAATCAAGTGTTAGAAATCATTAATGGAGTTAGAAAACAAATGCTCTTCAGTAAAGGGTTTAGCAGCTCTTCTGAACTAAGCAAACTAAACATAACAGGTACATATTGCCCAAAAATCTTGCTTCCTGATTATGGCAACATCGAAATAAAGCTCACTCCTTTAGAGAAAACGCTTTTTTTACTCTACCTAAACCACCCTGAAGGCATAGCTTATCATGATTTGGTTGATTGCAAAACCGAGATTAGAGAAATATACTCCAAACTAGCAAATACGGGAGATCAGGCGGAAATTGAAGAAAGAATTGAAGCGTTAATTAATCCACTTGAAGGATCCGCAAAAGAGAAAATATCGAAAATCAAACAAAAATTCACTAATAAATTAGGTGCTGAATTGGCTGCCAACTATATAATACAAGGCCCAAGGGGAGATAAAAAAGAAATAACGCTCGATAGGGAATTTGTGGTTTATCAATAAGAACAATTATTCACTAATTAGATTTTTAACCGTCGTTGTTTGCCTTTATTTATAGATAATTTCACCTCTTCCATTTCAGATAGCTCCTTTGTTACAACATTAGAGTTTAAACGCATAAACTCTCTAAAAACCATCCCCTTAAATTTTACTTTCTTAGATATCATGTCCTTTAGCTCAAACTCTTTATCATCGCCATTAACGATAATGAGATTTACCAAATCTTCAGCAACAACATTTCGCATACTCTCTTTAAGTACATCATTATACTTTAGCACTAGTTTAGCTACTTTACTTGATTTCACTGTGTAAATTTAAGAATTGTATCCATCAAAATGACAAGATTTTATATTAATTAGTAAAATTAGAGCCACTATAAAAATGAAGAACAACAATTTAACCAGGTTTTAAAAATTTCTAAATTTTTAGACATTAAAATCACCGACTCCAAAAAATGATATTCAATATAATGAATGTTTGTGATTTTGCAGATTAAATACATACAACTTGTTGCAGTCAAGTAATGAAACTTATTTCAACAATTGTCGTAAGCGCTCGACTAATTTCATTTTAATAACTGATAATATTGTTGAAAAATTATTGAATATACTGAAATTTAAAAAAATTTATTAGTGATGTCGTTCTCTAGAAGTTTCTTTCGCACTCAACTATCTACCGAAAAAAATCTGCTAGAAAGTGAAAAACAGAAGACTTGTTGAAATTGTTACAGATACAGATATTATTGAATTGATAAAAACTAATAAATAAGAATGGAAAGCTATGTAAACCCTTCTTATAAAAACAAATTATCATGAATAAAGACACCATATACTATTCTCTAGCCAAGCTAAATAAACTAGCCAACGGAAACACGCAATTTATTGATAAAATGATACAATTGTTTATTGACACTACTCCGACAGAAATTGAAAATATTCGTATTCACTTTAAAATGGGTAAATACGGAGAAGTCAGTCAAATCGCTCATAAATTAATACCCTCCATCGACTATATATGCACTGAACCTTTAGATGAGGAAATTCGTAAAATTGAAGCAATTGAGAAAAATTCTGCTTTAATTTCTGAATCAGAAATTGAAGCAACTCTTTCAAAAATAGAACTTGCAATCAGTCAGCTTAAATCTAGGTAAAGATGAAATTATTGTAGTTGCAGAATCACTTGCAATAAATTCCAATATACAGCCAAAACAATTGAACAACCTATACTCTATAAATGTTTAGCTTTGATTTATGGATAAAGAAGCAATAAAAAGAGAGTTTGTTTTTGAAGCGGAGATTCTTTTAAGACGGCACAATGCTGATATTGATATTTCTCAGAACTCTGTTGAAAGATTACAGGAAGAATTAACCGGAGTTTTACAACAGATTCTTCTAAAGAATGATGTTGATTACAATAGCATGGCAGATTTGATTGAATTTATTCAACCCACAATTCTAGATTACCTTGATAAATTAACAGAATAGCTATATTTTCAGCTTACTTTTATTTATATTACATAGTTTTATTCGTAGAGTAGGATTGCTGCTAAGTACATAAAATTATATAAAGTGGCTATTTTAACAACTTTTACATCCAAAGAACTTAATACAACTGCTTCCTATATAATTATTTACTCTGTTTAAAGGTTAAAAGCGACTCTACTTATTATATATCCTTTGTTCTTTTTCGTTTTAACATTTATATATAGTTGTTATTTTTTAGAATTTAAAAAATAACAATGCATGGAATGTTATTTTTTACTAATTTAGCAGCGTAATCATGTTAATGTTAGGATGCGCGTGATTATGTTCAGGAAGAGCCTTTCCCTCTCGGGAATTGGCTCTTTTATTTTTACCACTACTCTTTTTTGTTCTTTTCATCTATTAAATAACATATATATCTAAATAATAGACCAATATATTAGACATTTTTATATTCAAATTAATAAAAATAGCTTAAGAAATAATAAGTAAAAACTAGAAAATAATTAATTAGTCAGTGTAATTACTAACATCAAATTCCTCTCCTATTTTATCTAAGAAATTGTCAATAAGGTTAACAGGTAGCCAAGAATAAATTAACTTATCAAACGTAACTACAACAATGTAATCGGCCATATCGGATACTTTGCAGTACACATCAGCAACAGTCACTGATATTCCATCAATGCAATATTCATTATCGATTAACTCTTGATAATCTTCGGCTACCGATTCAGCTTGTTCCTTGGTTAATGAAATTTGCATACAGCAAAAATAAAGCGTTTTTTTTATACTCACAAATCCAGTGACAACAAGAGATAAGCCACGAAAAAGGTATTTACGCATACCAATCTGATCGATTTAGTTAAGAGATTAATTGTATAAGTTAGTTTCATGAACAATTACACCGAATTGATTTAGAGATTTTAATGAAAATAGTATGGTTAAAAAGAGCTTCAATAAGCTATCAATTACGGTACAAAAAAGAAACTGATACAATACTATTATCAAAGTATATAAAAAGAATTATGGGTAGAGAAGATTTCTTTTTAAACAGGGAAATTGGATTGGCATTACTTAAGTATAGGAAAGTTAAACCTCAGAATAAAATAGATTTTCTAGCCAGTGAACCTACTCTATCAAATTTAAGCATTAGAGAGTCACTAAGAAGAAACGAAATCAACTAACTTTGCTATATGATTGAAGTTTTTAATGATTTTTCTGGTTGGTTGATATCACAGGGCGTAAATGAGGATATAGCTCATTATGTAAGGCTTTCAATATTACTTGGAGTGCTTACAGCTTTGTTATTTATTATCGAATTTATCGCTCGTAAAATAGTTGTTGGAGGAGTAAAACGAATTTTCACACTAACTACTAACAAATGGGATGATGTATTGGTCGAGAAAAAAGTATTTAATCGTTTGGCTCACCTCTTCCCTGCAATGGCTGTTTATTGGCTAGCACCATTCGTCTTTATTGATTTCCAATTTCTGACCCCTATCATTCTTAAATTTGTTGATGTTTATGTGGTTGGGGTGATTCTAATGGTGTTTATTTCATTTTTCAATGCGCTAGAGTACTACTTTTCTAATTCTAAGAAATTTAAAGATAAACCTATCGAATCTTACTTTCAGCTAGCAAAACTTATCGCTTATTTTATTGCCGGCATATTCATTTTATCAGTTTTGCTGGGTAAATCACCAATCTATCTGTTAAGTGCTTTTGGGGCTATGACAGCCATCATCATGCTTATTTTTAAGGACACCATACTCGGTTTTGTCGCTAGTATTCAGATTGCAGCTAACGATATGTTACGTGTAGACGATTGGCTCGAAATGAGTAAATATGGCGCAGATGGAGATGTGATAAAAATCACTTTAAATACAGTAAAGGTTCGAAATTGGGATAAAACCATAACCACCATTCCTACCTATGCATTAGTTTCAGAATCGTTTAAAAACTGGCGAGGGATGGAAGATACAGGTGCTAGAAGAATTAAAAGACATATTTACATTCGGCCGAAAAGCATTGAATTTGTTGATGTTAAAATGTTAGATAAGTTTAGACATTTCCAACTTTTAGAAAGCTATATAATTGAGCGACAGAAAGAAATTGAAGAGTACAACTCTATAAACAATACCGACAAAAAAGAAACTATTAATGGTCGCAACTTAACTAATATAGGCGTATTTAGAAAATATGGCGAGCTGTATCTACTTAACCATAAAGAAGTCAATAATGATTTAACTTTAATGGTTCGGCAGCTGCAATCAAACCAGTATGGCCTTCCTTTAGAAATCTATTGCTTTGCAAATACAACTGAATGGGTAGAATATGAAAATATTCAGTCTGATATAATGGATCATCTACTGGCGTCAGCTGAATCTTTTGGACTAGAAGTTTATGAGTTGAATGGTGGAATAAACCAATAGTCAAAAAAATGAAACCATATCTTAATCGAAGAAATAATCTAATATGGGCTTTAAAAGCCTAAGTAAATTGCAGAAAATTTAAGAGCGAAGTGCAAAATCGTAGTCTATTTCACCTTGCATAATTCATACAATTTACCTAGTGTTTCTATAGGTCCGTCAACAACAAACATGTTTATTACCCAAGCAGGTATGTTTCCGTTTGGATCGGCAACAAAAGAGTAAATAACTTTAACGTCTGTCCCTTCTTGAATTAACTTCCAAGATCCTTCTGCATTTTCAATTTTAACCGCATCCTCCTTTTTATGGGGAATTTCCGCGTTAATTGTTATTTCAATGTAAACTTCTTTGGGAGTATTGGTGGTTATTTTATGATTTAAGGCCATTTCTCTCTGTTCAAAGGGCCAAGGCAAATCAAGAAGTAAATAGGATAACCATTGTTCTTCATTTGTCTTTTTAATCATCTCACCGACAGAAACGTCAGAAATCCAATCTTCAGTTTTATCAGCATATTTAATAATGTTAACCACTTTAGACATTTTAATATTTTTATATGTCGTTATTGCCTTAAACATTTTGATTTCGTATCCAGTTATATTTTTAGTGTAAATAATTATTCCATTCTTTTTCTTCGCTTCTTCCCAATCGGATTGAAAAGGAGAAAATGCAATGCATATAAGAGCAATAGCTGATAAACCAAATACCCCAAAAGAATTAAGCTTGCTGATTGTCATTCCTTAGTTTTTCTTAAAATATAACTTGGCACAATCTTCACCTACAGAAGTACCTAGTGCAACTCCCATACCTCCTAACCTAACTCCGCAGCTAAGATTGTTGGAGATGTTTTTAACTATTGGGGTTTTCGCTTTACCAACCCCCATTATACCCGCCCAAGAATAATCTATTTCAAATGGTGTATTTGGTAAAATAACTTCTTTTATTAATGTATTCAACTGATTTAAGATAAGCAAATTACAATCCATTACATCCGTTCTCTCGCCTTCAAAATCGAGGTTTCTCCCCCCTCCTAACAAAATTCTGTTGTCTATGTTTCTAAAATAGTAATATCCTTTATTGTAATGAAAAGTACCTTTTATTTTCAAGTTATCAATTGGTTTTGTAATTATTACTTGAGCTCTTGCTGGCTCAACATCATCATTAATAAATTGCTTAGCGAAGCCGTTTGAACATATAACTGCATGGCCAGTTTTGATTGTCATTCCACCTTCTAATAATAGCCGAACACCATTACCTAAATCATTTATTTCTTTAACAGATGCTCCGTTAAGAACTTTGACTCCCTCCTGCTTTGCTAGGTTAAGATAAGCCGACATCATTTTACCGGTATCTATCTGCGCTTCAAAGTTGTTTTTAATCAATCCTATAATGCCCTCAAACCCAAATGAATTCTCCTCAATTTGGAATACATCACCACCGAAATCCCCTCTAAGTATGTTATTGAACTCATGAATTCTATCCCGACAACTATTAAATTCTTCTTTCTGATCAGGTTTAAAAAGCTCAAAACCGCCATTTTGTTGAAAATCAAATTTATTTTTACCTAGCAAGTCAACTAGTGTTTCTAGTCCTCTTTTACGGTATTGGATAAGTCCTACAATTTCATCTAGAGAAGAAGTTTGAAGATCGTCTAATATCTCACCTAATGAACCAAAACAAGCGAATCCTGCATTCTTACTACTTGCTCCCCAAGGTGTCATACCCCTTTCTAATACTAAAACTTTAATCTTTGGATTACCTCTTCTAATATGAATAGCTGCTGACAATCCTGTAATCCCACTTCCAATTATTACGACATCAGGATTCCCAATAAACTCCTTATTTTCCCAATAGCTAAAATTCATATTCAAATGTATATAATCTCAGCTTCCAATTCTCGTATATTTGTTTCTTAAACTTCGACAAATGAAAGAACTAAAAATGGCCATTTCTTCTTTTTTTATAAGCTTGATTAGTATTGGTG